>JAEIGA010002685.1_pt1 | contig 28241 bp, 39 predicted proteins | sample 9270691 | NCBI WGS metagenome assembly JAEIGA01 (sample SAMN17057246, study PRJNA624740) | gut metagenome | biome: biome; isolation source: fecal sample | host: Bos grunniens | place: China: Xizang | collected 2019
GCTTTCTTTGCCTGCGCAAAGGCACACAGGTCATTTTTTGAACATGTTCAATAAACGACACTGTGTAGTTTTATTTTTGGAGGTCTAAATATGGAAAGGAAGACACCGGTCAAGAAAAAGACGACCAAGACGACCGCAGTCAGGAAAACGGCTGCGAAGAAGACGACATTGAAGAAGCCGACCACAGTCAAGAAGAAAGAAGCGACTGCGATCGACTTCGAGTCGGTGCTGGCTATGGCAAAGGAGTGGGGAGTCGGAGAGAATCCTCTGCTTCGGGCTCAGATCGAGAGCTTCCTGATGCAACGGGAGACCATTGCGATCATGAAGAAGGAGATCGAGAAGGGAGCACTCCGAGTGGAGAAGGATTACGGGCATGGTGGAAACCAGTACCTGGATCCAATACTGAAGGAGTTGCCTCGTTTTACAGACCAGCTGAACAAGACTGTTGCAGGAATGATCGACACGATCACAAGACTCGGAACCAAGCCGGAAGTGGAATCCGTGGATGACTTGCAGTCGTTCCTGGCTAAGTGAATTACATTGAACAATATCGGGCGAAGATCAAAAAGGGAACCATTCCGGCAAACGATGACATCAAGGCCGTTTATGATCTGATCGCCCGGAACTTGAAGAGCAAGGTCTACTACTTCGATGAGAAGAAGGCAGACAAGGCGATCGAGTTCTTTGAAAGATTCTGTCACCATGTCAAGGGTACACTGGCACCGGGAAGGATTCAGTTGGAGCTTTGGCAGAAGGCGATGCTCTCTGCGATCTACGGACTTGTAGATTCGGAGGGTTATAGATGGTACAGAGAGGTGATCATCGAAGTCGGTCGAAAGAACGGCAAGACGATCATCGCATCAGGGTCAGCCGAGTATGAGTGCTTCGGTGGTGAGTATGGTGGAGAGATCTACTTTACAGCTCCGAAACTTGCCCAGGCTAATCTTGGATATGACGGATTCTTCCAGATGCTCCGGTTCGAGCCGGATCTGGCGAAGAGAGTCAAGAGAAGACGGTCCGACATTTACTATGCGGACAGGAACACGGTCGTGGCGCCGTTGGCTTTCAATGCCAAGACCTCGGACGGATTCAACATCAGTCTGGGGATCTGTGACGAGTTGGCTGCATGGCCCGCAACACAGGGGAAGAAGTTCTATGAAGTCCTGAAGTCCTCAATGGGATCCAGGAGAGAACCTCTGCTCCTGTCGATAACGACAGCAGGATACATCAATGGCGGTCCCTTTGATGAGCTCTACTCCAGAGCGACCAAAGTGTTGAAGGGGTCATCGAAAGAGAAGAGGCTCCTGCCCTTCCTCTATCACATTGATGATCTGGATAAATGGAACGACATGAAGGAGCTGCAGAAGGCGAATCCGAACCTGGGTGTCTCCATCTCCACCGACTTCATGGAAGAAGAGATCGCAGTCGCAGAGACTTCCTTCTCGAAGAAGGCCGAGTTCTTCACAAAATACTGCTGCGTAAAGCAGAACGCATCCACTGCGTTCCTGAAGGCGCAGGATGTGGAGAAGGCCATAGTAGACATCGAAGACCCGAAGGACTTCTTCCGAGGGTCTTATTGTGTAGCAGGAATCGACTTGTCAAGAACCACTGACCTCTCGGCAGTGGTTCATTTAATTGAGCGGAACGGGATCATCTACCTGCTCCCGCACTTCTGGTTACCTGGAGACAAGGTCGAGGATGCCTCTGCCCGGGACGATGTTCCTTACCTTGAGATGATCAAGAAGGGGTACATATCACCATCGGGGCAGGGATACATCGAATATGAAGACATAGAGAACTACATGGACGAGCTCCTTCGGGAGTACGAGATCATCCCGAGGATGACCGGATACGATAACTACTCATCCATGTACCTGGTCAAGCATCTGGGACAAAAGGGATACCCTCTGGACGATGTCCGGCAGGGATTCAATCTGAGCCCGGCGCTTGACGAATTGGAGAACAGATTGCAGGAAGGCACTCTGAAGGTGGTCCGCAACGACATCATGACATGTCACCTGTTGGATGCGGCTACCGAACAGGAACGAACAACAAAGCGCAGGCGATTAGTCAAGATCGATGACCGCGACTTCATCCACATTGATGGAGTGGCGGCAACACTGTGCGCCTTGATCGTACGACAAAAGCATTACGAGGTCCTTGAGGACCTTTTGAAAAACGAGGACTGACGAATGGGTTTATTTGACAAGATCTTTAAGTCGAACGACAGCACCAAGCTGACCTCGACAGAGATGGCGACCTTGAGGCAGAGATGGCAATTGCTCTCTGCTTATGATCCTGTGTTCATTACGGGTCAGACAGGGCTCTACGAGTCCGAACTGGTAAGGAAGGCCATCTATGCCAAGGCAAAGCACATCTCTAAGCTCGGCATCAGTGTGCAGGGAGTGGGAGAGTCAACAAGGAAGATGTTCGAGAGAGCACCGAACCAGTTCCAGACATGGAGCCAGTTCCTGGCACACGTCTCGACCATCCTTGATGCTCAGAACAACTGCTTCATTCTTCCGATCTTCAATGAGTGGGGAAGAGTAAACGGGTACTTTGCAACCTTGCCTTCCAACTGCGAGCTGAGACAGACCAATGACGGCACACCGTGGATCGTCTACACGTTCGGAGTGAACAAGAAGGCAGCCTGCAGACTTTCGGAGGCGGGGATCCTGGTCAAGCATCAGTACGAGTCTGATCTGTTCGGTACAGGCAACTTCAAGGCTCTGTGTGGGGCCATGGACCTCACCGAGATACAGAAGCAGGGCATAGTCGAGGCGATCAAGTCATCCGCTTCATATAAGTTCTGGGCGAAGCTCACGAACTTCTCCAAGTCGGAGGATCTGGTCAAGGCAAGGAAAGAGTTCAACGATAAGAACTTTGGTCCTGATGCTGATGCTCATGGTGTCCTGGTCTTCCCGAACGTATGGGAAGACGTTCACGAGCTGACACCGAAGAACTATGTCATGGATGCAACCACGACAAAGCTGATCCAGGACAACATTTTCAGTTATTTCGGAGTGAACGAGGCGATCATCAATTCGTCTGCGACCTCCGAGGTTCTGGACTCGTTCTTCAACTCGGAGATCGAACCGTTCTCCATTCAGCTTTCGGAAGTCCTGACCAAGATGACGTTCTCTCCGAAGGAGATCGATGACGGCGCGAAGGTCCTTGCTGTAGCGAACAGGCTCCAGTACATGAGCCAGGGCGACAAGACGAACATGATCCGCGATCTCGGAGACCGTGGATTCCTGATGATAGATGAAGCCAGAGAGCTTCTGAACTATCCTGCGCTGCCGAACGGACTCGGTCAGCGTGTGACGGTCAGAGGTGAGTATTACATGATCGATGCCAACACGGGAGACGTGTTGGTGAAACCTAAAGCACAGGAGGACAAAGACAATGCCAGTGAAGAGTGACAGAGAATATCGAAACCTGCAGGCTTTCGAAATAAGGAAGCAGGGTGAAGGCGAGGAGGAGAAGATGATCGTAAGAGGTCAGTTCACCACCTACGACACACCTTATAAGCTGTATGGCTTCGAAGATGAAGATTTTGAGTACGAGATGATGGAAGTAATAGACTCGAAGGCTTTCGAGGGCTGTGACACTTCCGATGTCATCATGCAGTACGACCATCAGGGCAGAGTGTTCGCAAGGACATCCAATAAAACCCTGACCCTTGACCTGGAAGAGCCTTCAATGGAAGCAGACCTCGGTGGTACTACCATCGGGCGCCAGCTCTATGAAGAGATCAACGGCGGTTATACGACCAAGATGAGCTTCGGCTTCATCGTTGGCGCTGATATCCGCAACAGGATCAAGGAAAAGAGAGAAGGGCAGAAGGACCTGGTAAGGATCACAAGAACGATCACCCAGATCAAGAAGCTCTTCGATGTTAGTGCCGTATCATTACCGGCAAACGACCAGACGTCAATAAGCGCAAGGAGCTTCGGGGACGGATTGATCCAGGAAGCACATGAGGAGCTCATGGCAGAGAAGCGCTTGGAGATAGAAAAGGCAAAGGCGCAAGCCAGAGCCAAATTACTTGCTATGGAGGATTAAACCATGGAAAAAGAAACATTCATGGCTGAAGTCGAAGAGATTCGTTCCCAGATAGAGACTGCCGAGACTGAAGAGCAGATCGCAGAGCTCAACGCAAAGATGGAAGAACTCGAGACGAGAAAAGCCGAAGCACTCGAAGCAGCCAAGGTTGAAGCAGAGGCTCGTGCCGCTGTTGCTTCCGGTGAGATCGAGACAGAAAAAATCGACACAGATGTCACAGTCAAGGAGGAAAGACACATGAAGACAATCGAAGAGATCAGAAGCTCCGCTGAATACATGGATGCTTATGCTGATTACATGAAGACAGGTTCTGACAAAGAGTGCCGCGCTCTCTTAACAGAGCTCGCTACAACTTACTCCGGAACGGCTCCCGTTCCTACAGCAGTACAGGCAAGGATCGAGACAAACTGGACAAAGCTCGGACTCGCTTCCCGCTGCTCCATCCTGAACGTTCCCGGCATCGTAAAGGTTCCCTATGAGGCTTCCGCTTCCGATGCAGGCGTACATCAGGAAGGTGCTCCTGCTCTTGCAGAAGAGTCCCTGGCTCTTGGCACCATCACTCTCATCCCTGAGACCATCAAGAAGTGGATCAAGATCTCTGATGAGGCTCTGGCTATGTCCGCAGCTGACCTGATGAACTACATCGTTGACGAGATCACATATCGTGTTATGAAGAAGCTCGATGACACTGTTGTTGCTGCTATCGTTGCAGAGGCAGGCGGTCTTGTTGTTGACGTTGACAAGAACCTCGGTTGGGATTCCATCTTCGCAGCTCTTGGCAACCTCGGAGACATCGACACTCCTGTTGCTATCATGAAGAGAGCTACATTCTTCTCCGGATTCCTTTCTCTTGCAGACAACAACGATCGTCCTATCTATGACGTAGTTACAGAGAACGGTGCTCCTAAGTATTTCATCAACGGCGTTGAGGTTATCTTCAACGAGGGTCTTGATGATGCTTCCACAGAGGACAACGTTTATGCAATCGTTGGTGATCTCAAGGGCGTTACAGTCAACTATGTTGACGGTCAGTCCGTTAAGCTCATCACCGATCCTTACTCACTCGCTGAGCTGGATCTCGTTAAGGTTGTTGGTTCTGTTAAGGCCGGTATCGGCGTAACAAAGCCCGCTGCTCTTGCAAGACTTGTTGTTGCAGGCGAATCTTAATCTGACACACAAGCCCCACCTTCGGGTGGGGCTATCTTTTCAATGACACAAGGAGAAAGACCATGACTGACACAGAGTTGCAGAACAAGGTTATAAATGCGTTACGGATAACACATGCCACCCAGGACACCAAAGACGAGATCCAGGATCTCATCGATGCGGCCTTTCGGGACATGTCCTTGTCTGACATCAACGATCCCACAGGATCTGCATATACTGCCTCCACTGCAACCCCCGGAGCAGTTCAGGCAGTCCTTACCTATTGCAAGGCGATGTTCGGAGACCTGATGGACGTAGCCGATCAGCAGACACTGTTGGTCCGTTACGATAACCAGAAGGCCATGCTGAAGATGGAAAGATTTTCGGAGGACGAGTCATGAAGGAACTGATCGAAGTGACATTGTTCACCGAAACGATCCGGAAGGACAGTGTGGGACAGACGATCAAGAGCCGAGTGGAAGATACAGTCAAAGCCACCAGAATGTCAGTAGCACAGTCTGAATACTTCAGCGCAGACCAGGCAGGGATCCGTCCCGACTTCAAGCTGGAGATGTATGCAGGCGACTACTCAGGGCAGAAGAATCTGTCTATCGATGGCAATGAGTACACCATTTACAGGACTTATAGTCCGAGGCGGGACAAGATCGAGCTGTACGTTGGAGAGAGAGTCGGTGATCTTAAATGAAGACGAACAGTATTTGGGGGCTTCAGGAATACCTGAAGGACCTCGGTGTTGAGATCGATGGAAAAATGACAGTAGTCACCGAGGAAGCTGCGAAGCAGGCGGTCAAGGAATTGAAAGCCAAGAGCGCAGCAGAGTTCGGCGATGGTCCCTATGCCCGAGGATGGTCAAAGAAGAAGACCGCATCGGGGTACATCATCTACAACAAAGAATACAGGCTCACTCACCTTCTGGAGAAGGGACATGACATTGTCGGTCCTGATAAGAAGAAGCATGGAAGAACACCGGCAAGACCTCACATCAAGCCGGTTGAAGAGGCTACGAACAAGATGGTCGAAGACCTCATGATGAAGGAGTTGGATGATCTATGACGATAAAAGACATTTACGATGCGCTTACCTTGGCGCACTTTGATGTTCACTTTGGGGAAGCCCCGGACGGGACCGCTTGCCCGTATGTCGTATTTAGAGACATCACCCATCCGAACATCCTCGCAGACAACAAGACATTCTTCAAGACAACCGAGACAGAGCTGACTCTGGTGGAAGCCGGAGCTCATGACTTTGCTCTCCAGAAGGACCTTGAAGATACCCTGGACAGTCTGGATCTTCCGTACACAGTGTCGGAGTCCTGGCTTCCATCCGAAAACGTCATTGAAACCTATTACACCATCGCCGTGTACGGCGGGGTGACCAATTAAAACAGGAGGAATTGATATATGGCTGATGCTAACAAGATCATGTACGGTCTTAAAAACGTACACTATGCCGTGGTTACAGAGACCACAAATGACGGTGTTACAACCTCATCCTATGGTACTGTTAAGGCTTGGCCGGGTGCAGTGAATATCTCCCTCTCTCCCGAGGGATCACAGGACCCGTTCTATGCAGATGACATCACTTATGTCATGCTGAACTCCAACAGCGGATACTCCGGTTCTTTTGAGTCTGCTCTGATCCCCGAGGACGTTCTTACGGCCGTTCTGGGTCAGACGATCGACTCTGACACCGGTCTCGTTGTTGAGAACAAGGATGACACAGTCAAGTTCATCGCTTTGATGTTTGAGTTCGCAGGTGATGCGAAGAAGAGAAGGTTCTGCTTCTACAGAGTAAACCTTGCTCGTCCTGAGATCACTTCCGAGACAGTAGGCGATTCCATTGAGCCCGTTACGCAGACAGTTGACCTGACTGCTACACCGAGGCCCGATGACGGAATGGTTAAGTCATACTGCAACGAGGGCGACACAGCTTACAGCTCTTTCTATTCTGCTGTACCTGTTCCCAGCGACTCTTAATACTATGCCGGACGGGGATGTTCCTCGTCCGGCTTTTTTCAGATTAAAGGAGACATAATATGAAAAAGATCTATGTAGGCGGTATTGAAGTACCCGTCAAGGCAACAGGATTCACTACAGTCCTTTTCAAGAGATTCACAGGTAACGACCTTATGTCCGTATTATCGGACAAGACAAGAACAGGAGAGAAGATCAATGATGTTCTGTCCCTGTTCTACTGCATGAGCATCCAGGCGAAGGATCTTTCCATTGGACAGATGCTCAATGAGGTCGAAGATATCACAGGATATTATGAGTTCTTGAATAAATTTGAAAGCAAAGACTTGTATGGACAGGATGTTATGACAGCGGTCATCACTACCTGGATATCAAGCACTGAACAGACAAGCACGGCAAAAAACGCATAAAACCCTCAACAAGAGAAATAAACACTGCAACGATCGTCCTGCGAGCGCTGCAGATAGGTCTTCGGCTTGAAGACCTGAACCTCTTGACGTTGGGGGAACTGCTCGATCTCATCATTGAGAGATCAAATGATGATTATAACTACCCTACCAAGGGAACAACCGAGGACATCGATGCGATGTTCGGGATTTAAGAGGTAAAGACATGTCAAAGGGTTCTATCAAAGGCATTACAATAGAGATCGAAGGCAAGACCTCGGGACTGACTAAGGCTTTGAAAGAGGCAGATTCTGCCCTGGCTAAAACCGACAAAGCGCTGAAGGAAGTAGAAAAGGCCCTTGAACTCGATCCTTCCAACATTGAACTGGCAGCACAGAAGGAAGCACTGCTCGCAGAGAAGGCAGATCTCACATCCAAGAGACTGGAAGTCCTGAAGCAGGTCCAGAAGGATGCACTTGACCAGTTGGATAATGGAGCAGAAGTCTCCACTGCAGCACTTGCAGAACTTTCCGCAGAGATCGTCTCCACAGAGAAGGGTCTTGAAGGGATGGACGGTGCAGCTGACGAGGCATCCTCCGACTTGAACAAAGTTGGTGATGCTTCAGAAGATGCCGGATCCAAGACGGAAAAGCTCGGCAAGGTGGCAGAGGTAGCCGGGAAGGTTGCAAAGGCAGCCTTTGCGGCAGTAGCGGCTGCGGCAGGTGCTGCGGTCACTGCGATCGGAGCTCTTGGCAAAGGTATAGTCGACATCGGAAAGAAGCTCGGTCAGCTCTCTGTGGACACTGCAGCAAGAGCAGACGAGATCCTGACAGAGAGCACGATATCTGGAATCTCCACTCAAACATATCAGGAACTGGCTTATGCTGCGGAACTCGTAGATACGTCCCTCGAGACCATTCAGGGGTCGCTTACTAAAGTAACCAAATCAATGGCTTCTGCAGGGTCCGGGAACAAGGCAATGGCTGCCAACTTCAAGAAGTTGGGAGTATCTGTCAAGGATTCCAACGGACATCTCCGAGACAGTGAGGATGTCTTTGCGGACGTCCTTGATGCTCTTGGCGGTATCGATAACGAGGCAGAACGTGATGCCCTGGCTATGTCAGTCCTGGGTAAATCTGCAGGAGATCTCAAGCCCCTCATCGCTGCAGGCGGTGATGAGCTGAACAGATTAAGACAGGAAGCTCATGATGTCGGTTACGTCATGGGCGATGACACACTGGAAGCCTTCGGAGCTTTTGATGATAATATCCAGAAGCTGAAGAACGGCGCTACCGCTGCACAGAACGCAATCGGAGGCATGATGCTCCCTGCATTGACTGACCTGTCCGGTGAAGGTGTGGATCTCCTTGGACAGTTCACCAATGCGCTGAATGAAGCGAACGCGACAGGTGATTATGACACATTCGCCGAGAAGCTGAGCGGAATGGTTACCCAGGCGATCGATTCCATAAGCCAGCAGATTGGTCCTATTATTCAGACTATAACCACAGTGATAAACACGGTCATCACTGCGATCTCACAGCCGAATGTTCTTTCCGGACTTGTCGGTATGGTGACCAGTATCATAACGACCTTGAGCACGTCACTGTTATCACCCGAGAACATCACGATGATAATGGGAGCAGCACAGACGATCCTGCAGAGCCTTCTCAATGGATTGCTCACTAATCTGGATCCGATACTCCAGAGCGCAATAGGCATCATCAACACATTGGTGACCGCCTTAATGAATCCGGACGTGCTTTCAAGTCTTCTGATGGCGGCTATCGATATTATCATGACATTGGTCGATGCTCTGACCGAGAACCTTCCCGATCTGATCCCTGTGGCTATCGATGCGGTCATGACTCTGGTCAACGCATTGCTGGAGCCTTCCACATTGAAGAACTTGCTCCAGGCAGGCATTGACATCCTGTTGGCGGTCATCAAGGGTATCGCTGATGCAATCCCTGATCTGATCCCGACAATAGTCCAGGCAATAGGTGTCATCGTTGAGACATTGCTCGACAATCTCCCGGAGATCATCACTGCAGCCATTCAGATCATCATGGCATTGATAAGTGGACTCATTCAGGCATTGCCTGACATCATCGCACAGGGACCGAAGTTCTTGAGCGCGATCGTTGAGATGCTCGCAGATATCCCCGGCAAGATCGTAGAGATGGCAACATCTTGGGGTTCTGACTTGATCTCCAACATGGTCAAGGGCTTCAAGGATAACCTTGGGAAGTTAAAGGACGGTGTTAAGGGAATAGCTTCCACCATCGCCTCTTATATCCACTTCTCTGTTCCGGATGTCGGACCTCTGTCAGACTTTGATGAATCCGGTGGAGACATGATCGATGTGTTCACAGAAGGCATGTATTCCCAGATGGGAGCATTGAAGAACGCATTGAACACCACGGCAGGAGTTATCGCCAACGGAATGATCCCGAACTACTCCACTCAGCTCGCAGGTATCTCCGGACAGCTCGCAGGAATGAAGATGGATCCTCAGATCATCGTACCTGTAAGCATTGGAACCGACAGGCTCGCAGTTGCGATGACCAAAGCACAGAACAATACAAACTACAGATCAGGAGGACATTGAGATGCTGGGACGTAACTATCTGACCCTCGGAGAAGTACCGATCCCGAATCCGATCGACTTCTCAGAGAATTACACAGATATCGAGAACATAGGCAATGCGGAGAGCGGCAAGGATTTGGTCATGGTGACCAGGCTCCAGAAGAGGAGCTGGTCCCTGACCTTCCAAACCTCTTCCTATTGGCTTGATATTCTCAAGGAACTCTGTAGGGAGAACAGTACAACGTTCACATTCAGAGGCGAGACCATCGCAGTCAGGGCAAGGCTGACAGGCGCAGCAATGGCGCAGTATTCAGCAATGAGACCTGAATCCGATGGTTATTACACAGTAAGCATGACAATAACGGAGATCTAATCAATGTACGCAGTATCGAACGCATATAAAGCACAGATGAAGAAGAATGTGCAACAGAGGAAACTTCGGGGAACCATCAACGAAGTCGTTGCGTTCACGGACGATGATATCCTCCAAGGCTCATTCACTCTGACCAATCAGTGCATGGACACATCTTCCTTCGGGTACGGCGGTGTATATGTCGCAGAGCTCCATCTGACTTTCATATCTGAAAGAGTCTATGACCGGAAGAACTGGAAGGGAAAGAGGCTCTTTATCGAAGACGGACTCTTCATTGATTCCGAAGACGATTATGAGTACATCCCTCTGGGTCATTTCCTTGTAGCCGAGGCGAACTATACCGTCTGGGGCCTTGAGATCAAGGCTTACGACTACATGACCAAGTTTGACCAGGACTTCACAGGAGTGCAGACCCACGGCAAGCCTTACGGCCTTGCTTCATTGGCCTGTGTTACCTGCGGAGTACCTATGGCGCAGACAGAGGAAGAGTTCAATCTGGTGGCAATACTGCCGGATAACGAGCTGAAGGTCACAGACGGCATCGAGACATGGAGAGATTATCTCTCATTCTTATGCCAGGCCTGCAACATGTACTGCACGATGGAAAGAGACGGATCTCTTTCCTTCAGGAAGATAATGCCTGCAACGAACTCCCTTGTCGACACTCCGACAGACGAGATCGGACTCGACAGGCGTTTCGATGACGGTGTGGTCTCTGACTTCACAACGAGCTACACAGGCATCAAGGCAACCTTTGCAAGCGAAGAGGAGACCACGGAACAGTTCTACGGCAACACAAAGGGTGTGGTTGTAGACATCGGAGTCAATCCGTTCCTCCAGCAGATATCCGATCAGTCCGTCTCTGACATGATAGACAAGCTCAATGCTGACATATCATCGACAGAGACCGCTCTCGAAGACATAGATGACGAGATCGATGCTCTGGATATCCAGATCGAATATGTTGAGGAACAGATCCATGAACATCCGGAAGACAAGGAACTCCCCAAGCTCCTTGACCAACTTCAGAAGAACAAGGTCTCCAAGGAAGCAGAAAAGCGGGATCTTGAGTCATACCTTGACAGTCTTCAGGCTTCCCTGGAAGAGATAGAGGACGGTATTGCAGCGCAGACCATGACGGTCATGGGCGCAAGGCTTCAGCTTCTTGCCACCGACCTGCAGTCCATCCAGTACACTCCCGGAACGATCTCCATGTTGGGAGATCCTGCTTATGACCTGGGCGATGTCCTGAGGTTATCCGGTGGAATAGTCGGAGGTGTGTGCGACTTCAACATAATGAGGTACGACTACACCTTTGGATCCAAGTACACGGTGGAGACCTTCGGAGAAAACCCAAAGTCCAACGACTCAAAGAGCAAGGAAGCAAAGAGCGCAGCCACAAAGGATGCTGCGGAAAAGTCCACCACGATCGAGTTCGTGAAGTATGTAAATGCTTCAGCCTACGATCTGGGAATACAAGAGACCGAGATCGCTTTCCTTCACTTCGGCATGAAGAAGAACAGGGAAGTGGAGACCTGGACAGAACTGAAGTTCTCGGCTTCCAACCCTGCGCAGCTCATCCTGAAGTATTACCTGGATAACGAGCTGGTCGCTGAAGTGACTCCGGAAGAGAACTGGGGCGGTGAGTTCGGGTTCAACGTCTACGTTGAAGACACGACACTGTGCTTCTCCAGGATAACGGTAGGACCTACACAGGTCCACACCGAGAATTTCCACTATCACATCACGGAGCTTCCTGCGGGCTCTGCTCACACTTGGAGAGTGACCGCAACAGTCCCGACAGGCAACATCGTGATCCCTGTCGGAGGAGTTCATACAGTTCTGTGGGCTCAGGGAATGATCGGAGAGAAGGGCTTCGATGGATATATCGTTGCCAAGGATGCGATCCCGTTCCTGCCGTTCGGTACTCTGGACCTCTTCGGAGAACTTGAGGAAGAAGTAGAGGTCACCGTTGGCGCCGGTCCTGTTCCTGAAGACTACAACATCCTCACCGAGAGCGGTGACACAATAACAGACGAGTCGGGCGATGAACTGACCACGATAAATCTGGAAGACCTGCCTGATGCAGATCCTCTGGACGGAACCGAATACGTTCCGATCGTACAGAACGGTGTGACAGTCAAGATAACGACTCAAGACATAGCGGAGGCATAACATGGCAAACGTAAAGATCAGCGAACTTACTACAGGGTCCGCTCTGGGCGGTACGGAATACGTTCCTATCGTCCAGAACGGGGTTACCGTCAAGACTACCGCACAAGCCATCGCCAACCTTGGCGGTGGTGGCGGTGGCTCTATCGAGATAGGTCCTATAAAAGGATTCTATGAGAGCGGTATCCAGGCATCAAGGTGGAGATCCACTGATGACACCAAGGACATGAACCGGGTCTCCGGAACATATTCCCCTGTCGTAGGAGAATACGTTGAAGTCAATTCCTCGAACAACCTCTTGATGAGGTTTGACGTTATCGGGTCATATTACATGTTCGGTATCAAGTGCTGGATAGACCCTGCTTTCACTCCCGTCAATACAAATAACTGGTATCAGGCATCTTGTATCCTTGGACAGGAGCTCGGAGGTCAGCAGCAGGACTTCGGCATCATCATCGACAAGAACGGATTTTTTGCTCTTGGATGGGCGAACTCAAATATCACAAGCTCATCCGTGTCCGCTCTGGACGGCGAGGTTCATGCTCTCTTTGTTATAGCAGACTCTACAGGCATCCATCTGTTCATTGATGGGACTGAGGAAGTCTTTGAGACGATCACAATGACCGGAACACAGCTCTACAACATGGGTGTGTTCTACAACAGTGACAACGGTAACACCAGAGTTAACGGCAAGATATATCGTGTCGGATACTTCTCACCTGTAAAGGTGGGCGGTAATTATGTAGTCCCGAATTGGTGAGGTGATGACTAATGAAACTTAAAGGAACAGCAAAGATCACATTGACAGACAGAGCCACAGGCAAGATCGTGAGCCAGGAAGAACATTCCAACACGATCACTCCTGCCCTGGCTAAGATCTTCGGGACCAATATAGCGGGGACTCTGAACTATTCCCAGATCACTCCCGTTATCTCAAAGCTCTTGGGCGGTGTATGTCTGTTTAATGGTACTCTTGACAATACAAAAGTCTTCCTTCCGAAGGCAGAGGATGCGCTTCTTACTGCTCATGCAGGACAAAACGCTTATGCTTCTGCAGAGGATGACCCGAAGAGAGGTCTTCCGGGCGCATCTTCCGGTCCCATCACTAATGGATACAAGTGGATCTGGGAATGGACCACAACAGGCAACGGAACCATCACAGACGTTGTCCTGACTCATGCAGACACGGGAGACTATTGGAACGAGTCCTCTCCGAACAGTATGAGCTCCTTCTCACCGATCGATGATATATCCAACGGAATCATTGACCCGACTGACTTTTATTGGACAGAGACCGGTGTTCCTTATGGATCCATTCAGAACATGGAGAAGATCCCGATCTCGTTCATTACAGATGACGATCATGTCATAACTTTGGAAGCTAACGCGGACAATATCACAGTCCACATCGGTAAATTCACAGGCACAGGCGCATGGATCTGGAACAACATAGCAGAGATCGAAGACGAGACAACCTATACGTTTGAGCCGGAACCCTGGCAACCGGGAACCTTTGAGAACTTCGGTATCGGGTGCTTTTATGTGGCTGTTGCAAACGGCAAGCTCTACGCAATTTACTGCGGACAGACACAGGGGACAATATATCGTCCTTGGGCTCAAAGGATGATCGTTAACATCCTGGATCTTGCAACAGGCACGGCTACATCATCGACAGTGGATTGCGCTTCCACATTAGGGTCTTATGGCAATTACGCAAGGAATGACGGTGAGTCCTTCCCTGAAGGGACATCGTTCTATCTGGGAGCTGTGAACGAGGCCCGTGCTTTCCAGCAGCTGCAGGTCTGTGACGGATCCATATTCATCTCTGTATGGTGGAATGGTTCCGGTGTTACAGGCAAGACAGACTGCTCGATCAGAATATCTTTGGAAGATATGACCGAGCAGGAGATCGTCAAGGGCCTCTATGATAACGCAAGCGGAAACTATTCCGATGCTTATTCCCAGATAGACCTGGGGAACGGCCGTGTCATGAACTGCTGTTCTTTTGCTTGGCCTACCGATAACGGCTACAAGGGTCAGCTGATCACAAAGAACACGGATGTCTATCCGGTAAACAACAGATATCACAGAGCATACTGCGCAGCTCCTTCCAACAGCCCTGTTCAGTTCTTCACCTTGGCGGCTTTCGTTCCGGGTGAACCCAGAGGTGTTGATGGAGTCCGTGGCTGCATCCTGAACAAGTTATATCAGGCAACGGTCTACCACCTGCAGACTCCTGCGGTCAAGACTGCGAATCTGAACATGACAGTTGAATACACACTGACACAGGTAGTGGAGGAGGAGTCATGATGGCAAACGAGATCATTGTTGCTATTCTCTCACTCTTCGGCACGGCTCTGGGAGGAGTCGTGTCGGTCTTCACTGCCAACAAGCTCACTAACTACAAGATCGATGAGCTGAAGAAGGAAGTGGAAAAGCATAACGGTCTGATCGACCGGGTCTATAAGCTCGAAGAAAAAGCAACACTAACCGAAGAACAGATCAAGGTCGCCAATCATAGGATCGATGACCTTGAAAAGAACCAGGAGGTGAAAAAATGAGTAACAAGACTTACGACATCATCAAGAAGATCGCTTTGTTGATCGCTCCCGCCGTTGTCTTCATGACGGCACTGGTCGACATCTGGGGCATCCCCTACGGTTCCCAGATCGTTGCCACACTCGCAGCATTAGACGTCTTTGTTGGTGTAGCGGTGGAGATCCTGGCGGCAAACTACAAGAAGAATCAGGAGAAGAAAAATGGCTGATCTTGACCACGTCTATGACGTTGATAACGATGTCACCTATACCCTCAAAGATACCGAGGCAAGGGGTGATATCATAAAAATAAATTCCAAGCTATTGAACGAGGTCTATCCGGTATGCTTCTGTATTGCCGGCGGTTGGGTTGTTCAAGATCGTGAATATAACTTGACCTTATCCGAATGGAGTAATGCTCGATTTAATCCGGAATATGACAACGATGTTATGAATGTCAGAGTCAGCTTCTACGATTTTCAGACTCCTTCACCTTTTGATGATGACATTCTGATCGACATTGATACGTTTATAGAAGCACAGCATAGACAACTGCCCGTATATTTAGATAAAGAAAAGACCATCAGGGCAACTATCGGACACATCCGTGGCCGTACCGTTGACTTCATATATGTTCCTCTTGAACGTTGTTATTACCTTGTGGGTTCGAGGATAATGTCTGAGGATGTCGTATTTGATACTACTAACACAAGGCTGTCCTCTACAAATGTCCAGGATGCCATTGCAGAGCTGGATGATGATCTTGCTCTTCTCACTGCAAGCCAGGTCGGCTATGATCATACAAGCTCCGGTCTTGTAGCAATAACAGTCCAGGATGCCATAGACGAGATCGCAGCAGGCTCGGGTGGCGGTACTGCTGCAAGCACCAGCTACGACAATACAGGCTCAGGGCTCCAGGCGACAGACGTACAGGATGCCATTGATGAAGTTGTCGATGATCTCGGTGATAAAGCGGACACGTCCAGCCTGGCAACAGTAGCAACTACCGGGGATTATGACGACTTGACCGACAAGCCCGATTTGTCAGAATTGCCGTACTTGGAAAACATCGCGGCGGCCCCAGAATTTAACGACTCGACAAGATACAATTATCGCGACGTTGTAAAATACAACGACAAAATGTATTTGTGCCGCAGTTCGTCAGGTTCAACTCCGGGGTCGTTTGACCCTTCTGAGTGGGCGGAAATAACCACCGCGACACAGGCTAACGAAACCCAAAGAATCGCACTCCTTGCATCCAAAAACGAGAATGATATACAAAATCTTGCAACAGTTGCAACTACCGGCGATTATTTTGATTTGATAAACACCCCGACAATCCCCGCTGCACAGGTCAATTCAGATTGGAACGCAAATAGTGGGGTCGCTCAAATCCTGAACAAACCGAACTTGTCAGCGGTTGCAACATCGGGCGATTATGACGACTTGACCGACAAACCGACGTTCAAGACGATAAACGGAGACGCGATCACGGGAACGGGGAACATTACAACCCCCGACACGAAACCGTCAGATTACAACGGGCAAACATCCGCGGCGGGCGTTTCATTACCACACGGGACAACGTGGACGGAATTATTAAGCGTTAATATAACCGCTGGTTATTGGCTGGTTAATTGGGGCGTCAACTTCGCAAGTAATGGCGGAACCAATACAGGTTACAGGGGCGCGGGTGTTGCCACAACGGGAGACCCGTTCGCCTACATGGCGTTACAGGTCCCCGCCATAACTAATAATACTTACACGCTGGTTTCAAGTTGTGCGATATTCAAAGCCGACAACGCAACAACGTTACGACTAAAAGCCCGCCAATATTCGACAAGTTCAACCACGTTGACAGCAACCCCGCGACTACAAGTTATAAAAATCGCGCCATTATAAAAGGAGGTTAAACATGACACAAAAGGAAATTATCGACCGTGTGGTCAGCATCGCACTCGAACAGGTTGGAACAGTGGAGACCCCCAAGGGTTCCAACGTGAACAAATATGCGAAGTTCTTCGATGATCTTCGCAAGCAGGGCATAGACATATACAATGGAGCCAAGCAAGGCGCATCATGGTGCGATATCTTTGCAGATTATATCTACATTCAGGCAACGAGCATCGAGGTGGGTCCGAAAATGATCTATCAGCCACTCAACGGCTGCGGTGCGGGTTGCAAGTTCTCCGCAGGATACTACAGGAACAACAAGGCCTTTTACGCAGCTCCTGAAGTCGGAGATCAAATCTTCTTCGGAGAGAAGGGAAAAGAGACTCACACCGGCATCGTGGTCAAGGTGACCGACAAGATGGTCTATACCGTTGAAGGGAACACCGATGACCAGGTCAAAGCAAAGTCCTATCAGAAGAGTAATAAGAACATAGCAGGCTACGGCAGACCGAACTGGTCACTTGCAGTCAAGGCTTTGTCTGCAGACAAGCCTGCAGAGAAACCTAAGGAAACCCCTAAGCCCGCGACACCTTCCAAGCCGACAGTGGTGACCAAGACCTATGTGGTCATTGCCCGGAAGGGGCTCAACATCAGGAAGGCTCCCAGTGCCTCTTCTGCCAAGATCGGAGCCCTCAATTATGGGACAAAGATTGAAGTGACCAAAGAAGAAAAGGGATTCGTTAAGCTCGCTAACCGTGACGGTTGGTGCTGCATTGGATCCAAGGGAGTCAAATATCTCAAGCTGAAGAAGTGACTTCTGTCCTTTTTCATAATTGTCTCCGGGGAGAGGGTGTCCATACCTTCATAGATCGCCTACTTGTTCATCCCTCTCCCCAAGATGAACACAACAGTGCCGGGAGTTCCCTACTGCTGAAAAAATACCCTCTGATTTTGATTATTTCCCAAATCCTTCTTTAACGAAAAGCCCCTCTCTTTTTCCCGGCAAGAGAGGGGCTTTTTCTATTGTTGCACTTCAACATTTCTTCAACATTGAAAAGTTCACAATTTCGCAAAGTCCTGATATTATTGACTTTGCTTTGGTGGAGGCGAGGAGAGTCGAACTCGTTTGTGTTTGTTTCCTGTGCAACAAAAATCCTATGAATTAAGGGTCTTTGACGTTTTCTGTGAACACGTGTCCACGGGAGAAAATACAAAATTCAACATTTTTCTTCAACATTTTGAATCCCGGATATGGTCAGATCTATGACCGCAGCTGCCTTCTTGTCATCACCTTCGACAATATGACCATAAGTCCCGAATGTGTCCATGCTTACAGAGTGGCCAACGATGTCTTTGATGGTTTGTTCAGGCATAACACCCTTCATGAGACTTACAAAGGTATGTCGGAGGGAGTACACGGTGCCGGGAAGGTTTCGCTCTTCCTTCAGTTTTAGCCAGTTATTCCGCATAGTTGACTGATTACCCTGAGAGCCGTCATACGAACAGAATATCCAATCTGTGTGAAGATTACAGTCTTCATTCCTTCGGATAGTCTGTCTCAATATTCCCGATGCAAGAGCTCCGATCGGGACCATGCGCCTTGCATTTTCGTTCTTTCCTTCGGTGATCTTGTTCCTGGCATTGACAGAGCGCCGGATGAAAACACGATCTTCAGTGATGTCCCCTATCTGAATCCCCAAGGCTTCTCCAGGTCTCATTCCTGTAAGAAGAAGGAAGCAGAATAGAGGATGGTACCATTCATCGGAAGGTTCCAGCAGTCTTCTGACATCGTCCCGCTGCAGTATTTCTTTTTCCTTCTTGGAATGTCCCTTTGGTATGTAGAGATCACCTCGGAGCAGATCGCACTGATAGTCCTGATACCCGAACTTTATGATTCCCATTATTATCCCTCGCAAAGACTTCAAGGACTTCTCTGAGAGAGGCTTCTTTTGTCCGTCTGCCATGTTAATGACACTTTGCCAATCCCTGAGAGTCATCTTGTTCATCTTCTTATGTCCACATTGAGGTAAAATATATAGTCTGACATATCTTTCGTACTGGATATATGCCTCCGAATCGTCACCACGTCTGGCTCTTACATCGTCCAGAAACTCTTTGGCTACCCTCTCCACCGTCTTGCTGGAAGATGGAGCCTCGTCACAGATCCATGCTTCATATCTTTTTCTTACTTCATTTTGTCCTACACGTCCCGGCTTGGAAGAAGAGAAGTTCTTCCTTATTCCATCCTTCTGGACTTGTAGGATCCATCTGTTGCCTGTCCACTTGGGCGATGTCATAATCAGTCTCCTTGCATTGAGCGCAAATAATCAGCATAGCTTTGCAGCCGTGCTTTGTTCTCGGCGGTCAGACCGTCTGTCAGAGAGGATGTTTCTTCATATTCGGCAAACGCATCCATCAGTTTCCCCGGAGTTGTATGCAGCGCATAAGCAAGTTTTGGGAGCTTTTCTATAGATATATTGTTCTTCCCTTTTTCGATTGCGCTGATAGAAGCTCTCCCGGCAAACCCTGCCTTTATGGCAAGATCCTCCTGGGAAAGACCTTCCGCTTCCCTTAACGACTTCACGAGATTTCCAAAGTTTTTTAATTTATCGTCCATAATCTACCTCCAGCTATATTATAGCTTTTTTTTACATTTTCGCAACATTCACTTGACACGTGTCAATTTGTACTTGACACAAGCCAAGGAGAGCGGTACATTTTAGTTGTCAAGTACGACACGACAAAGCGAAAGGAGGAAAAACGGCATGGTTAATCATGCAAAACTCAGAGGCTTAATGGTAGAAAGAGGACTTGAAGTAAACAGACTCGCATCGATCCTTGGTATATCCAGACAGGCTGTATCGGATAAACTAAGCGGCAAAACATCCATCACTCTGACGGATGCACAGGCGATCTCGTTAGCACTGGATATGTCCAATGAGGAAAGAGATGCGATTTTTTTTGCAGATACTGTCAAGTCAGAGGCGACATCATGAAGCCCGACACAATGTACCCCTGCCTGGGCCGGTACTTCAAGAACATGAGTGAACTCGCAAAAGCAGGATGTATGAGCAGACCGAAGGCATGGAAGATTCTTTCAGGCTCTCAAGAGTTCACCGAAGAAGAAAAGAAGGCGATAGCTTCGAACATAGCGCTCATGGCTATCACGGACAAGAAATTCAAGAAGGAAGACGTTGACCTGGCGATCCAGGCATGGAGCGGTCACTTCGATGAAATCTACAGGAAGAAGGCATGATAATGACGATTTGGGAATTTATAAAGCAGTTGATCATGCTGGAACAGCAGAAACAAAAACACCGGACGGATGAGCTTCGGAGGGTAGAGCCCTACCGTTTCCCGGTAATAGGAACGCAGATCAGAAAGGGAAAGTAATATGGAAGACTACACAGGCGAACTCCCCTCAAGAATCGGAATCATTCACGACATCAGCACCCTGAGAGGGTACCTGCTGAACAAGGACGTACTGCCGGATGAATTTGTCGGTGCTCTGATCAATGTCCTGGACTACGCATCAGAGAAGACCACGGCAGAAGCCGGTGACTATTTCACATCATTCTAAGGAGGAGATTATGGCAAACCTATATGAACTTACGGCAGACATTCAGCTGCTTTGGAACTTAATGGATCAGGGTGAGCTTGATGACGATGCGATCCTGGATGCAATGATGAACTCCCAGGAAGAGCTGGGGATCAAGCTCGAAGGCTATTGCAAGTGGATCCGCAACATGGAAGCAGACGTTTCCGCTCTGAAAGAAGAAGAGAAGAGGCTCGCTGCAAGAAGGAAGACCTTGGAGCACACGATCGAAAGAGCGAAGAGCTCCATGCACTACGCAATGAACGAGGCAGGAGAGAAGAAGATCAAGGGCAACCTGTTCACCATTTCAGTCCAGAACAACCCTCCGAAGGTCGTTATGGACGAGACATATATCGAGAACATCCCCGAGCGATATATCAAGTATCTGGATCCGGAGATCGACAGAGCGAAGATCAAGGAAGATATCCAGAATGGCATCGATGTGGAAGGTATTGCTCATCTTGAGCAGACCGAAAGTCTGAGGATCAGGTGATCACTATGGCAAACAGAACACAAGAACCAACCATAAACACCGTTATCGCAATGGATAACTTCTCGGACTGGCTTCGCATTGAGATGAACAAGAAGCATGTTACCTGTGACAAGCTCGCAGCATATATCGGTTGTGAACGCAAGACGGTACTGTCCTGGATGACAAAGACCAGAGCGCCGAAGCTTGATCAGATGGCGAAGTGTTATGCCTACTTTGGAAAGAGTACCATTATCATCCCCATTACACGCATAGCAAGAGATGAAGCCTGACGACACAAAACAGTTCCTAAAATTACTGGAAATATTATCAAACAAGGAGGTCAAGAAGATGATACCGATTTCAAGCGGTAAGGTTGAAACGGCCAAGAAGGTCATCATATACGGCCCGGAAGGAATAGGCAAGTCCACACTTGCATCAAAGTTCCCCGATCCCGTATTCATTGACACTGAAGGCTCGACAAAACAGCTCGATGTCAGAAGATATCCCGCACCGTCTTCCTGGGAAGACATCGTCTCATTCGTAAACGATGCCATCACAGGCAGGACCTGCAAGACTCTGGTCATCGATACGGCAGACTGGGCCGAACAGGCCTGTTCAAGGTCCGTCTGTTCCAGACAGAACGTCAAGGGAATAGAGGACATCGGTTACGGCAAGGGATACACATATCTGGCTGAATCCTTTGCTTCGCTCCTGTCTATCTGCTCCGATGCAGTGGCACAGGGGATCAATGTAGTCTTTACAGCTCACGCACAGATGAGGAAGTTCGAACAACCGGACGAGCTCGGTGCGTATGATCGCTGGGAGATGAAACTGAACAAGAAAACTGCAGCACTCCTCAAGGAGTGGGCTGACATGATCCTGTTCTGCAATTACAAGACTATGGTCATTACTGATCAGAACACCAAGAGCAAGAAGGCAACAGGGGGAACCCGTGTCATGTACTCCACACATCACCCCTGCTGGGATGCCAAGAACAGGTTCAATCTGCCCGAAGTCATGGACATGGACTATAAGCAGATCGCTCACCTGTTCACGGTAGACACTACAGACTACAGAGCGGAGCTCCGGAAGTTTATCCAGGACAATTCTCTGGACTCTTCTAAAGTTGCAACTACTTGTGGTCTAACCGCAAAGAGTACCAATGAAGATTACAAAAAAGCCTATGAAACTTGGCAACAATTAATCACAAAAAAGGAGAAATAACTATGGCAGAGAATAATTCAACAATGGGATGGGATTCAGGAATTTCAGCAAAGGCAGGAGAGTATCAGGTACCTCCGATCGGAGAGTATAAGTTCTATGTAGCCAACTTTGAGAGATCCTTCTCAAAGGCCGGTAACCCGATGGCAATTCTTACACTTGGTTTGAACGTAGACGGTAAGACATACGAAAGAAAGGACTATCTGGTCCTGTCAGAGAACATGGAATGGAAGCTGGCGCAGTTCTTTGAGTGCCTGGGGCTCAAGAAGAGGGGTGAAGCACTCACAAAGATGCCCTGGGATCAGATCATCGGCAAGGAAGGTCTCTGCAAGCTGATCCATGAAGACTACAACGGTCAGACACAGGCAAGGATCGGAGCATATATCACTCCCACCGGTCAGGCTGCAGAAGCTGCAAAGGCTCCCGCTGAAGAAATGCCCTTCGAGATCTGATCTATGGATAACGAGGCAAAGATCAGGAGTGCTCTGGACTCGATAGATCCGTCATCGCTCAATTATGAGGAATGGATCCATGTAGGGATGGCCCTCAAGGCTGAGGGCTTCCCTGCCTCGGTCTGGGATGATTGGTCTTCCAGAGATGTCGGCAGATACCACTTCGGGGAGTGTGAGAAGAAGTTCGACACTTTCCAGGATTCAGGTATCACTGCCGGAACCATCATAGACATGGCCAGATCACGCGGATGGAAGTATGACCGTGCTCTGTCCTGGGACGATGGTCTTCTTGCCTCTTATGAAGAAACCCTCGCAGCACAGGAGACGGGGAACAAGCCTTATCAGATGACGGTCAAATATCTGGAAGCCATGTTCGACCCGTCTGAGGTGATAGGATATGTCCACTCTGCTATGGAGAAGGAAGGCAAGTGGATACCTGCCAACGGTGGAATATACAGGCCTGTTCAGGACATCATCAAGGATCTGAAGAAGTACAGGACCCTTGACAGTGCTTTCGGCACCATTAACCCTGAAGCAGGTGCATGGATCCGCATCAATCCGACAACCGGACCGAAGGACAAGGACGTAACAAGGCTCGACTATGTACTGATCGAGTCCGATTCCCTCCCGATCGAAGAACAAAAGAAGTTCCTTATATCCTCTGAACTTCCGATCGTGGCGCTGGTAGAGTCGGGAGGGAAGTCCGTTCATGCGGTTGTCCGTGTGGATGCCAAGACAAAGCAAGAATATGACCAGAGAGTGGCTTTCCTCTTTGACTGGCTTGGCAAGAATAACTTCATCGTTGACAAGGCCAATAAAAATCCATCAAGGCTCTCCCGTCTCCCCGGTGCTGAACGGCACGGCAACATCCAGAAGCTCATAGCGACCAAGATCGGACGAAAGTCCTGGCTTGACTGGATAGACTTCATCGAAGGTGTAGATGATGACCTGCCGCCTTTGATCTCATTCGCAGAGCAGATGGAGAACCCTCCCGAACTGTCGGAGGAGCTGATCGCTAACATCCTCAGAGTAGGGAACAAGATGATCATTACCGGAGACAGTAAGTCCGGAAAGACGTGTCTTTCACAGGAGCTCGCCGTTTGTCTTGCAGAAGGCAAGCCCTGGCTTGATAAGTTCCAGTGTAAGCAGGGCAAGGTCCTCTATATCAATCTCGAGGTGCAAGAGGCTTCATTATTTGAGAGATTCAAGAGGATCTATACAGCCAATAGGTGGAACATGACCAAGGCAGGGATGAAGAATATCGTGGTCTGGAATCTCCGAGGCCATGCAGTCCCTCTCGATAAGCTCGCAGCCAAGATCATCAGAAGATGCAGGAACGAGGGTCCCTTTATTGCCATCGTGTTGGATCCACTCTACAAAGTGCAGCAGGGAGACGAGAACTCCGCTGAAGCGATCACGTCATTCTGTAATGCCCTGGATAAGATCACACAGGAGACAGGCGCTGCAGTCATCTACGATCACCATCATCCGAAGGGATTCATGGGTAGCCGTAAGGCCATCGACAGAGGCGCAGGCTCCGGTGTCTTCTCAAGGGATGCCGATGCGATCATTGACCTGTCTATGCTGGAACCCAGCAGGGATCTCTGTGAGTTCCTTGGTTCTCATCTGGACAAAGGAGACAAACCTCTGCTTATGACTTTCGTCTTGAGGGACTTCAAGGACAGCGAACCGCTTCCTCTTTGGTTCTCTTTCCCGGTTCATGTGAAGGATGACACCGGACTCCTGCAGAATGTTCCTATCGAAGGATCAGCAGAGGCAAACCTGCAGAAGAACCCGAACTTCTCAGCTGAAGCAACGATGAAGGAGACATTGGACAATGCCTTCATGCTCTGTCAAAGGAAAGACGGAAAAGCGAGGATCACAGACATGGCGAAAAAGGCAGGAAAAGATGCAAAGACGATCAAAAGATATGTCGACAGGTTCCCCGAAGACTACCAGCGAGGTGATGACGGATACGTCTGGAGGACCCCGGACAAGGGTGGACAAACCGATGTCCAGGGGGTGGACAAGGGTGGACAAAGGGTGGACAACCCCTAAAAAAAGGGGGGTGGACAACTGGACAAATTGCGGTTGTCCAGGGTGGACAACCGACTTATATATATTGTCCAGGTGGACAAACTGAATGTCCAGGTGTCCAGGTAGCACCCTTAAGGTGTCAGGGGAACAAGGGCATCAAGATAGCCCTTGTCCCCCGTAGACACCGGGAACCGTTGACCGGACAAAGAAAGGAAGAGAAAAGATGCCTGATCATCCATTCAAGTGTGAGGACTGCGGTGCAGTCTTTGACGAACCTATGTATCAGCAGATGACCTACGGGACCAGAGACGAGTTCGAGCTCGAGGACTGTTGTCCCTGCTGCGGTTCTTTCAATATCTATGAACAAGACGAGGAAGGAGGACCTAACTATGAAGACGAACTGGAAGATGATCCCGAAGGATGCGATCGTGACGATCTGTGAAGGGACAGATATTTCTCCCTACAATGAGGAACACATCGACACGGATCCCGATTATACATCCAGAGGGACTGTCAATGGAGAAGAGTGCCGGATAGGATTCACAGAGATCCCTTCAGGTGATGCCTTCTTTAGACAGGCAAAAGCTACACACTATGCTCCGGTCGAACGGATCAGAGCAGTCGACCTGAAGGACTTATGATGAACGCAGAGATCTACGACTTGATGTCTTCAATGGAGAAGGAAGCACTCCTGACGTTCAATCTTGAGAAATTCAAGCACTACTTCGAAGTGGTATGGCCCAGAAGAGGATGGACCAATGGAGAGAAATACTCAAACGAGGTCTATCGTGTCTTCATGAGACAGATGGTCATCGACATGCCGAAGGCTCCCGATCTCAAGAAGACGGTGGCAAGGAAGTGGCTCAACGATAACGGATATGGAGACAAACTATGACATTCAAGATCAGACTACCAAAAGAACCGACAGGCACTTCCCAGCAGAAGGGAGCTCGCACCGTCAGAGGTCGCGTGATGTTCTACGAGAAGCCTGAGATCAAAGCTCAAAGATTTGAGTATGTGATGGAGCTGAAGAAGTTCGCTCCTGATGAACCTATAAAGGGACCAGTGTCCGTCAGAGTCGTGTTCGTATATCCGGAACGGAAGTCAAGGAAGATGAAGGAGTCCCTCGAATGGAAGACCTCTGTTCCGGATCTGGACAATCTCCTGAAGCTTCTGCTGGATGCCATGAGTGACTGCAGCTTCTGGGAGGATGACTCACAGATCTCGATGCTGGAGACAAAGAAGATCCTGGCTAAAGGTCAGACAGACTTCCAGATGGTTATATCTGTCAATGAGATCCCCAAAGGCGCAAGCTCTCTCTTTGAAGAGAACTGGGGAGTCTTTCATTGGGAAGGAGGTACGACATGAAGGGAAGAGAAGTGCTTCAGCAGTACCGGAAGCTCACTCGTGAGATAAACTACCTGCTCACAAGACGGGAAGAGATCAAGGGGAAGATGGCTGTGGTGTCTGCGTTCAATGCTCGGGAATCCCAGAGGAATGATGACATCTCCATCAAGGCTCAGCAAGCGCAGCTTGATGAATATGCTCAGCTCGGACTGTAGATCGACCGAAGACTTGCCGGGAACGCCAAGATCAAGAAATCCATTCTCAAGGCTCTCTACGATGTGACTGATATAGACCAGTTCACCGTCTTGGAGATGGTCTATATCAAGGGGATGACCGCAGAAGAGACAGCAGATGCACTCCATATAGACAGGTCAACTGTCTATCGGTGGCTCAAAAAAGGAATACAGAAGTTCAGTGAGGTGTACAGAGAATGAAGGAAGACATTGTTTATATCTTACAGAAGGACATATCATCGGATGAGATCAAGTATTCACTCAGATCCGTTGCCGAGAATATGCCGGGACACAGAGTGGTGTTCTATTGCGGATGCCCGAAGGACATCAAGCCTGATCTCTACGTTCCGCATATCCAGACAGGAGCTCTGAAGTGGCAACGGTCCACATCATCCCTCGTGGCGATCTGCAAGAATGATGATCTGACAGAGGACTTCTTCCTCTTCAATGATGACTTCTATGTTCTGGAGCCGCAGGAAGGCGAGTTCATAAACCTTTCTTTTGGATCCATTGAGGACAGGATCAGAGAGCTTCGGACAAGACATACGGACTCGGGTTACATAAAACAGCTCGTTCAGATGGAGCAGGAGCTCATCCGAAAAGGGTTCCCGACCGTCAACTATGCTCTTCATGTCCCGATGCTCGTAAACAGGAAGAAGGCTCTTGAGGTCCTGTCTTTAGCCGAGTCACCGATGTTCCGGTGCATGTATGGCAATATGACCTATCAGAAGTACAAGATGCACGAGGATGTTAAGATCTACGACCTGGAGACCGTTCCGGGAGCGCACTGGGACTTCCTGTCCTCAGCAGACAACACGTTCAAAAATGGCAAAGTCGGACAATGGGTCCGTGAGAGATTCCTGAATCCGTCTCCTTGGGAGGTGGTCTCATGAAGATCTACGCAATCATCTTCGCGTTCGCGTATATGATCAGCAACTGGGTGTCCGTCTGTATGTTGCCGCCTCCTATCGAAGTCCCTACGATCCAACAAGTGTACTTCTCTCTTCCGGAAGAGGAGCAGAACGAGCTTCCTGTGGAAGCCAAGGCAAGGATCGCAGGGATGTCGGTATCAGAATACAAGCTCCTGTCGGCTGTCGTGGAAGCAGAGTCTGACCGCAAGAAGGGAAGCATCGAAGGCAGAGTAATGATAGCCATTGTCATCCTGAACCGAGTGGACAGTAAAAAGTTCCCCAACACGATTACCAAGGTGCTGAAGCAGAGAGGTCAGTTCTCGGTGGTATCATCAGGAGCATACAAAAGGATAGGCAGGACTAAACTGTCAGACCGAGCGGTCATAGAGGCTGTAAAGAGGAAGAAGGAAGGGACAGCTCCCAATGTCCTATATTTCCGATCAGGGCATTACTTCCGAGGACGAAAGAGATATGGCAAGGTCGGAGACAATTACTTCAGTTATTAAGGAGGCAGACAATGACAAGACTAATTGACGCAGATAAATTATATCCCGATTGTCTGACTAAAGAAGGGACTCTTGCTATAAGCCAAAGTCAGATAGCCAATGCCCCGACAGTAGAGGCTTATCCATTGACACACACAGGTACAAACATAGCATATGATATTGGTGGTCATATTTACGGCGTAATGGGAGGAGATAAGATTATGGCAGAGTTTGAAAAGGATATGAGAGGTGAAGAAGATGGAAAATAGATTTGTTATAATTCATTGTCCTTATACAGGAAGATATTATATCTATACCAAAACAATCGTTAA
>JAEIGA010002686.1_pt1 | contig 28232 bp, 21 predicted proteins | sample 9270691 | NCBI WGS metagenome assembly JAEIGA01 (sample SAMN17057246, study PRJNA624740) | gut metagenome | biome: biome; isolation source: fecal sample | host: Bos grunniens | place: China: Xizang | collected 2019
TGATTCCAGTGAAAAGCTTCACCCTTGAACATCATTGTCACAATTACTGTAAATACAATCAGAGAAACAACTTCCTGAATCACTTTAAGCTGAATCAATGAGAATGGACCACCATTACCCAGAAAACCTATTCTGTTGGCTGGCACCTGGCATGCATATTCAAACAAAGCTATTCCCCATGAAAAAAGTACAATGAATATAAGTGGCCAATCCTTACTAATACCAGTCTCTTGTAACTTCAGATGGCCATACCAAGCAAATGTCATAAATACATTCGACAGAATCAATAATAATACAGAATAAAGTCCAGACATATTTTCGTTTGTGTTTGTTGGTTTATACGAGGCAAAGCATATTACTTACTTGACTCCAACTTTCTGTTCTTTTTTACAACTATAATAAACGTTGCGAATATTATAATGTCTATTAATAGAATCAGCGTTGAAGGTATACAAAACTTAATAAAAACATAGTTAACAAGCACTAATAAAACTTGTAAACTGAGAATAATGACGAGCGTCCAGCGCATAGACAGACCTGTTTGCATGCACAAGTGATGAATGTGAGTCTTGTCTGGATGAAATATAGATTTTTTGTTTAGTAATCTAGTAAATGCTACACGAGTCAAATCAAATACAGGAATAATCAGAAACGTAAAAGCCACTATTAGAGCATAGGGCCTATCTGGCAAGACGTTAGGATTGTACATAGCATACTTGATGGAGAGATATGCTAATGCATAGCCAAGGATTAAACTGCCTGTATCACCCATAAATGTCTTTGTGCCTTTTTCAATATTGCCAAACAGATTGTAGTATATAAAAACAACCACGGCACCTATCAATGCAGCTGCAAAAACTGTATAACTGACTACGCCCAAAGTAGAGAATAAAATCAGATATGCAATCAGTGCAACAACACTTATACCAGAGGCAAGCCCATCAATGCCATCAATCAAATTGATTGAATTGACGATAAGAAGATTGAGAAATATCGTGATGGGGTAAGCAATATACATAGGAAGCTCATACAAACCGAAAAGGCCATACATATTGTTGATATACAAACCACAGCAAGGGAGAAAAAGGGCTGCAATAAATTGCACAATAAATTTGAAACGAGCAGGCAGACCAAGGAGGTCGTCAAGCAAACCTATCAAATATATAATCAAAATACCTGTAAATATCAGAAAGGTAGAAACTTTTATAAAAGGCAAACCTTCTGATTGCTGGCTCATAAAGAAAAGAGCTACTGACATACCTACCAACATCGCTGGCACGAATAAACTTCCGCCGAGACGAGGAATATCATTAGAATGAACTTTTCGTTCGTCTGGCACATCATACAGACCTCTCTTCTTACAAAATTTCAATAGCCATGGCATAGCTATGCAAGTAAAAAGCAAACTTGCGAGCAGGGCAAATAATGGATAAATATAATCTTGTGAATTCATGTACTAAAATTAGGTATTAAAAAGGCGTCTGCTAAATACAATGTTATAAGCATTAAACTTTATTAGTATTTAATCTTCCTTCTCAATAATCATTTCTACCTCCTCGTCATTGTAATTATCACCATCACCTTCACCATCTTCTTCTTTTTGGGATATAGATCGATACAATAGAATAATTGCTGTCAGAAAGAATGACAATAGGGTTAAAGCCGCAACAGTTATCATTCTTTTAGGGCCTGCATGTTTCACTGGAACGCTGGCACTCTGAAGGGTTGTAAATGCAGGTGTTCTCTCTCTCAACTTTGCTTCTGCAAGCACCTTTTGCTGGTTGATGGTATTGTATACGGAATATGCCATTTGCATATCGTTTTCCAATTGCTCTTCTATCATCTTATATTCATTCAAGACCAGATCATAGTGACTATCTGCGAATTCTGCATATTCTTGTTGTGCGAGTAGATAATCTTCGCGTGCTTCATCATACAATTTAGTATAATACTCTACCTCCACACGAGTTTTCTTTGTACGATATTCTGTAATAAATTTTTGCAATCTATGCTGTACAGTATCTGCTATTTGGGTAGCGACTAATGGGTCTTGCGAAGTGACTGAGAGTGTAATGACATCAGTTTTTTTGTCAACATTACATACAATACTGCCCTGCATGCCTTTGACAATTTCATCTTCTACCTTTGTCAACATATAAGGGTTGGGTTTATATCCTTTTGTTTCGTTCAAAACAGATGGACCTTTAATTTTAGTCTTAATTTTTTCCACCCAAACCATCCAAAATGGTGCTTTTTGATGCTTCGTTAAATACTCAACGAATCTACCATTAAATGTGCTATCCTTTGTAGATACGTTAACATCCATTAAGTCCACAAGAAAATCCTTTGAACCAACTACATCTGGGTAAAAGATAGGCACAATAGCATCTGTAGAACTGATATTTCCAAGATTCAATCCAGCCATGCTAGCAAGGCTACCCAATCCGCCGAGACTAGCACTAGAACCCGTAGAATACTCTGGTACAAGCATTACCTTTACTTTATAATACCTTGGTATACAAAGCATGATAGCAGAAGATATCGCCCCTGTTAAAAACATGGGAAGGAGAAACTTATATTTTGATTTCCATAGGTATTTTACCAAACCACCTATTCTTATTTCATCTTTAGAAGTCTCATCTAACTTATTTTCCTTTTTCATATTATTGTTGTATCTTTTGCTTAATGTAATTATCGTATTTTTTATTTATTCCAAAAACCATGTGCTACCCCATTTATAATTTTATTGTATTGAATAACGTTGGTTATAGCACAAGGTAAATTTGATATGATTAATGCTATAATAATCCCTTCGACTCCCCATGATTTTGATAAAAATAAGGCCAAGGGAACAAAGACAATTGCTTCGCACAATGTGACCAGCATCTGTACAAATATTTTACCAATCCCATATAATATATGTGCAAAATATAGGCTGAAGATGATTACAAATATATAGATTCCCAGCAATATAGTTAGTGTGTGAGGTACTACAACTTTACCCATTGTCCAAATCTGATAGGCCCATGGGGAAATTAAACCTAAGATTATTATTGAGATACAAAAGAGTGATAATATCTTCATCATCTTATTGGTGACACCTTTGATCCAAAGCAAATCTCTGCGAACATAGGCATCTGTCACAGCAGACCAAAGTGGAGTAACAACAATGCTGAATATCATGAAAATGATACTAAAATATTTGTATGCGACTTGATATGGTGTAACTTCTTCTGGACCAAATAAATTTGAAATTAGAAGGTTTGAAGTAGCAAACAGTATCATACCAGACAACTGCAACACGAAGAATTTTACACCAAGTCCCATTAACTCCGAAATCATACCCTTCTGAAATAAGAAGAAAGAGGGTCTGAGTCTCGGATATACGCGGTAAAATGTAATGGGATAAGCAACTAAATAAATCAGGAGTGGTGCAGCTGTATAGGCAATAGCCACATGCATCAAACTTACCTTTTGAAACAAAAAGGGAAGAATGGCGATAATTAGCATAGAAAGTGTCTGTCCACCGACAACTAATAGGGTATTAACAGCAGGACGTTGATGACCAAGATATACATTACCTATAAATTTTAAGATAAACGTACCGCAAACCAATCCAATTGAAACCTGGATGATACCAACCAAATCACCAATGCGTGCGTGGTCTACATTAAGCAACGTGTAGAGGTCTAAGTGGTCAACTAAGACAAATAATAGAATAGAAATAGGAATAACGATCAATATGAGCATAGCAAAAGTTGTCGAAACGGCTTGCCTCGCTGCATCCAACTTATCTTTGGCTATATACTCTGCAATTTTATTCCTTAACCCATTACCTAAGCCTATATCAAAGGAGTCTATCCATACCAATATGGAATTAACCAACAACCAAATACCATATTCATACTCGTCAAGGCACAATAGTGTCAATGGGACGAGCAAGAACTGTATCACCCCACTCCACCCCTTCAAAAAAAAGAGTAAGACAACATTCACAAGCACTTTAATACTGCGCTCGTTTTTCGGTAAACTTTGGAAAAGTTTTTGAAAAATGTTTCTCATTCAATTTCGAGTAAATGGATTGACTAACTTATACTAACGTAAAGCGTAGAAAAATTTAGCAACGACTTTTTTAAAAAAGGTCTAATGTTTTTTAAATTTTGCGACGTCTAATTTTAAAAAAGTCTTGACTTGTTAAACACCTAATTTCTTACTTCCTAAGAAGTGTAGCAATTACAGAGCCTAATGTAGCAGTAATAGAACCCAAACTTAAGATTTCCATCACACTAAGGCTTTTTTTCTTCTTCTTGGTTGGCACAACTATTTCACATCCAGGCTGAATATCATCCGCAGACTTTATCCTAGCAACAGTACCATTCATATGTATAACAAATGCTTGGCGTTTTTTTGCTTTATCACCCCAACCACCAGCTTGATTTATATAATAAGAAAGCTTTGCGCCACTCTTGTAGGCAATAGTATTTGGATACATCACCTCACCATTTATTGTAACCGTATTATTAAACTGTGGTATTGTCAATTTATCACCTTCTTGCAAGACAACATCCCATTCACTGCCTGGATTTTCAATTGCCATATCAAGATTAATTCCAATAAGTTTGGTTTCATCCAACACCAGTTTATTTATATCTATAGAATCACCATTAGATAGCAACTTTAACATAGATTTTTGCTTAAGCTTTTCTGCAGTAGTAAGTTTTCTTTCTAAACGTGCGCCTTTAGCATAAGCTTCTGGCGTAAGTCCACCGGCTGTATTAACTAAGTCACTTAATCGTGACTCTTTCTTTGTGAGTGCATAACTTCCACTGAAGGATACTTCTCCGATAATTTCAACATGCTTTTGCTTAACATAGCCCGGAGAGTGGCGCACGAAGACTTCATCATAAGGTTGAAGAATAAATCCTGGTGTACCATCAATAACAAATCCATCTTTCAAGGAGAAACAGAATGATTCAGAAAGAACAGAGGTAGTAGATTGCGTTTCAACATTACGTATACGTCTAGAGACATCAACTTTTGTAACAGATGCTGCATCTGTCAAACCACCTGCCTGAAGGATAAAATCTTCAAGTGTAAGATTCTCAATAAACTCATACTCTCCAGGAAAAGCGACTTCACCAGAAATAGTCAATGTACGCTCCGATTGTATATCCTTACGACTTGGTACATAGAAAATATCTTCATTACTGAGAGTGACATCTTCAATTTTTCTTTCCAATAATGCACGCAGATCTACAGATTTCGCTCTCAAGGTTCGATCCTCATCACGACTATAAAGTATTGCTCTGGCATAAAAAGCATCTTCGGTAGGGCCACCAGCAGCTTCTACAAGTTGTCTAACGGTATTAATTGTACCATCAACTTGATACTTACCAGGACGATTTATAGCCCCTTTGATTTCAACAATATTAGAATACCTTGCTAATGCAGAATCTACATAGACAGAGTCTCCATCCATCATTGTAAATTTGCTACGGTTAGCCTCATCAATAGTATATACAGAAAATTTCCCTCCAGACTTTCTTATTATACGTATATTATCTTGATATGCATCTCCGGCAAATCCACCTGCATATTTTATCAAGGTACTAAGACTTTCTGTTGACTTCATTTCATAAAACATTGGCCTTTTTACTTTACCAGTAGTATTTACCAAACAATTATATGGACCTACATAGATTACGTCTCCTGAATTTAGGCCAACATTACCAGTAAGTGTACCATTGAAAATATAATCATAAATATCAACAGATGTGATGACTTTTCCATTTCGATATACTTTTACATCACGGAGTGTACCTATCTCATTTACACCACCCGCCATATACAATGCATGAAATACAGAAGAAAATGCGGACAATGTATAAGTACCTGGTGCTTTTACTTCACCCATTACATTAATTGTAATAGATTTGGTTTGACCAACGGTAAGTTTTATATTCGAGTCTTTGTATCTAGACCCTAATGTAGACTTTATATGTTTATTGGCCTGAGCTACATTCATTCCCGACAAAGATATTGGGCCATATCCTTCTATATCTGCATTACCATCAGGCGAAATTGTTGCATTAAAAGTACGTTGAGAAGCACCATAGACATCAATAAAAATATCATCTCCAGGTCCAAGGATATAATCACTTGGTGTGGCAATATTCATATTAGGTTCAAAGGTCAAATTATTATTATTAAATATATTGTGACCAAAAATCACCTTAGTCTTCTTTCTCTTATTAAAACCTAATGCATCATTAAATAGTTCTGTGCTATCAGGCAACATAAAGTCAATTTCATTGTCGTAATTGTCTTCACGCTTGCTGTTCAATATCTTCTTTTGATTTTCGGTCAGCTCGCTTTGATTTACTTTTTTATTACTCCTTCTCTGAAAATTTTCTTTGTTTTCGGGTTTTTCATCAAAGTTTTTATAAGTGCGATTTCTACTATTAGTAACCTTGTCACTTTCAAGATTTTTAGCGCCGACTTGCTTATTATTTAGCTGTTTTTCATATTTCTTTTTAATGCGTTGGATTTGTTGAATAGGTACATCACGTTCTATGAGTTTTTTTACAATTTCATCTCTAGAAGTACCTTTCTCATTCTCTTTTATAACAAAATCCATAACTTGACTATCACTCATAGAAGACACTTGAGCGAATATATCAACACAAACGAAATTAACTAATATCAGTAAAAGTAAAGGAAATTTATTTTTCATATTTATGAATATTATGAATATGTCTATTTATAACGTTTTATCTCCCAAAACTATTAACTTAATAGTTGAAAAGATAATTTTGAGATCTGTTTTTAATGTACCCCTCTCTAAATACCTCAAGTCCATATTGAGACGTTCAAGCATTTTTTCAATAGAGTTAGTATAACCATTATATAGTGTCGCTTCAGATGTCAAACCTGGTCGCATTTGATAAAGACATTCATAGCGACTATCTTTTTCCATTATTTGCTCTATAAAGAACTGTCTTTCTGGCCTATATCCAACTATGGACATGTCTCCAGTGAGTACATTAAATAATTGTGGAAGTTCATCTAAATGATGTTTCCTCAAAAATTTCCCAACTATGGTCAAACGTGGATCATTGGCTATTTCTAATTGTGGTCCATTTTTTTCTGCGCATTCAATCATTGTCCTAAATTTCAATATATTAAATGCTTTACCATTTAATCCTATTCGTTCTTGACGATATATCACTGAACCACGTCCCTGAATCAACAAAGCTATTAATATCAATAAGTATAATGGCGACAAAAAGAAGATGCCTAATGCAGAGAAAATGACATCAAAACACCTTTTTAACACAAAAGACGTTTTAGACATCCCCATTATCACAGGCAGACATTCTTTTCTCCTATTAATTGATATATACTGCATTATGAATCCCTTGAATCAGTAAACATGCAAACTACCATCTGCATAATAAACTATTAGACTTATTAATCTACATTCAAATTATGTGCGTATTTTGTTGATATACTATTAACGTAGATTTCTTCAAATATTGCAAAAATAAGTTTTTTTTATACCTTAAATTCGCAAAACAATCAGCGAAACCGGAATTTCTATACGATTATTCCCCTTTCGCTGATTTAATATTTACTTACTCTTATGTCTATTGGCTCTTCTTGCTCTAATTTCAGCTTTGTGCTTTGCTGCCCCAGAACCATGTTGACCAGTGATATAAGTTTTCTTTTTAGCCTTGGTTTTAACCTTATCTTCTTTGGGAGCAGATTTTAATTTTGCTCCCTTGAAGACAATACCAGACGTAATTGCTTGGTTTATTTCATCATGATCGGCTTTTCGCATAGTTTTTACAAACAATTTACATTAATGATGGAAGAGGCGAACACCAGTAAAGGCCATAGCTATGCCATATTTGTCAGATGTTTCAATAACATGATCGTCTCTTACACTACCGCCTGCTTGAGCCACAAATTCCACACCACTCTTGTGAGCACGCTCAATATTATCACCGAATGGGAAGAATGCATCTGAACCAAGACTTACACCCTTCATTTGTGCAATCCATTCTTTCTTTTCTTCGCGAGTCAATGGTGCTGGACATTCTGTGAAGAATTGTTGCCATGTGCCATCAACCAATACATCTTCATAATCATCAGAAATGTAGATATCAATAGTATTATCACGATCGGCACGACGAATTTTTTCAACCCAAGGCAAATTCATTACTTTTGGATGTTGACGCAACCACCAGATATCAGCTTTATTTCCAGCCAAACGTGTACAGTGTATACGACTTTGTTGACCAGCACCAATACCAATTGCTTGACCATCCTTCACGTAGCATACAGAGTTGGATTGAGTATACTTCAAAGTAATTAAAGCAATCATCAAATCTCTGCGAGCTTCTGGAGTAATGTTTTTGTTTTGGGTAGGGATATTTTCAAACAAAGCATCATCGTTCAAACCAACTTCATTTCTTCCTTGCTCAAAAGTCACACCATATACTTGCTTAGACTCAACGGGCTCTGGTTTATAATTAACGTCAATCTTCAAAACGTTATATGTTCCCTTACGCTTATCTTTTAATATTTCCAGGGCTTCCTCTGTATAATCTGGCGCAATGACACCATCAGATACTTCCCTTTTTATCATCAATGCTGTAGCCTTGTCGCATGTATCAGAAAGAGCGATAAAATCTCCATAGCTTGACATACGGTCAGCACCACGTGCTCTTGCATAAGCACAAGCAATAGGTGACAAATCTACTCCTAAATCGTCCACAAAATAAATTTTTGCCAAAGTTTCAGTCAAAGGAAGGCCAACAGCAGCACCTGCAGGTGAAACGTGCTTGAATGAGGTAGCAGCAGGAAGTCCTGTAGCCAATTTCAATTCTCTAACTAACTGCCAACCGTTCAGAGCATCAAGAAAATTAATATATCCTGGACGCCCGTTCAATACTTCTATAGGAAGGTCTTCACCGTTACTCATAAAGATTCTGGATGGCTTTTGATTAGGGTTACATCCGTACTTTAATGCTAATTCATTCATATCTGATATGTTTTAAGAATTTTAATTTCTATTATTTTTGTCAAATCGACTGTTTGTTTATTTCTCTAAAAGGTCTGGACGCAAGCGCTTGGTTCTTTCCAAAGACTGCGTCAATTCCCATTCTTTGATTTTTGCATCATGTCCACTCAACAGGACTTCGGGCACTTTCCACCCCTTATAATCTGAAGGACGAGTATAAACAGGCGCAGCCAAAAGGTTGTCCTGAAAAGAGTCAGACAAAGCACTTTGTTCATCACTAAGCACGCCTGGCACCAAACGAACGATAGCATCTGCCATTACCGCTGCTGCCAATTCTCCACCTGTCAAGACGAAATCCCCAATAGAGACTTCTTTGGTAATAAGATGTTCACGAATACGATAATCTATACCTTTGTAGTGACCGCACAAGATAATGATATTTTTATCCATCGACAATTTGTTCGCCATTGGCTGGTCAAATTGTTCTCCATCAGGAGTCGTAAAAATAATTTCATCGTATTCTCTTTCTGCTTTAAGGGCAGAAATACATGCATCTATAGGTTGGCATTGCATCACCATACCAGCAAAGCCACCAAATGGATAGTCGTCTACACGTTTATGCTTATCAGTCGTATAGTCACGCAGATTGTGCACATGAATTTCCACTAATCCTTTCTTTTGTGCACGTGCCAAAATTGACGAATTAACAAATCCATCCAACATTTCGGGCAATACGGTTATAATATCTATACGCATTTTGAGATAGTCTTTTTAAAGGTTTAATTAAGGAAGATTTTACGCTTCATGCCTTCTTTAAATTAAAATCGATGCAAATATACAAAAATCTTTTCCATTTTTTATAACTTTGCCAACGGTATTTCACCAATAATTTAATTTAGAGATTGTTTAATTTATCTCCAAACTACAGGTATTATTCACCATACACATACAAGAAAATGAACGAAAGCGAACGAATTGCTTATCTCAGAGACACTTTGCATCATCACAATCATCTGTACTATATCGAAAACAAACCTGAAATCTCAGATATTGAATTCGACCATTTGATGCATGAACTGCAACAACTGGAAGATAAACATCCCGAACTTCATGACCCCAACTCCCCTACGGCTCGAGTTGGTAGTGACTTAAGCAATGAATTTCAGACCATACAGCACGCACGACCTATGTTGTCGCTTGGCAATACTTATAATCGCGATGAATTGGCGGATTTTTACAATCGCGTTGCTGAGGGCTTAGATGGACAACCTTTCCAAATTGCATGCGAACTTAAGTTTGATGGTGTCAGCATCTCCCTTACCTATGAACAAGGAAAACTTACGAGAGCAGTAACACGTGGCGACGGCGTGTCGGGAGATGATGTCACCGAAAATGTCCGTACCATCCGCAGTATTCCGCTCTCCCTGCCATCATCTTTGGACTATCCTTCTTCTTTTGAGATTCGTGGCGAAATCTTGATGCCATGGCAAGTTTTCGAAGCATTAAACCAGGAACGTCAAACTAAGGGAGAAGCCCTCTTTGCCAATCCACGCAATGCTGCAGCTGGTACACTTAAGAATAAGAGTTCTGTAGTAGTAGCCAATCGCAAGTTGGATGCTTATCTATATTATCTATTAGGAGAAAACATTCCAAAGTTAAGCCATTTTGATAATATGAAGATGGCAAAATCCTGGGGATTTAAGGTTTCTGATACCAACAAACTTGCAAATACTTTGGACGAAATGTATGCCTTTATAGATTATTGGGACAAAGCTCGCCGCGACCTTCCTTTTGCTACAGATGGCATAGTCTTTAAAGTCAACAATATTCAGCAACAGGAAATCCTCGGTTTCACCGCAAAATCTCCACGTTGGGCTATTGCTTACAAGTTTCAAGCAGAACGTGCCTGCACACGTCTGAACGATGTGGTCTTCCAATTAGGACGTACAGGAGCTGTTACGCCTGTAGCAGTGATGGATCCCGTCCAGCTTTCAGGCACTATTGTTCAACGTGCTTCACTCCATAATGCAGATATTATCAATAATTTAGATTTATATATTGGAGATTTTGTATATGTAGAAAAAGCGGGAGAAATCATACCTCAAATTATTGGCGTAGATACATCACGCCGAGATTCAAATTTGGGAGGCAAGGTTGAATTCCTTAAAAAATGCCCTGAATGCGGTGCTGAGTTAGTGCGCTATCCTGGCGAAGCTGCACATTATTGCCCTAACGACATTGGTTGTCTTCCACAATTAAAAGGACGTATTGAGCATTTTGTCAGCCGTGATGCTATGAATATCGATTCTGTCGGCCCTGAAACCATCGAAATGCTGTTTGCTCAAGGTCTGTTGCCATATCAAGATGCAGCTGACCTCTATTCACTCCGCCTATCAGATTTGTGCGCTCCACGGTCTACACGAGAAAAGTCTTGTCGTAAAATAATAGACGGAATCCATGCGAGTCTTCAAACACCATTCGACCGTGTGCTCTATGCACTTGGCATCCGTTTTGTAGGAAAGGTTGTAGCGAAACAAGTAGCACGACATTTCAAAAACATCCAAAATTTACGCCAAGCCACATTAGATGAATTACTTGCTGTTGATGGTGTTGGTAAGATTATCGCTGAGAGCATCATTCTATATTTCAACAAACCAGAAAATATAGACTTCGTTGAACGACTAACACTTGCGGGACTTCAGATGGAACTACCAGAAGAAGAAAAATTATCAGAAGTACTGAATGGAAAAACCATTGTCATAAGTGGTTCATTCAAAAAACATTCGCGCGAAGAATATAAAGCAATAATAGAAAAGCATGGTGGAAAAAATGTAAGTAGTATTTCTAAGAAAACCACCTTCATTCTGGCAGGGGAAGGCATGGGACCATCAAAGCTAGAAAAAGCAAAATCGCTGAACATATCTATTGTTTCAGAAGAAGATTTTCTTAATCTGCTTGAGTAGCAAACTACTATGTATGAATCGTCCAGAGATAATTATCTTTACAAACAACAAACATACACTTATCACAAAAACCATAGTACCTCTATTCAATACATTTGAGGTAATATTAAGGGGAATCTACCTCACTATGTAAAGTTTTATCCTTTGCCTTAATAAAATGTACTGCGTCATTATTGTATAAATATGAATACATTATCCAAACCATTGTCATGCCCTGTGAATTAAGCAAAAATGGATTTGTACCACCTACCAATAAAAAAATAGTATAAGTAAATCCCATGCCTATCATAAAATTGTCCCTTCGGAATTTAAAGCAACAATACAAAGGATAGATGTATACAAAAAATATGACTATGGAAAAGATTCCATAATTACGCATTAGTTCCAAATATGTCCACTCTGTCTCTGCTGTCATTCGTCCAAAGCCCTCTGAATAAAACATGGAACCAGGCCCTTGCCCCCATAAGGTGTACCATATTTGCTCGTTAAACAGGTCTGCATACGATACGAGATGCCCATATTTGATATTATTTGATTGATCCCCCTCTTGAGTGGCCATCATGATTATTAAAATCAAAAACATAACGAATACAAGAGCAAAAATAGGGTAAAGAAAGTACCTTGCTTTGGACTTTGTGAGAAATCTTAGCCATATCACGACTCCCAAGATGGCAAACGGCGTCAGAAACATGGCTCTAGTTCCACTTATTAAAAATGTGGCAAAAAGAATAACAAATACCAATAATACCTTGATTCTGGACTTGCATTCGCTAGAAAATAAATAATATGTGCTTATAAAGAATAATGGGAGAAATGTCACTACTGAACGATAGTACATTCCAAAAATATTCACCCCCAACCAATTTCTTCTAGTAAGCATTACCATTTCGTTGTGTTCCTTTGAATATAAAAACAATAAATTCTCTAATTCTGGAACAGATACTATAACTGTATAGAGTATTAATATTATTAAAGACGTAATAATAATGGAGGGTGTAACTAATTTTAAGACATTGTAATGGGGGATCCACAACAGCAAGATCAAGGGAGCAAATCCTTTGAATGCAGCCAAAGTATATGTCAAATCAATAGGAACCTGCTGGATTGTAGATAACACAAAACATATCGCAATAACGAGATAAATTGGCAGGATAAAGGCAAGGTATCTGATATCTGGTTTTAAAAACAATATATTGTACCCAACAAAACATACAAAGATTTTGTCCTTAAGATGAAGTATTGCATTTCCCGGATCCACCATCAACACTAAAATCAGAAGAAAGAAAAGTATATTTCCAATGGTTTGAATAGCTCTATGCGTGAATATTTCTGACAACATATATACAATTAACTTTTATTATTGTCTGCTAAATAATAATTTATAATAGCACTTTCCAATAGAACCGAATAATCCAATAAAGAAACAAGCAAAAACGATTAAAACTTTATACGGACTTTCGGGCTTATTAGCTACACAAGCTTCCTCCAATACAGTAAATGCTGGGGACCTCTCTTGTACTTTTGCTTCTGAATTAACAACTTGCAGCCTTACTCGCGAGTACGCCTCGTATGCCATATTTAATTCATTTTCTAAGCTTTCCTTTTTTGTGAGATATGATTCAAGGACTAAATCATGATGTGTATCACAAAATGTGGCATAATCATTTTGAATATTTTGATATTTCCTACTTAAAGAGTCTTCGATTTCCCTGAAATATTTAGCGTCTATTTTTGCTTTATTAGTTCTGTAATCTGTAATAAACTTCTGGAGATTTGATGTTACGGAGTCAACAATTTGAGCAGAGACTAAGGGGTCTTGAGTTAAAACCTTAATTTTAATAACACCATTGTCATCATCAATATCACAATTTATACAACCTCTTAGTTTTTTTATCAAATCTTCCTCTTCCTTAGTCAACTCATTTGGATTAATAACCTCTCTAATTTTTTCATCTGATTTTGTTTCTTTTAATTGTTTTAAGATCCAAAGTTTTCCATATCCCCACCATGGTAATTCTGTATAACTGGTCATGTAGTTTTGGAACGTACTAGAATCTCCATTTTTTGTAGTAACTTTGATTGGCAAAAGATTGACTAAAAATGTGTTTGTAGCAACGACATTGGGGTACAATTCCGGAGTTATCCCTTCATTAATCATTGACATATTTAACCCTACTAACGAAACAAGTTCACCCATACCATCTAGCATATTGCTTTCCGACAGTTCTGGAGCTAATTTTACTTGTGAAGCATAATGATTAGGTATACTAAATGCTATAACAAAACCGATTATTGTAGCTATAAGGGTTGATAAAATAATTTTATCAATTTTATTGCGCAATTCCTGCAATAATTCCTTTATACTAAATTCGTGCATTTTCCTTTTATTGGGGTTAAGATTTTGCTGTTTACAAAGATACAACTTTTTATTCATACTACAACAACTCACAAAAAAAAACACCAACTTTAAATAATTTTAATTGATCAAAGTCATAGGAATAAAGATATTTTCAAAATTCTACTAAATATCAGGGTTTTAAAGATCTATGGTGCCATAATTGATGGCATGCGTGGCTTAGCACAAGCATTGTATCCCATACCTGTACACATGTGCCAATTTCATCAAATACTTATCACTCGCAGATACTTAACCCAAGAGCCAGAACTTAATGCTTCTTCTGAGCTTTTAAGCCTCGTTAAAAGTATAACTCAAATGGACAAAGAAAGCTTTATTGGTGCTTTTAACGAGTGGTATGAGAGGTACAGGGATGTTTTGAATGAACGTGTTCATGACAAAAGAATAAAACGTCACAAGCCTCCATATATGCGTCCGAGGCGACGTAGTGCTTATCTTAGCCTAAAACGCAATATGCCCCTATTATGGACTTTTTATGACTACCCAGAAACTGGCTTACCTAATACAAACAATGGTATAGAAGGTTTGTTCTCCGATATAAAGGGTAAATTAAGGGTCCATCGGCGAATAAGTAAGGATAATCGAAAAAAGTTGTTAGATGAGTACATTCTGATACATTATTAAAAGCCAAACCCCTTGACTGAGCGCGCTCAGTCAAGGGATTTTATCCTACTTTTTGTCCAATAAGAGATTTTTAGAGTAAATTCATCCTACTTTTTATCCACCCTGCCAAAAGGTAAAGTTTTTTTCAAAAAAAGTCTAACCTTTTTCAAATTTGCCGTAGCTTTTTTTAAAAAAGGTCTTGGTTTGTAAATACAGATTCAGAGAATAGCAATTATTTTGTATTATTTTCGTGACTTGAAAATGCGAAATTTGCGAGATAGCTCCAGCGAGATGGAGCGAACTATATCACTTCGTCCACCCTCACGTCGTGTGGTTCGTGCGGCAGTTTGGTGAACTTTTGGAAGTCGAAGCAGATACCAATCTTGTAGACACCAGCAAATTGCGGATGAGATAGCAGGGTGTCGAAGTATCCCCTGCCCCGCCCCAAACGTGTGCCCTGGCTGTCGAATGCCATGCCTGGTAGGATGATGATATCGAGTGTATCGTAGGCGGTAAGAAGGTGATCGGCGGCAGGCTCGCCTATACCATATTTACCAGCGACAAGGGCATCATGGGGCTGATAGAGCGATAGGTATATCTTGTCTTGACGGATGACAGGCAAGTAGATAGTTTTGTCGCAGCACCACGTGTTGATGAGTGCTTGCGTTTGGACTTCGTCGGGCAGTGCATGATAGATACATATCCTGTCTGCGCTCTGAAATCGAGGGTGCTGCTCGAGCCTTTTGATAATGGCGTGGGAAGCGCTGGCTATGTAGTATGGCGTCAAGTCAGTCTTGGCTTTTCTGATCATTCGTCTGATGGTGGACTTGTCGGTCATAATGTTGTTTCTCGGGATGTGGTTGCATTTATATAATCAGTAGAGAGTACTGAGTTGCAGGGAATCGGGGGAGGCTAATTCCATTCTTATAACTCAGTGCTCTCTACAATTTACTATCTATTCACTTCTCTACGATCTATACCTCACTGTGCAGCGTGTTCTGCCTTGATGGGAAAGGTTTCGCCAGCATCTATTATCAGCAATGCTTTAGCTACGACAGGGTCCATTTCGTTTAGGTATTCGATGGCTCGGCTATTGTCGAATGTGTTGCTGATGATGTACTGGTACGACATACGGCGCAGTAAGTGGTAAGACCTTTGAATCATCAAGTTTCGGCGACGAATGCCATTTTTCTCGGCATAGTTGGCCAATTGGTCTATGACGTTTTGTCGATCTAAGTATTTTTTGAATGATTCGACATCGTCGAAGGAGGTAAGTTTAGAGCGATTATTATCAACAAATTCAATCGCAAATTTGTTGATCAGTCCACTCATATAGAGATCTTTGTAATAACTTGTAATATCAGTAGTATCGATGCCTACGAAGTGGTCGGGAATTACGCCACCGCCACCGTAGACGATGCGTCCACCCTCGGTATGATATTTCTCACCATTGGTCTTTATGCTGTCCATAGAGTAGTATTCGCCATGATTGAGACGGTTGATAAGGTCGTCTTCGTAGTTTTCGCCATTTCCTGCTTTGTATGGTTTCTGCAGGCACCTGCCAGACGATGTGTAGTATCTGGCTTTGGTCAAACGTACGACAGAGCCATCACTGAATTCGACGGGTACTTGTACCAGCCCCTTACCAAAACTACGACGGCCAATGATTGTGCCTCGGTCATTGTCCTGGATTGCACCGGCAAGGATTTCGCTTGCTGATGCTGATGTCTCGTCGATAAGGATGACCAAGGGAAGGTCTTGATAGGCACCGCGACCATCACTTTTGTACTCTTCGCGCGGCGACTTGCGACCTTCGGTGTAGACTATGAGTTTGCCCTTGGGTAAAAATTCGTTGGCTATGCTGACTGCTGCTGACATATATCCACCCAAATTGCCACGAAGGTCTATAACCAAACTTTGGAAGTCGTATTGATTGAGATTGGCTAATGCTGCAAGAAATTCGGGATATGTGGATTCGCCGAAACTATTGATCGATATATATCCTGTTTCGGGGGTAATCATGTAATGCGATGAAACTGTGCGAACAGGGACGTTGCCGCGCACAACTACTACATCAAATGGGGAGCTTTCGCCAGGGCGAACTATACTTAGTCTTACCTGTGTGTCAATTTGCCCCTTTAATTTTTTCATAATAAAATCAGTAGTAACGTCCTTGCCTACGAGGCTGACACCATCTGCACTGATGATACGATCGCCAGGTTTAAGATTGAGCTTTTCTGATGGTCCACCCTGGATGATATTAGTAATCATCACAGAGTCTCTATATTGCAAAAACTGTACACCGATACCCGAAAAGTAGCCATTTAACTCTGCCATAGATTGCTCCACTTGATCAGGATTCATATAGACAGAGTGTGGGTCGAGACCTTTCAGTATATCAGGCAGGGCACTTTCTACCAACTCGTCAATATTGACGGTATCAACATATTGATCGTCGATGGTATAGAGTAGATCATACAATTTATTCCCAGAGCTATTCATGATGCTAAGTGATTTTCTGGAATATAAATTGGCGTAGAAACTACCTATGATAATCCCCAATAGTATACCGAGCGATACATATAGGGGAACAAAGCGATTGCTTCTTTTGAGTGGCATATAAAATGATCTGTTATAATGTTTATAATTCTTATTCACCATCGATGGGCATATACTCAATGGTAATGCCTGCTTTGGCCAAAAGGTCTATTCCGTCAGTAAGTCGATAGGCTCTGCTATATACAACGCGCTTGATACCTGCCTGAATAATCAATTTGCTACACTCAATACAAGGTGAGTCTGTGACGTATAGTGTAGCGCCATCTGCATTGTTGTTTGAGCGAGCAATCTTGGTGATAGCATTAGCTTCGGCATGCAATACGTAGGGTTTGGTCACTCCGTCCTCGGTTTCGCAAATATTCTCGAAACCTGATGGTGTGCCATTGTAACCATCGCTGATGATCATCTTGTCCTTTACGATCAGAGCACCTACCTGACGACGCTGACAATAGGAATTTTCTGACCAAACCTTTGCCATACGTAGATATCTTTTGTCTAATTCTATATTCTTCATAATACAATATTTTTGCTAGTATTTATAAATTTCATTCAATTCAAACCATTTCGTTTGAGTAATGCTTCTATATTTGGTGAGCCTTGTCTGAAGTCCTTGTAAAGCGTCATGGGATGGACTGTGCCACCTTTCTCTAATATGCACTTGCGGAAGCGGGATGCTATTTCTGGATTGAACACTCCGCCATCCTTGAATACAGAAAAAGCATCGGCATCGAGTACCTCGGCCCATTTGTAACTGTAATATCCTGCAGAATAGCCGCCATCCATAATATGGCTAAATTGCGTGGTCATACATGATTCTTCAATAAATGGTAGCAATTTTATATCTTTCCAAACGTCCCTTTCATGTGCACTTAAATTATGGTCAAAAGTTGTATTTAAGTCATAATACGACATATCTAACATTGCAAAAGATAATTGACGAATACAAGCGTAGGCGGCATTGAAGTTTCTGCTTTGCAGTATATTTTCAATCAGGTCTTGTGGTATGATTTCACCGGTTTGATAATGTTTGGCAAATGTCGTTAGGAATTCTCTTTCGTAAAGATAGTTTTCCATAAACTGTGATGGCAATTCAACAAAATCCCAATAGACGTTGGTACCACTCAATGATGCGTATTTTGTATTAGCGAATATACCATGAATCGCATGACCAAATTCATGTAGGAACGTTTCCACTTCGTCAAGCGTAAGCAGTGACGGTTTGTACTCAGTGGATGGTGTAAAATTCATTACAATAGAAACATGTGGGCGCTGAGCTTCCTTTTGTTCCAAATAAGTGGTCATCCATGCTCCACCTTGTTTATTATCACGCGGAAAGAAGTCAGTATACAAAAGCGCTAAGAATGTGCCGTCCGTATCGAAAACCTCGTAGACACTTACATCTTTGTGATAAACTTGTATTTCATCATTCTTCCTAAAGGTGATGCCATATAATCGAGTAGCCAATCCAAAGATACCATTGATCACATTAGAAAGTTCTAAATATGGACGTAATTGGTCTGGATCAAAATTATATTTCCGTTGTTTTAGTTTTTGAGAAAAATAAGGAAAATCCCATGGCTGTAATTCAATATCTTCGCCTAAATATTCTGAAGCAAATTTATGTATTTCTTTTACCTCATCTTTAGCATAAGGCAGGTAGGAAACTTGGAGATCATTGAGAAAATTGTTTACATTTGATGAATGTTCTGCCATTCTATTCTTCAATACGTATGTAGCATAAGTATCGTAACCGAGAATTTGTGCTAATTCCCTTTTTAAATTTATAATTTTCTTGCAGATGTCGGTATTGTTATTTTCACCACAACTGCATCTTGTATTATATGCTAAGTACATAGACTTTCTCAAACTGCGATTATCAATGTAGCTCATAAAGGGAATATAACTCGGAGCATACAAATCAAACCACCAACCCTCTACCCCATTTGCTTTAGCCTTTTCAACAGCTTGTTGAACATTGATTTCAGGTAATCCTGCAATGTCGTCTGCATTGGTTAATAGTAAGTGATAAGACTTAGTCTCGTTAACTAAATTTTTAGAAAATTGCAATTTTAATTGTGCTAATTCTTCCTTGATCTTATTCAATTTTAATCTATCACTTTTCGACAACGATACGCCTGAATCCTCAAAAGCATCATATATCCTTTTAACGAGCATTTTGTCTTCGTCTGATGTAAATTTAATATTTTCCTTTACATACTTTACACGTAAAAATAATGACTCGTTTTGATAAATTTCGCTCTGATGCGCTGTCAATATAGGTGTGATTTTTTCAGCAATCTCTTCTAATTCATCACTTCTATTTGCGCTAAGCAAATTGAATAATAAAGTTGTTGCTTTTGATAGAGTGCTTCCACTTTCCTCAAAGGGGATTATTGTATTTTCAAAGGTAGGTAGGTCTTTTGTGCAGCAGATCTCCTGAATACATATCTTTTCTTCATCAATACCAATATAGATAGCTTCCTCAATATCTAAAGGTGAAATTTCTTCAAATGGATATGATTGATGAATCGTAGCAAAGTCAAAAAGCAATTTATTCATATATTAAGCCGTACTGTCTTGTTATTTTAAAATCTTTAGAATATCATCGTATTGTTTTCCCATATTTAATCCCCAGTATACATCGTGGAGCATTTGCCCCCATTTATCAACATCATCGGGATATTTATTTCTATATTGTTCCAAATGCGGCAGAGCTTTTAAGTAATAGTCTTTTTTTTCTTTACTTTTTGTCCTATATGATTTTGAATTTATGCTTGTCGGTAACTTTATTGAGTCTGCCATTACACAATACGACAGTCCTACATAATAATGTAAATCTGCATTTAATGTATCCACTTTCAAGACCTGTTCGCCTACTTCAATAGCATCGTGATACCTCCCCATCCTAACTAATGGTAATACTTTTGCTGCATTGTATAAAGTTGAATCAGGATAGATTGTCGATAATGAATCAGCCAGTGTGTACGCAAGGTCATTCTGTTGTACAGCTATGTAATAATCGTATATCTTATTAAAAAAAGAGGGGTCATCTGGATACTCTGTAATACCTTGCTTCAAATACTTTTGCATTTGAATCGTATCATGAGTGCATTCTGAAGTTTTTGCTAATAAATCAATAACTTGTTTTCTAAAAGAAGAGTCATTTAATGTTAAAGAATTGTAGCGAATAACTTTGTCATAGTTACCACTTAAATATGCACTCTTTTGATACATATAAGCACTATGAACGACAGCTTTGTTTGAAATTAAATCATCCCTTTTTCCCCATATTTCTGAATTCGTAATTTCAAGATAAAAATCAAGGAAATTAATAGTTTCTTCAAAATTCTTCTTTTTGAAGAAATATCTTCCACCAGCTCCTATATTCTTATAGAAAGTATGTATAATAGACTGGTTGGACTTTCGGTACTTAGGTTTTTTATGCTCTTTTTCTAAAAGCATTTTTTCCTTACTTTCACATTTCAAAATATAATCGTAAATACCATAAATAGATTGAAAGAAAGATATGGTATCGCATTGTTTTGTTAAATAGAGTTTTTCGTTCTCTTTCTCATAAATTAGCATATTCGCCAATTTACCTAAGTCGTATAATTTGGGGTCGTCTTTATAAGCGCTATCAATCTCTAATTCTTTAACTTTAGTCAATGCTTCTTTTCCCTTCTTCTCTTTTAATAAAGTACGAATAGGCTTATAGGCCTTTTGCGATAATATTAGAGAAAAAGGGGCTGATAAAATTAATAATAAAGATAAACAAACAATGCGCTTCATTGTAAACGTCTAGTAGTTGATTGAGAATTTTATTAAAATATTTTTAATTTGCAAATGACTCTCAAATTTGTCGAGAATCATTTGCAAATTGTAAAGATCTAACTTATAGAAAAGGTATTTATCTCATACCTTCAATGATTGCATCAACTTCTTTCTTTTCAGCCTTCATTACAAGGTTTTCATAAATCATTTGCAATGCATAAGCCCAATCCTTTGGCGACTCTGGCTTGAGTTCTCGTACCTTCAACATGTAAGGTAGTGCATCTTCGTAATACTTCTTAACTGTAGCCAACTCTTTTTGGTATTTAGGTAATTCCTTCTGGCTAATATTCTTACCAGTACCAACATATTTAAATTCGCCATTTTGCTTGCGGGTCACTACTTCATTAATATATGTATAAGCCATATTAGTATTAGCTTCCACAAAATTAGGATCTATTGCCAAGGCTTTAGCAAAACTTTCACGTGCTGCTGGATAGTTTTTGGTCATATTCAAATCTACACATCCTTTCATATACCATGAATTCTTTGATTCTGGAGCAGAAGCAACCATATCATCAGACATCTTTTGAGCTCCAGCTAAATCGTTTGTAGTGACATAATGATAAAGTATATTTTGCATAAATCCAAAGTCACCAGTACGTTCTGCTGCATCTTTAAGCGTGTTCAACCAAGCTGTAGTATCGCCTAATGCCAAGTGTGATTGCATCTTAATGATAAATAGATCTCGTAGACCCTCAGTGTCTTGAAGTGCTATTTCAGAATATTTCAAGGCTTCATTATGGTTTTTCTTGCCATAGTGGAGGATTGCCATATTCTTTGCAGTCTGCAAATAAGCTACTTTTTTTACTTGCATCAAAGAGTCCTTTTCTGTTGCTGAGAAAACAGGACTATTAGGCATATCAAGATATTTAGCAAAATAATCTAATGAAAGATCTTGATTACCCATGTTATTTGCAAATACTGCAGCATAGTTATAATAATCAATCATAGAAAGAATTCTATCATGATTTAGCTTAAGAAATCTAGGTTTAACTTTGCCTTTTTTGTCTGGAGTTACATCTGCTTCATGGCTTTTTTGATAGAAACTCATAGCCTTGTCCAAATTTGTGCAGAATTTAATTGTATCAAAGGGCAAATTTTTTGCAGCATTCATTAACTCAGGGTTTAACTTCATAGCATGAATTTCTGCAGCCAAATTATAAAGATCGGCGATTTTTGTAGTCTTAGGATTAACCAAAGCTGTTTCTATCATCGAAAGAGCTTCATCCAATTTTCCTGCATTCATAGCATCTTGTGCCTTAAAGTACATGCTATTTTGTGCAAAACTCATGATACTTACGCCCACTAAGGCGATGCTAAATAAAAACTTTTTCATAATTAGCTATTTTAAGTTTTAATTAATTTGATAAATTTAAATCTTAATGTTTTATTGGTTGTTCTCGTCTGTGGTCATGGTACCTTCTTCGCCCTCAAGGTCCACATCTTCCTCTTCTGCATTAACTTGGCAAACACTGCTGATAGAGTCATTACGTTTTCCAAGGTTGATAAGTTTTACTCCTTGAGTATTTCTACCCATTACACGTACTTCAGAAAGTTTCAAACGGATAGTTATACCACTCTTATTGATTATCATCAAATCTTGTTCGTCATCAACTGCTTTGATGGCAACAACCTTTCCAGTTTTGTCGGTAATATTAAGTGTCTTAACACCTTTTCCGCCTCGATTTGTCTTGCGATAGTCATCAACTAGACTGCGTTTTCCATAACCTTGTTCACTTACGACAAGCACATTTTCTCGCTCCATATCATTTACACAAATCATGCCAATCACTTCATCCTGACCATCATTGTCGAGCGTCATACCACGCACACCTGTTGCAATACGTCCCATACATCTAACTGCGTCTTCGTTGAAACGAATTGCTCTACCATTACGATTAGCCAAAATAATTTCATCGCTACCATTTGTCAAGCAAACGCTTACCACACGGTCGTCTTCTCTGATAGATATTGCATTTACGCCGTTCGTACGAGGGCGTGAGTATTCAGTTAGGCAGGTCTTCTTTATGATACCATTCTTTGTACAAAACATTACATAATGTGAGTTGCAGAAATCTGGATCCGCCAACTTCTTGATATGTAAACAAGCATTTACCGCATCATCTGGTTCTATGTTAAGCATGTTTTGTATTGCTCGTCCTTTGCTATTCTTATTGCCTTCAGGTATATCATATACTTTCAACCAGAAGCAACGGCCTTTAGCTGTGAAGAACAACATCGTGTTGTGCATAGTTGCAGGATAGATGTATTCAATGAAATCTTCTTCGCGTGTAGAACCTCCCTTAGCACCGACACCTCCGCGTCCTTGTACCTTAAAGTCTGCCAATGGTGTGCGTTTAATATATCCCATACGACTAATTGTAATCACTACGTCATCGTCAGAATAGAAATCTTCGGGGTTGAACTCCTCGCTTGACAGTTGGATTTCAGAACGTCTCTCGTCAGCAAATTTTTCTTTAACTTCGATAAGTTCATCCTTAATGACCTTCTTGCAAAGTTCATCATCGCTTAGGATTTGTTGCAAATAGGCAATACGTTTTTGAATCTCATCAAATTCTTGACGCAACTTTTCTTGTTGTATATTGGTGAGTTGAGCTAAGCGCATATCAACAATAGCCTTAGCTTGTATTTCATCTAAAGCGAAACGCTGCATTAACCCATGAATTGCTTCTTGAGGATTTCTAGATGCACGAATTATACTTACCACTTCATCAATATTATCACTGGCGATGATAAGTCCACGCAAAATGTGTGCTCTCTCCTCTGCTTTGCGTAAATCGTATTGTGTACGACGAATTACAACATCATGGCGATGGTCAACAAAATTAGAGATACAATCCTTTAGAGTAAGGAGCTTAGGACGACCATGCACGAGTGCGATACAATTTACAGAGAAACTGCATTGCAGAGAGGTCATCTTAAAAAGTTTATTGAGCACAACATTTGCGTTGGCATCACGTTTTACATCCACTACAATTCGCATACCTTCGCGGTCGCTTTCATCATTGACGTTGCTGATGCCATCAATACGTTTTTCATTAACAAGTTCAGCAATAGATTTGATCAAATCTGACTTGTTTACGCCATAGGGGATTTCTGTTACTACAATTTTGTCATGAAGCACACCTGTCTCAATCTCGGTGCGAGCGCGCATCACTACTCTACCCTTACCTGTTTCATAAGCACTGCGTACGCCCTGCATACCCATAATAAAACCACCCGTTGGGAAGTCTGGTGCTTTAATATAATTCATTAATCCATCGACATCAATATCGGGATTATCAATATATGCAACACAACCATCAATTACTTCACCAAGGTTGTGTGTGGGTACATTAGTGGCCATACCAACAGCAATACCACTAGCACCATTCACCAAGAAGTTTGGTATGCGAGTTGGCATCACAGTAGGTTCAACTAAAGAGTCATCAAAGTTGGGCACCATGTCTACTGTCTCTTTGTCCAGATCCATCATCATGGCCTCTCCCGCTTGTCTTAACCTCACCTCAGTATAACGCATTGCAGCAGGTGAGTCTCCATCCATTGAGCCAAAATTACCTTGACCTTCAACTAGAGTATAGCGCATATTCCAATCTTGCGCCATACGCACTAATGCTCCGTATACCGAACTATCACCATGTGGATGGTACTTACCAAGTACGTCACCGACGATACGAGCTGATTTACGTGTCGGCTTATCATGCGTATTTCCCAAGCCAAGCATTCCATACAGAATGCGGCGATGCACAGGTTTAAATCCATCACGGACATCGGGCAAAGCACGTGCCACGATAACTGACATTGAGTAGTTAATATACGAGGTCTTCATTTCTTCCTCGATATTAATCTTAATGATTTTGTCTTCGTTAGTCATGTTATTAATTATGTAAATATGTATTTACTTGCAAATTTACTATTTTATCTTCTAATAACACGGTTTTATTTTGAAAAGAAAACCCTATAAAATTGATTTTTATGCTTTTTTAGTTGATTTTAGACATTTTGTATCTCAAACCGACAGTTACTCGCCCAGTAAACCAAAATTAAAATTTCGTAAGAAAATAGGGCTTAAAACCCCAATTGGATTATTTCTATTTTTTTAATGGAGTTTTTGATCTGAATCATTAATCTCGAATAATGCTAAAAAATAGTAGATGAACAATACTACTGAAAGTTTAAAAAAGGTCTAACTTTTTTTAAACAAGACGTTCCGAAAATAAAACAAAGCTTAAGTTTTTTTTATTATGCAATATTATATATAAAAAAAGCGACAATGCTTTGATAACATTGTCGCATGTATAATATATTTGTTATGAATATTAATCACTAATATGTCTAACTATACCACGTTTCGAATCCTTGATAAATACAAGGATATTCTCTATTTCTTCACTCATTGGAATTTGCTCAGGAATCTTAATTACAGCATCTTCGAGACTGAAGTTGGCGGTATAAATTAATCGATAGGTATTTGCTATATGACGCAGAATACGTTCGCTTACATTGATACTTTTAAGGACATAGCTATTTACGCCATGGTAACAAGCTGGGTTACCTCCAAGAATAATGTAAGGGGGGACGTCTTTTTGAACCCGACAGCCGCTCTGTATTAGCGAGAATCGTCCTATGCGTACATCTTGTTGAATCACAACTCCACTACTTTGAATTGAGCAATCCTCAACAATGCAATTACCAGCAATACTCACACCTATACCAATTACACACTTGTTGTGTATCTTGACATCATGACAAATATGCACTCTATCCATCAAGAAATTACCATCGCCTATAATAGTAGCAGTATCAGGATTGGTACCACCTGCAATAACAACATTTTCACGTATTCTATTGTCATTGCCTATAATGACATGTGTGGGATTACCTTCTTCATAGTGAAAATCTTGTGGTGTAGCGCCAATTACAGCATTTTGATAAACAATATTTCCACTACCTAAAACTGTACCACGCAGTATGCTTACATAAGGTTTTATTACACAATTATCCCCTATTACTACATCATCTTCTATGTATGCAAATGGACAGATTTCTACATTTTTACCAATTTTTGCACCTGGGTGCACATATGCTAATTCGCTTATCATTGTTATAAAGGTTTTAATTAGTAAAGAATAAAAAATTAGCGATTATTTCTTTCAGTTATTTCCAACCACCACCTAGAGCCTGATAGAGAGAAATAGCAGCTTGCACTTTGTTGTAATTATCATTGATTAATTGTAATTGTGCAGAAAGCAAACTTTGCTGAGCAGTAAGAGTTTCCAGATAGGTAGTCGTATTGGAATGTTTGAATAGTGTATTTACTTTTTCAACCGTTTTTTCCAATATCACTACTTCTTCCTGACGTAATTTTAGTTGTTCTTCAGCTAATTTATATGCGTCAAGGGCATCGCTAACCTCTGTACCAGCTGTCACCAACGATTGACTGAAATCTATCAATGCTGATTCGTATTCATTTTGGCTAATTTTTAGATTTGCCTTCAAACGTCCATTTGCAAAGATGGGTTGTACTACCGATGCAACAGCATTGAATATGAATTTTCCAGGATTGATAACCATCGAACCAGCACTATTAGTAAAGCCAAGTGTAGCATTTAGATTCAGAGATGGATAGAATGAAGCACGTGCAAGGTTTACACCATAAAATTTACTAGCTAAATTCAGCTCTTGAATCTTGACATCCGCTCGATTTGAAAGCAATTGGATGGGAAGGCCTGTATCAAGTGTATACGCAATACCTTGTACATTGAAAGGGGCTCTTTCAATAGCGTGAGGCGCTTCACCTGCTAATTTACAAAGTGCATTTTCAACTTGTCTAATACTATTTTGGAGTTGAGGTATTGATGTGCGCAATTCAATAACATTAGCCTTTGCTTGAGAAACAGCTACATCATTAACCATACCGGCCTGCTTCATAGCTTGCATAACTTCCACATTACGATCCCATATCTTGAGTGTAGCTTGAGTCGTCTTCATTTGTTCATCAAGCATACCTAAGGTGAAATACATATTAGCCACAGCCGAGACAAGCGCAGTTTGTATAGCTTGTTTTGCAACATGAGTTTGAGTCAAGGTAACCTCGCCAGACTTCAATGTATTGCGTAATGTACCCATACTGCCAAAATTCCATGTGGCTGTAAGAGGCAATGTATATGTGTTGGAACATTTACTCCAATCAAATGATGAAGAAGAACCTTGTGGAGTAAAGGTGAGAGAAGGTATATATGCTAATTTAGCAATCTTTAGTACTTGCTCAGCAGTTTCGATTGTCAATTGCGCTTTGCGCATATCAGCATTTTGTTCCAATACCTTTTCTATATGACGTTGAAGAATTGTATCAACAAATACTTCTCGCCAGGGTGTATGTGCAAAATTAGCCGAATCGGCAGCAACTATATCTCTATATAGTGCAAGCGAATCAATTTGTTGGATAGACTCAGGGCGCTCATAATTTGTATAAAGGTGACATCCACTGAGTAATAGTCCGCAACTAAATATATAAAACAATTTCTTAATCATGGTAAACATCTATTTTTATAATATCATCGCATCGCCCCACCTTTCTTAAATAGCTTAATAAAAGGAGGGGGACACGAGATAATGGGGTTAATCCTTTGTATATTGATGTATGTCTGACTCTGCTTCATTGTTTACAATGTCCTCCCAAACCATAGGCTTGAACTTTTCCTGAATGTATTGGAAGATGACAAACAGGGCTGGCACGATGAAGATTTGTAATATCATACCAATCAACATACCACCGATAGCTGTGGTACCGAGGGCGCGGTTACCATTAGCA
>JAEIGA010002687.1_pt1 | contig 28230 bp, 43 predicted proteins | sample 9270691 | NCBI WGS metagenome assembly JAEIGA01 (sample SAMN17057246, study PRJNA624740) | gut metagenome | biome: biome; isolation source: fecal sample | host: Bos grunniens | place: China: Xizang | collected 2019
CTTCAGAAGAAATCTCTTGAGTTTTAGGGATTTTTTTGGATAAAGACAGAGGACAACAAACAAAAACGGAGGTTTGCGAACATGGCACGAAAAACGAAAACTTACAAGGACCTTGTGACGATGGCCGAGGAATACGGTGTCGCTGATAACGCACTTTTCCTCACGGCCCTGAACCAGTACTGCACACAGCAGAAAGTCATCGACACAATCAACAAAGTTCTCAACGAGGAGGACAGTCTCATCACAACGAAGGAGTATGTCAAGAATCGTGAGAATGTATATGCACATCCGCTGATCCGTGAGCTCCCGAAGCACTCGGATGCAGCAAACAGAACGGCATCAATCATCCTGGATATAATCAAAACGCTCGGTCATAAGAAGGCTTCGGGCTCGAAGCTTGATGAGTTCCTGAAGGATGATGAAGAATAACACGATAAATTATATCTTCGAGTACTATCAGAAGATTAAGAACGGCTCCGTAACCGTCGGCAAGTGGATTGACCTGGTTATGGAGTTTTTGGTTAAAGGACTTCAGGACAAGAAGTTCTTTTATGATGGCCGAAAGGCCGACCGAGCTGTTAAATTCATTGAAACATTCTGTCATCACTGCGAAGGCCGTGCCGATCTGCTTAAGCTGGAGCTTTGGCAGAAGGCAATAATCGCAGCGATATTCGGGATTGTTGATGCACAAGGCATCAGGCAGTTCCGTGAAGTTGTGGTCGTGGTTGCCCGTAAGAATGGTAAATCGCTGTTGGCTTCAGCGATTGCAAATTATTGTTTGTTCTGTGACGGTGAGTACGGAGCTAAAGTCTTTTGCGTGGCTCCCAAGCTCGAACAGTCAGATATCATATACAACGACATATGGCAAACGGTACAGTCTGAACCGGAGCTGGAGCGACTCATCAAAAGACGAAAGTCAGACTACTATGTCGAGTCAACAAACAGCTCTGTGAAGAAGATTGCGTTTAACCATAAAAAGAGTGATGGCTTTAATCCGTCACTCACAATATGTGACGAGATTGCTTCCTGGCAAGGCGATGCCGGTCTGAAGCAGTACGAAGTTATGAAGTCAGCTCTTGGATCAAGAATACAGCCCTTGATCTTGAGTATATCGACATCAGGCTACATAAACGAAGGTGTTTATGACGAGTTGATTAAAAGGTCGACTCGTTTTTTATTGGGTGACTCCAAAGAAAAAAGATTGCTGCCATTTCTTTACACAATCGATGAGGTGAATCACTGGAACGATATCAACGAGCTTCAGAAATCGAACCCGAATCTCGGTGTATCCGTTTCAGTGGATTACCTTCTCGAAGAAATAGCAGTTGCCGAAGGTTCACTTTCCAAGAAGGCCGAGTTTATGACGAAGTACTGCAACATCAAACAGACTTCGGCTCAGGCATGGCTCAACACACCCGATGTCGAAAAGGCTTGCGGTGAAGCACTCAACATTGACGACTTTCGCAATAGTTATTGTGTTGGTGGTATCGACTTATCCAGGACAACAGACTTAACGGCAGCGACCGTCGTAATTGAGAAAGACGGTGAATTGTATGTATTCGCAAAGTTTTACTTACCCGCCGAAAAGATTGAAGAAGCGACTGAGCGAGATGGTGTGCCTTACAAGATATACATTCAGAAAGGCTGGCTTGAGACTTCAGGAGATAACTTCATCGATTATCAAGACTGTTTTAACTGGTTTACATCGCTTGTTACCGAGAAGGAAATATATCCGCTTCAGGTAGGATATGACCGTTATTCGGCACAGTACCTTGTGCAAGACATGAAATCTTTCGGCTTCCATATGGACGATGTTTTCCAAGGCTGGAACTTGTATCCGGTGCTCATGGAGTTCGAAGGGCTCCTGAAGGATCGGAAGATACACATCGGTGACAATGCACTCCTTAAGATGCACTTGTTAAACAGCGCAATCAAGATGGATGTCGAACAGAACAAGGGCAAGCTTGTAAAACTTAGCGCAAATGACCACATCGACGGTCTTGCAGCACTCATTGATGCAATGACGGTCCGTCAGAAGTGGTATTCAGAGATAGGCGACCAATTAAAGAACTAAGAGGACAGGTGAAAATGGGATTATTTGACAGCATTTTCGGAAAGAAGGAAAGAACAGAAATCAAAGCCGATTCGTACTTCAAAGCATTGACGGCTTATTCACCGGTGTTTCATTCGTGGAATGGTTCACTGTATGAGTCAGAGCTTGTGCGGAGTGCTATCGATGCAAGGGCCCGACACATTGCAAAGCTCCGTGTTGAGGTTGTGGGAACTGCGAGACCTTCGCTTCAGGTCGATCTGAAGAAAAGGCCAAACACTTTTCAGACCTGGTATCAGTTCATGTATCGACTGAGCACAATCCTTGATATGCATAATACGGCCTTTATCGTTCCTGTGGTCAATATGTACGGCGACACGGTAGGGATGTTCCCGGTGCTTCCGACAAAATGCGAAGTCAGAGAAACAAAAGACGGCCGTGCGGTACTCCGTTATGAGTTTGCGGACCGTCAGGTCGGTGCTTGCTACATGAGCGAGTGCGGAATCCTCACGAAGTTCCAGTATAAAAGCGACTTCTTTGGAGAACGGAACAGCGCACTTGATTCAACCATGAAGCTTATCGATATGCAAGAGCAAGGCATTGTCGAGGCAATCAAGAACGGTGCGACATATCGCTTCATGGCAAAAGTCAATAACTTTTCAAAGACTGAGGACCTGAAGAAAGAACGGCAGAGATTCAGCGAAGAAAACTTTGCAAAGGAAGCCGGAGCGGGCGGGCTTTTGTTATTCCCGAATACATATTCCGACATCCAGCAGATCAAGACGAGCCCTTACACGATAGATCCCGAAGAACGCAAGACCATTCAGGAAAATGTGTTCAATTACTTCGCAGTCAACGAGGACATCATTCAGTCAAAGGCTGTGGGTGATAAATGGGATGCGTTCTATGAGTCGGTCGTTGAAACCTTCGCAATACAGTTTTCTGAAGTTACAACACAGATGTTTTTCTCAGATCGTGAGCAGAGCTTCGGAGCCAGGATCATGGCAACATCAAACAGACTTCAGTATATGTCAAACAAAGACAAACTTCAGGTATCGGCTCAGATGGCTGACAGAGGTCTGATGACGATAAACGAGATTCGTGAGATTTGGAACTTGCCTCCGGTTGACGGTGGCGATGCCCGTCCGATCCGAGGCGAATATTATATGCAAGGCGAATCCGAAACAGTTACGGAAACGGAAACAGAAACAGAAACCGAGGAAGTGACAGAGGAAACCAGCGAGGAGGAAAACAATGAGTGATTTAATGCAGAAGATTCAACAGGGCAGACAGTACCGCAATGTGAAAGAAATCAGAAGCGATGCGGTGCCGTTTGATGAGGAAAGAAGATACAGAGTGCGTGGTTATGCGACCACATACAACGAGCCCTACACACTGTATTCGGATGAATACATTGAGATTCGTGAACAGGTTGCTCCCGGAGCTTTCGACGAAGCCGATATGAGCGATGTAATCATGCAGTACAACCATGAGGGCCGTGTATTTGCAAGAACAAGAAACAATACCTTGTCGTTATCAAGTGACGAACACGGTTTGTTAATAGAAGCCGACCTGGGCGGAACAGAGATAGGCAGACAGCTCTTTGACGAGATTGACGGAGGATACACCGACCGAATGAGCTTTGGCTTCACGGTTGATGCAGATGAAGTCAGCGAAGAACGAGAAAAGGGCAAGCAGACCATTTATCTCAGGACCATTACCCGCATCGGCAAACTTTACGATGTTTCGGCAGTGAGCATTCCCGCCAATGACGGAACCGAGATTTCAGCACGAAGCCTTGTAGACGGATTGATCGAAAAGGAAAAAGCGGAGCGACTTATCGAGGCTGAAAAAGAGGCGAGAGCAAAGGCAAAGGCAGCTCTTGAGCTGGAACTTGAATTAATCAGGAGGTAATCGCATGAACATCGAAGAAATGAACATCGATGCTATCGAAGCAAGACTGTCTGAGATAGAGACAGAAAAAGAAGCTCCTGAAGCAAACTTTGAAGCACTTACCGAGGAAGTAAGACAGCTCAAAGAGCAGAAGGACAAACTTATTGCTGAAGCTGAACAGCGTCAGAAAGAACTCAACGAGATCGCACAGGGCGAAGTTGAGACAGTTTTAAAAGAAAAAGTTGAAGAGGAGAGAAAAACAATGACGAACATGGAAATTCGTAACAGTGCTGAATACATCAGCGCATATGCTAATTACATCAAGACTGGCAAGGATGAGGAGTGCCGTGCTCTTCTTTCTGAGAATGGATCAGGAAAGGTTCCCGTACCGGAACTTGTTGATGATGTTATCAAGACAGCTTGGGATCGTGAAGATATCACAAGACTTGTTAAGAAGACCTACTTAAAGGGCAACCTTAAAGTCGGATTCGAACTTTCTGCTACTGGTGCGGTAGTTCACACCGAAGGTGCAGCTGCTCCTGATGAAGAAGTACTTGTACTCGGTATCACCGAATTAGTTCCTCAGTCAATCAAGAAGTGGATTACCATTTCTGACGAGGTTCTTGACCTTAGCGCAGAAGCATTCCTTCGCTACATCTACGATGAACTTACCTATCAGATCGCTAAGAAAGCAGCTGATGCTCTTATCGCTGATATCGAAGCTTGTGGTACTGTATCAACCAACAGCGGAACACAGCATCAGTGTGGAGTTCCCAAGATTGCTGAATCTACAATCGCAGTTGGAACTATCGCCAATGCACTTTCACAGCTTTCCGATCAGGCATCTAATCCTGTTATCATGATGAACCGCAGTACATACGCCAGCTTTAAGCAGGCCCAGTATGCTGCATCATGGCCTGTAGATGTATTTGAGGGCCTTCCTGTTGTATTCAACAACACAATCAAAGCTTTCGCAGTGGCAACCACAGGTGAAACATTCGTTATCGTTGGTGACCTTGGATACGGTGCTCAGATGAATATGCCTAACGGTGATGACATCACTTTCAAGTATGATGAGAACTCTCTTGCAGAGAAGGATCTTGTTAAGATCGTAGGTCGTAAGTATGTTGGCCACGATGTTGTTGCTCCTGGCGCATTCGTTAAGGTTGTAATGGCAGAATAATTTAACTTTTCAGACAGACAGAGGGGACACAAATGAAGACTTTAATAGCTATACCTTGTATGGACATGGTTGCGACTGGTTTTTGCCAGTCGCTTGCCATGTTAAAGAAAGTCGGTGAGTGTTATGTAACACACTTAGCTGGCTCGTTGATATACGACAGTCGCAATAAAATCGCTGCGAAGGCCATAGAGTTAGGCACTGACTGGCTTATGTGCTTTGATTCGGATATGATATTCCAACCGGACACACTCGAAAGACTCATGGCGCATGACAAAGACATTGTGAGTGGTTTGTATTTCAGAAGAACAGGCACATATCGGCCTGTTCTTTTTGATGAGCTTGATGTTAAGGATGGCAAGGCTGTTCATCATAACTTAGATGATTATCCAAAGGATAAAATTTTTAAGGTAAAGGGCATAGGCTTCGGATGTGTTCTCATCAAGACAGAAGTACTGCTTGACATGATTGCTGCAAAAGGTGACTGGTTCACACCTATGTATGGCATGGGCGAGGACTTAGCATTCTGTATGAGAGCTAATGAACTCGGTTATGACATTTGGGTTGATCCGACTGTTAAATGTGGTCATGTCGGCAGTGTGACTGTTACTGAAGAGTTTTACCAGGCATACAAAAACGCAGAGGTGTTAAACAATGGCAAAGATAAAAGTTAAAGTCATTCAGCCGTTCAGCGATGGTGTAAATGGTTACAAGGTAGGACAGGAAATCATGATTGAAGATAGAAAGTTCAGTTCTGACAGAATGATTAAACTTGAAGCCGAGAAACTCGCAAAGGTTGAAAAGACAGAAGAAAAGAAAGCAACAAAGAAGAAGGGGTAAGTTATGGCACTCATTGATGATATCAAGACTGCTTTGCAGATATCGACAACAACATTTGACACAGAGCTTTCGGGACTCCTTGCCGGTGGTGTAACAGATTTGGACATCGCTGGTGTTGAAGGCGATACCGTCAGCGCATCTTCAACGGATCCGATAGTACAGCGGGCATTGATATCATATGTCGCTTATCACTTTGAATTGCTTCACGGTTCAATAGACAGATCGGAAAAGTTAAAAGCATCATATGACGAGCAGAAAGCTCAGTTATCAATGCATAGCGGATACACAGTGTGGGAGAGTACGGATAATGAATAAAGTCGCAGAAGTTTCACTTATATCACAAACAGTCACATATGACGATATCGGTGTACCTACGATTCAGGAATCTGAGACAAGTGTTATCGGAAACTTCGCCAGTGTATCGGCACAGGAGTTCTTTCGTGGTGGTGAACTTGGGATTAAACCTGAGTTTATTGTCAAGGTATGGAGTTCCGAGTATAACGGTGAAACCTTGCTGAAGTATAACGGACAGCGGTATGTAATATATCGAATGTACCTGGAAGATTCAGGAAGGTGCGAACTGTATTGTCAGAAGGATGTGGGAGCATGAGCAACCAAAAAATACAGATCAGTCAGATGGAGTCCGTGATAATGGATGCACTCGACAAGTACAAAGAAGAGGCCGAGCAAGTCATCAGCGACACTCTTCCTTTAGTGGGAAAAGAAACCGCAGATGAACTTAAACGGACAAGTCCGAGACAGTCGGGGGAATATGCAAATTCATGGACATACACGATGCAGCAGAGTCGTGGAAGCAAAAACAAGAACAAACTTGTTGTACATAACAAAAAACATTATCGAATAGTTCATTTGCTTGAAAAGGGACACGCAAAAAGAAACGGTGGGCGAGTTGAGGCCATTGTTCATGTTGCTCCCGCTCAAGAACACGCAGAGGAAAAAGCTATTCAGAGAATTTCAGATAAGCTGGAGAACTTAGGAGTATGACACTTAAAGCATTGACTACGATGCTTAAGAGCATCACAGGATTTGAGACAAAAGTTGCATATAGGCAATTCATGGAAGGTCATGCTCCGGCTCTTCCATTCATTGTGTACTATGTTGAAGGTTCAGATAATTTTCTTGCCGATGGGAAGGTTTATCTTCCGAGGCAGAATGTTTCAATAGAGCTTTATTCACAGGAGAAGGATGTCGCATCAGAGGCACTCATTGAGGCAAAACTTGATGCGAATAACATTCCTTGGGAAAAGGTTGAGGATTATATCGATTCCGAGCATATGTACATGATTACTTACTCAATAACTATTTAAGGAGGCTTTAACATGGCTAATAAGGTTAAATATGGCTTGAAGAATGTGCATTATGCAGTTGCACATATCTCAACCACTGGAACAGCTACATATGACACTCCGGTCGCATGGCCTGGAGCAGTTGAGCTGTCACTTGATGCTGAAGGTGAAACTTCCAAGTTCTACGCAGACAACATTGCATACGCACAGTTTGCTGCTAATGCTGGATACTCAGGCTCCTTCACATCAGCACTCATTCCTGAAGGATTCAAGACTTCCGTACTCGGTGAAGTAACCGATACAAACGGTGTTCTTTATGAGGATGCGGGAGCAGCAGCTACACCTTTCGCTCTGTTATTCCAGTTTGAAGGTGACACAAGTGCTACTCGTCATGTTCTTTATAACTGTGTAGCATCAAGACCTTCGGTATCGGGATCCACAACAGAGGACTCTATCGAAGCTCAGACCGAAGAGGTAGAAATTACCTGTTCATCAATCAAAAACACTGTTCTTAATAAGGACATTGTAAAGGCTCGTTGTCCTGAGACCATTACCACGACATACAACTCATGGTTCTCAGCAGTATATCAGGCAACATCATAACACAAAGGAGACAGAGGGATGCTTAAAACAGTACAAGTGGGCGAGAAGGAAGTCAACCTTCTCGCCAATGCTGCGACACCGATCCGTTATAAGATGGTGTTTGGCGATGATATAATGGTCTCTTTTAATCAGATCAATTCGAACAAGAGAGACACCGGAGAAATACTCGATATCACTTCACAACTTGCATACATAATGAACTGCCAGGCTGAATATGACAAAAAGGCTTTGAACAGTGTTTCGAAAGATTCATATGTCGAATGGCTTGAGGGTTTCGGCCCGATGGACTTCGTGAATGCAAGTGAAGCGATAATAAACACATATCTCGGCACAACAGGAACAGATTCCAAGTCAAAAAAAGAGGTAGGCCGACCGAAAGGGAAATAAACACGGCAGTTTATTTCATTCGGGCGAAGCAGATCGGCCTGACACTTGCCGAACTGGAAGAACTGACACAGGGTTTTGTGACAGATATGATAATCGAAGCAAATAATGATAACTGTGAATATAAACAAGTCGCTCGTCAGGGCGACTTTGATTCGTTTTAGAGGTAACTATGGCTGATCGTATCAAAGGCTTAACAATCGAGATTGATGGTAATACTACCAAACTGTCGAAGGCTTTGGAAGGTGTCAACAAGGACATCAGGAGCACACAGACACAGTTAAAGGATGTTGAGAAACTTCTCAAGCTTGATCCCGGTAACATAGACCTTTTAAGACAAAAAGAAGAATTGCTCAATAAGGCTGTTGGTGATACGGCCGATAAATTAGGCACACTTAAGACTGCGCTTGCACAGATGGATGCTTCCGGAGTCGATAAGTCGTCCGCAGAATATCAGGTACTCCAGCGGGAGATAATCGCAACCGAAAACAGCCTCAAAGATTTAAAGCGAGAAGCAGAGCTGAGCAATGCGACACTCGCCAAGATAGGCGAGACGGCCAAGAAGGTTGGTGACGGTGCAAAGAAGGTTGCTGATTCGACAAGGGGACTCAGCACGGCTGCGGGCGGTGCTTTGGTAGCTCTTGGCGGTGTGGCTATTAAAGCGGGACAGAATGCTGATGAACTTCTGACGATGGCAAAGCAGACGGGACTGTCTACGGATGCCCTTCAGAAGATGGCATATGCTTCCGATCTGATCGATGTTGATGTAAATACAATCACATCAGCAGTCGCAAAGATGAAAAAGGGCCTCGATTCAAATGCAGATGCGTTTGAAAAGATTGGTGTTGCTGTTAAGGATGCAAACGGCGAATACAGAAGCACGGAAGATATCTTTAATGATACGATTGTGGCACTCGGCAAAATCGAGAATGAGACCGAGAGGGATATCACAGCGATGGACCTTTTCGGCAAGTCGGCAGACGAACTTGCGGGCCTTATCGATGATGGCGGTGCAGCGATGCGGGCACTCGGAGAAGAAGCGCAGAACAGCGGTGCTATCATCTCCGAAGATGACTTAAAAAAGGCGGGCGAGTTTAACGACTCTCTCGACAAGATAAAAGCACAGTTGAGCGGTTCATTCGGTCAGGCTGCTGTTAAGGTACTCCAGGCACTCACACCGGTGCTTGAGACGGTTGCGGGAGTCATCGAGAAGATAGCAGACAAGCTTGCAAATGTATCGCCTGAAACAATACAGATTATCGCAGTTGTTGCGGGTATTATAGCAGCGATATCGCCACTTGCGGGCATCATATCGGCTATTGCGACAGCGATATCGGTCATCACTCCGATAATTGCAGCGGTCAATGCGGTCATTGCAGCGAATCCCGTTGTATTAGTCATCATGGCTATTGTGGCAGCGATAGGGTTGCTTGTTGCAGCGGGTGTTGCCATTGCGAAGAACTGGGATGCGATAAAAGAAAAGGCTTCCGAGATATGGGGAGCAATTACCGAAAAGTTCAATGCAATCAAGGATGCCGTTGTTGAGAAATTCAATGCCGTAAAAGAAAAGGTATCCGAGACATTTAACAACATCAAGGATGCTGCGGCCGAGAAGTTCAACGCAGTCAAGGAAGGCATCAGTACGGCCGTAAATGCTGCCAAGGAAGTTGCAGCCGAAAAGCTCGGAGCAATGAAAAAGGCATTCGAGGAAAACGGCGGTGGTATCAAGGGAGCAATGGCGGGTGCCTGGGAAGGCATCAAAGGAGCATACACGGCGGGCTTTTCATTTATCGATAAGTTGACGGGTGGTAAGCTCACGGAAATAAAAGACGCAATCTTTGGCAAGTTTAAAGAGATAATCGACAAGGCTAAGACCTGGGGCAAGGACCTGATCCAAAACCTTATTGACGGTATCACCGGCATGATTGACAAAGTGAAGGAAACCGTGGGAAAAATCGCACAGACGATAAAAGACTTTTTAGGATTCTCCGAACCCGATGAAGGCCCGCTTTCAAACTTCCATACATTCATGCCTGATATGATCGACTTGATGACCAAGGGCATAGACGAGAACTTATATAAGGTTAAGGATTCAATGGATAACCTTGCACAGACAATGGTTCCGAACACAAATATCAATGTGGACTACAACGACAGCGGAGTGACTTCGAGGCTTGACTCCATTGGTGAGTCACTAAGCCAGCCCCAGCCCGTTGCGGTCAATGTAGTGCTTCAGGGCGATGCTCAGGGAGTCTTTAGGCTTGTCAGAAATGAAAATGATATGTATATAAAATCAACCGGAGCAAGTGCATTTGCATAAGGAGACAGTATGTTCATTCTCTTTAAAGCGGGAGTGTATGATTATTCTGAGTCAATAATCGAAGGCTCCTACAAAGTATATAAAAACGAGGTCACATTCGACTGGGAGGACGGGAACTACAAGAAGCATCACGAAATACTTCGGTATCGGACGAGCGGTTCTTTTCAGATGATGTTTAATTCATGGACCGAATACAAGAACTTCATCGATGCTCTTGAGCTTGTGCGTACAGGATCTGAATACACACTCACGGTGTTTGCTCAGAATGCAAATACACAGGTGTCGAGCACATTCTTCTTGAAACTTCCTCCTGAACTGCGACAGAAGAATGATTCAACCTTCAGCCCTGGGAAATTTACGATAACTATCGAGGAGGCTTAACGATGATTAATATCTCCGAAGCCGAGAAGGACTTATATCGGTCCGATGGTGTAAACAAAGAAGTCGTTATAACCGTTCCGGGGATGTCAATCACTATCGACAATGAGGACCTTATAAAAGAATCGGTGACACTGACAGAAAGAATCGAAAGTGAAAAAGAGCTTTCGTTCAAAGGCTGTTGTGCATCGATTTTTTCGTTTGAGGTTGCTCATTTTAACCAGGACATCAGAGGCCAGTATATTGAAGCGACAATCACGGCAGATGGTGGTGTTACACTTCCGCTGTTCAGCGGGTATGTTGATTCACAGAATAATGTGAACCATGAGGACTATGTTTCCAAGATAACAGCCATTGATGCACTTAAGCCCGTTCTTGATCGGGATGTTACGGCATGGTATAACGCACTTTCATTCCCTATCACAATTAAGAATATGCGTGACAGCTTCTTTACTTTGGTCGGAATGACTCAGGAAGATACATACCTGGTCAATGACGGTATGACTGTCAACAAGTCGGTGGATGATCCGATAATCACCGGAGCTACGATTTTAAAATCAATCTGTCAGCTCAGCGGTCGCTTTGGCATATACGGAAGGGATAAAAAGTTCCATTATCGGAAGCTCGGAACTGTTGATGCGGGACTGTTTCCTTCTAACATGACATTCCCTTCGATTGAAACTTTCCCGGCAGAGCCGAATGCAAATGAGCAGATACTTAAAAATTCATATATGTCTGTTGACTATCAGCCTTATGACACAATGAAGGTGTCGAAGGTTGTCATCATCGGACAGAACGGTGCGGTTAAAGGTCAGAGCGGTGATACGACAAAAGATTCTTTCTTTATTGCTGACAATAAACTTGCATGGGGCCTTGTCAATGCCGGTGCTGTCGCACAGAACATCCTGTCAGAGATAAAGGATGTGGGATTCACACCGACAAAACTTCAATGCAAAGGACTTCCATATCTTGAATGCGGTGACATTATCCTTGCCAACACAAGAATAAATGCAATATCGTCATATATCCTGGAACGGACTCTTTCCGGTATCCAGGCTCTGACGGATTCACTTGTCGGCGATATCGATGAGAAAAGAAAACCGTATCAGATGACTGTGCAGACGGCTGTTGCGATAAATGAAGTGGATGTTTCAAATGCACAGACGAGCGCAAACAACGCACAGAGCACGGCAGACACGGCGACAAACAAGGCTAATACGGCACAGAACACGGCAAACACGGCAAATACTAATGCCACAAACGCACAGAATACGGCAAACGATGCGGTGACAAGAGTGAGCCGTATTGAAGCCGATTATGTTAAGACAGCAAGTATTACGGCTGTTAATGGCCGAATCGATAACTTGTCATCAACGGTTGCCAACATTCAGACCTTATATGTTAAAAAGGCCGAGGTTAACACATTGGTCGCCAATGCGGTTAACGCAAAGCTTGCAACCTTACAAGCTTTAGCGGTAAGCGGAAATATATCAGCAAGCTCGTTCTCAATCGGAGCGACAACCTTTACAAAGAAGCAGTGGAATGTTCGACTAGCCAATGGCAACACACAGATAATCACATATTTAGGTTCGACTTAAGGAGGAAAAGCAATGTTAAAAATGTATGGAAATTTGTACGCAACCGAAAAGAGCGACTTTGACGAGGTTGTTAATGCTCTTAAGAGGGAAGGCTTTGACATAGCATATCAGGCTGACATTGCCGGTGTCATAATCAAGGAGGTTGATAACCTTGAACACGAAGATCAGAACGCTTGAGGATGCGGTTATCGAGCTGATTAACGGCTCCGACCTTCCGATGGAAGTAAAACGGCTTATATTAAGCGATGTTTTGAACCTTGTAACAAGACAGGCCGACAAGGAATTTATAAACGAGGTAGCAAATAATGCAGAAAGCACATGATGCACAATACAATAACTATTGGCAGAATTTGCCGAATGTGTCGACTCCTATCATTGCGGGACAGTTAAACCGTAACGAGCAGACAGTTGACTTGATGGATGACAGAATCATCGCACTTGATACAGATAAAGCAGATCAGGTCGATATGCTCCAGGCTGTGAAGTCAATCACATTTGACGATGAAACGGGTGATTTTACAATCACTTTTTTTAATGGCCTTACAACGACCATATACACGGACCTTGAAAAGACAGCCATTAACTTTGATTATGATGACGATCCTTCAAGCCCTCATTATGAGTCGCTGGTTCTGACACTTGTTGACGGAACGGTTAAGTATATCGATATGTCAGCACTCATAACAGAGTATGATTTTGCTTCATCTTCAACGATTGCGTTTACAAACACAAGTGGAGTTATTGCGGCAGACATACTGAACGGCTCTGTGACAGATCAGAAGCTTCAGCCTTCATATCTTGCTGACATAACTATTCAGGCTGTAAGGGGCGAGAATGCAGCAACAAATGCTAATAACTATAGGCTTGATGCTGAAGCATGGTCGAGCGGAACCAGGAACGGCACTCCGGTCACTCAGTCAGATCCCGCATATCATAACAATTCAAAATACTGGTCACAACAGGCTAATGTTACAAGCTTGATGGCATTGACGGATGTCGATATCAACAATCCCGGAGACGGAGATGCTCTCATGTATGATTCGGGAACGGGTAACTGGATAAACAAGGCGGTTGATGTAGACGAACTTGGTCAGACTGCTATTGCTTCACCGACATCGGGACAGGTGCTTAAATATAACGGCGCAAGCTGGGTGAACGCAGACGATGAAGGCGGGCTTCTTCCCAAGGTTATCCTTTACAATGCTGATAACACAATGGAGTTTTATAAAGGGACCACAACAATAAACATTACCATGATAGATCAGACAACGGGATATGCATATCTTGATGATTATGGTACATGGTATATCGGCCTAAATGATGGTGCTACTATAATCGATTCGATAGTCATCGATGAAGTAAAGGTTTATGAGAAAACTATCGGACAGACCGTTCCTGATGGTTCGACCGTTGTGCCTACGGATGATATACAGACTTGGCTTAACTGTGCGAACATATGGGATAAGTCATATACAACTATCGGGGAAGTACTTGCGGACAGTTCTACATTGTCGATTCTTATCGCCTCGAACAATGCTGCCGAATATATGGCAAGGTCAACGACTTGGGCCTCGGATGTATGTGCAAGCAGTTCAGCTATGAGCTTTATCGGCTTAAATAATTATTGTTCAACGGCATTGCTTACGGTCAGCGCATGGTGTTCAGCAATAGTGCAAAGTACTTACCGTGATTCTGTCATAAATGTAAAAGTACCGAACATGACAGGATACACAACACCGAGCGGTGAAGTATCAGCGGAAAGTACATATGCATCATATTATTCTTGGTATGTTTTTCGCTCAAACAATACAACATCATGGGTGGCAACTCATACTACAGCTGTAAATGCTACGGCGAACAGTTGGATACAGTATGAATTTACGACTCCCGTAAAGATTTATGCGTTGAAATATACAGAACCGTCAACGATATCACAGATTGTCGGGTTTACTGTTAAAACATCAAACGATGGTGTGAATTTTGTTGACATTGCAACAGATTCACTGACATTTGCTTCAGGCAATGCGTATAAGTATTGGCGATTTGCGATGACATCAAAAAATGTATACTCAGCGGCTACGGGTATACCGAGACTGACAACACTTCAATTCTACGGCAGAGAGGATGTGTAAAAGATGACGGTTGAAGAAAGATTGAACATGATTGAGAGTAATCTCAATGCACTCATTAACATGGTGAGTCGCCTGAGATTGAGCGCAGAGACGGACATCAGCGGAGTGAGGCAGAGTGTTGCAGATATCACTCCGTTCACGATGACCAAGTCGGCATATTATGGCGAGAACGCAAAAGCATTCTATGGAGTACCTGAAGGGAACACTTCGGTGTTTTTCAGTAAGTACAATGGTTCATATACTACCAGCCGTGTCGGAAGTACATTGACGGTAGCATTTAATACATTAACGGAACCCACAGACATAACAATCTCAATAAACTAAAGGAGAGAGAACAATGGCGAAATATGATGTAGTTCAGAAGGTTGACGGTAACATGACAATCGCTTCCACATGGGTGGACAACAAAGCCGGAGCAAGAGCAGCATTTCATGAAAGAGTTGCTTTGCTCACAAAGGATGCTTCCGTATCCGAGGACAGTTTTGTTGCAGTATTCGATGAAAACCTTGATGTGCTTGAGGGCCTGAAGGTTAAGATCGACAAGAGCTTATAAGAGCTCAGAGAGGGAGGTTTGTATTATGAATTTTGGTATAGCTAATGTGACAGCAATCACGGTAATCTGTTACCTGATCTGTGAAGGTGTTAAAACCACCAAACTTGACACGAAGTTCGTCCCGGTCATCGCTGGGACACTCGGTGCGATTCTCGGTGTTGTTGGATTCCTTACTCATATGCCTGACTTTCCCGCTCAGGATGTGCTTACGGCTTTGGCTGTTGGTATAGTGAGCGGATTGTCTGCGACGGGTGTTCACGAAGCTGCGAAAGTGGCAAAGAAAGAACCCGAAGAATCTACGGAAGAAGAACACTCCGAGGGAAAGAGCGGTGATGAAGTATGAAGCCATATGATGAAGCGAATGCCCAGGCTATAATGAACTTTTGGTCCGGAAAGATAAATGAATATGCTATCTGCGGATTTTTGGCTAACTGGAACATCGAGTCAAACCTTCGGTCAAACAATGCTCAAAATTCCTATATGAAAAAGTGGGGCATTGATGATGGTACATATACCGTAGAGGTAGATTCGGGTGAATGGGTATCGCCTGAAGGCAACGACTTCGCTCACGATCATTGCGGGTATGGGCTTAGTCAGTGGACCTCAGTCGGAAGGGCTCAAGGTCTGTGGGACTATGCCCGCAAAACTGCACGGTCAATTGGTGATATGCAGATGCAGTTAGAGTATGCTGAGATCGAGCTCAATTCTTCGTCATTTAAAAAGACCAGGGAAGGACTTGAGAACTGTCAGAGTGCGGGAGAGGCAGCAGTCATAATCATGACTACATACGAAAAGCCCGCTTCGATGGATGATCCAGCAAAGCAGAAGATAAGAGCTGATGAAGCCGAGGAGTTCTATCAGAAGTACTACGGCGGTGTCACTCCCACACCGGTAAAAAAAAATAAACTTCTTGCCCTGAGTGCGGGGCATTACCTTTACACGGCTGGAAAGAGATGCGACAAAAGAATCGATCCGCTTGAGACAAGAGAGTGGGTTTTAAATGCCCGCATAGCAGACAAGCTGACAGGATTATTGTCAAAATATGATGGTGTTGAAGTACTTAGACTTGATGATCCGACCGGTGAGATTCCGATTAATATCGAAGATAGAGCACGAATATCGGATGAACATCATGCGGATTTTTATCTTGCCATTCATCACAATGCTGCAAAGCAAATCTTTAATGGTGGCGGTGTAGTCGTTTATCACTATCCGCTCGATCGGAACAAGGCCCAGGCAACAGAATTATATAATGATGTTGTGAGTGCAAACGGCCTTCGTGGTAACAGATCAAGACCGATAGTCGAGACAACAGAACTATATGAAGTCTCTGCTCCGCAAGCTGACTCGATACTTCTTGAGAACGGTTTTATGAATTCTTGGAGTGATACACCCATTATCTTAACGGAACAGTTTGCAGACAACACAGCTGAAGGACTTGCGAAGTTCTTTATCGACTATTGGAAGTTAGAACTTAAACCGGAGTCATCGGCTCAGGATATACTCAACAAGATTGAATCTGTTCGTAACAATATTAAAGCTCTTGAGGCTCAGGTTGATGAGCTCCTGGAGCAGTTAAGGAGCATAGTATAAAATGGATTGGAGTTCATTATGGACGGCTCTGCTCGCCTTTTTGGGTGTGCTGGTTGCTGAATTTGTCAAAGTTAAGATCAAGAAGCTGGATAACGATGCCAAACGCAAGGAGGATATTGTCGCTTGCGAAGCAAAGCACACGGCGAACTTTGACAAGGTGAAGGTCGAATTTAATGAAAGACTTGACTCCATTGACAATGCACTGGATACTATCAAAAACGAACAGACAAAGATAGGAATGACTGTGAAGCAGTTGGAAGCCAAACAGGACAAATACAACAATGTCATTGAGCGCACATACAAGCTTGAGGCAGCGGTTGATATGTTAAAAGCAAAAAGAGCATAAAATATCTCCTTTCATGTAAAATCCACAAAAAGGCCCTCGGAGTAAAATCCGGGGGCTCTTTTTGTTTGACTATATAGACTTTATGGGGGTGGGTAATGGAACTTACCGTTAAATATATTATATCAAATTGAAATTTAGTAACAAAGTTAGTAATGCGTTTAGTAACGAAATGATTACTAAATCGTTACTAAAAATTATATTATAATTACTAATTTTTATTAATTTGGCTAATATTTTTGAAGAAAACAAAAAGCCCGAAACCATATCAAACACGGGGTTTTCAATGATTTCGGGCCTTCCCTCATCTCTGCGGAAGATGGGACTTGAACCCATACATATATCGATATAACCCGCTTATTTATGGCATTTCTTAAATTTCATTACTAAATCATTACTAAAAATCTCAAATCTTTAGATATCTAAAGTAAATCTTTAATCAAGTTCGTTGCATCGGTTTTTGCCTTCTCGACATTGTCGGGCATGGCATATCTGTAATTCCGTTTGAACACATAATCCGTTTTCCAGCCTCCGAGTTCCAGGACGGTCGCTTCATCCGTTATGGTCGACATTTTGGATGCATAATAGTGCCTGAAGTAATGGAGCGGGAAGCGGGGCATTCCGAGTCGGTCTTGGGTTTTGTATAACCAGCACACGATGGAGTTCGGATGCCCGGTGTAGAATCCGTTCTGTCGGATCAGATCGACTACATGGTCAGGGAGTATGATCTGACGGACAGAGGCAGCAGTCTTGGTCTCTTTTATTACCCATTCATTGTGCTCGTTCTGAACTTTGGCCTTGGATATGGTAAGCACATTGCCTTCCAAGTCATCTTCGGTCAGACATATCTGCTCAGATCTGCGAAGGCCAAAGCAAGCGAGCCACAAGGCGACTTCAAACATCGTTCCGTGAGCTTCGCCAAGGATTCTCTTGATGTCGTCGTCAGACGGTCTGTACTCGCTCTGTGAGGTCTTTGACGGCAAAGTGGTGTTAATTATCGTCTCAGGAGCAAATGTGCGCATTGTGGCCGTGATTAAGGCTGTCACATTGCGTGTATACTTGACCGAGTATAATTTTGCGTATTCGTTTATTAAAGACTGCACTCGGTATGTGTTAACATCGCAGAGCTTCAGATCGAGAAACCAGCGGGGCATATTCTTAAGATATGACCGGTATTGTTTGATTGTTGAAGGAGACAAGATGCTGTCTTTTGAGTCTATATACATCTTTATGCAATCGCTCATGCGGTCAGATTTGCCCTGAGAGGCCGTTTTTGTATTTTCAATGATTATTTTATCTATTTCGGCCTTAGTCGGTCTGTAATCGAATGTGAAGCACATTTGCCGTCCGTTTATCACGGGCCTGATTCTCCATTTACCGTTTTTCAGTTTTATCGGCTTCATTGTTTATCCTTTCAGAGTATTGCAATAAACGCATTACCATGTCTCTTGTGTCTTTATCTGCTCGTCTGAAACATTCGATAACTGTTGACTCGGTGTCGGTAAGATATTCCGATCCGATCAGATCGGTCTTGCGTACTCCGAATATGTTTGCCATTTGTTCAACATAACCGGAGTTCGGTTTTGTTCTGTTGCTTTCCCAGGAAGTTATTGCAACACGGGAAAGGCCAAGTTTCTCACCGAGTTCTTCTTGAGTCATATTATTCCGTTGTCTGTAATATCGGATACTTTCTCCCATCATGGCGGTGCCTCCTTTGGTAGTCTGTATGATATTGGTTGCCATAAGTTCCCAAACCAATTATATCATTCTTTAATTCGAAAAAAAATAAAAATGTTTCAAATATGAATTGACAGTTACAGTTTTGTAACATATAATTTGTGCTATGAAGTGTTACAATTTCATAACATCGAAAGGAGGACAAAGATGAGGATTGATGAAATCAGAAGGGCGAAGCGCATCAGTCAGGCACAGATTGCAAAGAATCTCGGTGTGTCGTTATCGACATATATCCGCTGGGAACAGCATCCCGAAAAGATTCCGATCGGGATGGGAGTCAAGATAGCAGAATTGCTTGATACAACATATGATGTGCTTATTTTTTTGCCCGAAAAGGTTACAAAAGTGTAACATCAAGGGGCGAAATCAATGAGACGAGGATATTGCACAGAGTATTCCGTAGACAGTTTATGTGACTTCATCCGGGGCGAAATGAAAAGGCAAAAGGTTCGCCAGTCAGAGGCAGCAGACTTTATCGGAATAACACAAGGCCGAATGGCACAGAAACTTAATGACGGAGCATTCACGGTGAAAGAGCTGAAGGCATTGAGAATTTTATTAAACATTGGAGCAGAGGAGCTGAGCAGATTTTTATGAAAAGAAACGATGTAGTGATGATTGTGTTGGTGGGAATTTTATATTTTAGTGTTCTGTTTGCGACTTGGAACAATGTTCCGGAGCTGGAACCGATACCTGAGACACCGAGTTCAACAATGTCGGTCCGTGAACAGTTTATGAAAGATGTTGCGGAGCTTCCCGATCCAGCGGAGCCGATTCAGGAGAAGTTTTGGAGAAACGAGGACACATTTGAGCCGACAGACATCGTTCCTTTATCCTTCACAGATCAGACCACACTTCATTATGTTTGCAAGGTTCAGAATGTGCCTTATGCTTATGCGCTTGGCATCATCGAGAGTGAAACACACTTCGACTGGGATGCGGTCGGTGCTTGCGGTGAGGTCGGCATCTTTCAGGTTCATCCCGTGAACTGGGACAGGTTCGAAGCGCAAGGGATAGATGTACACACTCACACCGGAAACATTGAAGCGGGTGTCATGATCCTGGCTGAATGCCTTCATGAGTTCGACGAGATAGACCGTGCAACAATGGCATACAAATGCGGAATGGGCAGAGCAAAACAGTTGATATCTGAAGGAGTGAACAGCATCAGTGTATGCGACACGGTGAGCGGGTACACGATGGCATGGGAGGAAATGCTTGATGAAGATAAGAGCAAGGCTCCGTGAGTTTGACTTCGACTTCGATCAGGCCAAGCATTTTTTATCCTTCACGATTGAAGAAGGAAACCTTGAAGAAGTAAACGGACTTAAAAACCGATTGTTATCGATTGAGATAAAGGATGTAGAACGAGCAAAGACAATAAGTCAGAACAGGTATTATTGGCAGATTGTGACCAACATTGCGGACTCAATCAACAGCTCGAAGGAAGAAGTCTACAATCAACATCTTCTCAATTATGGTCATGTCGTAGCAGAGTTCAAAGCAAACAAAGAGCAAGATTTGGTAAGCAATGATTTGCACATGATCCGATACAAGAGCGGTCGTAAGTTCAATTACTACTATGTCGTGAAAGGTATCAGTCTGATGACTACCAGGGAAATGTCGGATTTCATTGAACACGCAATATCAGATGCACGGGACTTGGGAATCCCGACAGACACACCGGACGAGATAAGGAGACTAAGAGCATTATGGGAGAATCGATAATCACTTCCGATCTGACTCGATGTGATGTGTGCGGAGCTCCCGCAGAGGTTCATCACATTGTGTTCGGAACGGCCAACAGAGACTTAAGCACGAAGTTCGGTCTTGTAGTTGGATTATGCCCGGAGCATCATCGGACGGGCAAGAATGCGGTCCACAGAAACCGCAGAGCAGATTTATATTACAAAGCTTTAGCAGAACGAAGATTTAAAGAGCATTGGCCTGAATACGACTTCAGGGAAGTGTTCGGAAAGGACTTTATATGAATCGATGGATAGGCATGGGTCGATTAACTGGAGACCCGGAGATAAGAAGTTCAGCCGATGGCATGATGGTCGGCAAGTACACTTTGGCAGTTGACAGACGAGGCAAGGACAATGAAGCAGACTTCATTCGTGTTGTGACCTTTGGGAAGGCAGCAGAGTTTGCCAACAAGTATTTCAGGAAGGGAATGAAAGTTCTTGTTACGGGGCACATTCAAACGGGCTCGTACACGAAGGATGACGGTTCCAAGGTTTACACAACGGACATCATCGCAGAGGACCAGGAGTTTTGTGAGAAGAAGCAGACGGATCAGCAGACCGAGGCAGCAGCATTGCCGACAGATGCAGACGGCTTCATGAATGTTCCGGAGGGAATCGAGGACGAGCTTCCCTTCGCAAGACCGACGGAGGAAAAGAATGCAGATAAAGGAAGCAAAAAGAATCGTTGAACACATTCTCAACACGGTTCCTGAGACGAGGGACTCCGATCCGCTTCTTATCATCGAGGTTCTTAAGTTTATCGATCCGAGTATAGTTAATCAGCCGTTCAAGATGGTCATACCGCAATGCTCGACAGAGGGGCGATTTCCGTCACTTGAAACAATAAGACGGACAAGGCAGAAGATCCAAGCTGATAATCCGATGCTGGGACCGAGCAAAGAGGTCGAAGGACTCCGGACACTTCAGGAGCATAAGTTTTTCGAATTTTCAATGACAAGAAAGGCATGAGGCATGAGTGAGAAAAGATATTATTGGTTAAAACTTGCGGACGACTTCTTCACCAGCAAGCGCATCAAGAAGCTTCGCAGTTTGGCTGGGGGTGATACCTATACGATTATTTATCTCAAGATGCAGTTAAAGGCATTAAAGACTGAAGGATATCTGTACTTCGACGGAATCATGGAAAACTTCGCTGAAGAACTTGCGCTGGATATCGATGAATCACCGGAAAATGTGAAGGTGACAATTCAATATCTTTTGTCGGTAGGTTTGATGGAATGTTCCGAAGATGGCAATGAGTTTTGCTTGCCGTATACGCAGAGGCTTATCGGCTCGGAAGGCTCATCAGCACAGCGAATGAGGACACTGAGAAGCAAGAAAAAACAAGAAAAACTGTCACAAAGTGACAAGGGTGTGACAGGTGCGTTACAAGACCGTTACGGAGATATAGATATAGAGATAGATAAAGATATAGATAAAGAAAAAGATAAAAAAGAAAGTCGGAACTTCGTTCCTCCCTCTCTGTCGGAGGTGAAAGCATATTGTCAGGAACGAAACAACGGCATTAATCCACAACACTTTATAGACTTTTATGCATCCAAGGGTTGGATGATTGGCAAGAACAAGATGAAAGATTGGAAAGCTGCCGTCCGTACTTGGGAGCAGAGACATGAAGGGGGCAAAGTAAATGACAGCAACGAAAAACCGGAGTGGAAAGGTTTTTTCGAATGACCACTGGGACTTATACGAAGAAGTGACAGACTTCTACGAAAACGATATTCCGGTATCATTCGCAAGACCGAGACAAGGATACTCAGACAAAGAAGATAGAACAGAATTTCCGCAGATTTATCACGACTGCGACATATATCGAATGGACTGGAATTGCTATTCGATTGACATGACGGCTCCGAAGCGGATCGCCTTCTCATTCTTTAACGAGTTTGAGAAGTGGGCCGAAGAAGGAAAGGGCTTATATCTGTGGAGTAAGACACCAGGATCAGGAAAGACATTCTTATCAGCTTGCATTGCCAAGTCGGTTATGCTTCGCACACAGAAGCTTGTGAAATACATCACACCGACAGACTACATGGATAAGGTGAGCGATAAGTACAATGCAAAGGATGCATATTATGATCCCGCAAAGAAATACCGTGAATGCTCATTGCTTGTTCTTGATGACTTGGGAACGCAGTTAAAGAGTGACTGGCATAACACAGAGATATTTAGACTTATAGATCGGCGAAGTTCAAACGGCCTTCCGACAATCATCACAAGCAATTATGCACCGGAGCAGTTGCCAGTTGATGAGCGGACAAGAAACAGAATCATGAAGGCCAGCATTGTTTTGCATATGCCTGAAGAAAGCATCAGATCGAAGAAGGCGGCAGCAGAGCAAGACAAATATCTTAACAAGATTTTGGGAGGGATGAGTAATGAAAGTAAATAAGACGGCAAATACCAATTTGGAAAAGGTTATTCTTGAATACCTTGAGAGCTTGGATGCTCCGGAGCTTATCACAAAGATAAACAGTTCTGATAAAGACATCCCTGATGCGGTTTCATATTGTGCGGAGCAATGCAGACAAAAAGCAACAAAGCACGGTTCATACAGTGCTTATGGTGGAACGGATGCAGAACTGTTTGGGATGGTGGTTCATTACTTCGAAGAAGATTCGATCAAGAAGGGAAGTGTTTCGGTTCCCAAGAATGTGAAAGTGGTTGCCAGTACTCCAAAGCCAAAGGCAGAAGCTCCGAAGGTTGAAAAGCCGAAACCTACACCGAAACCGATCAAGGACGACCAGCTCGAAGGTCAGTTAAGTCTGTTTTAAGGGGGATACAAGTAATGGGAAATGACATCTTGGATGAGCTGAAAGAAGCATATCTGACAACACCAAGAGAAGTGATGGACTATATATTCAAAAATGCTAATCACGGCGGGAACTGTTTTATCAAATATCTGCAATGGTGGCATAACAAATTGATAATTCGGACTTTCGGATACACATACAGGAAGCGGTCAGCAAAGAAGTATTTATATACCGAGGTTGAGAGAGCTGTTGTCGGTATGGAGTATGCGGTCCGCAAGAATCTGTATAAAACACAGATGGGCGGTTATCATGCCGTGTTCAGTGAGACTCAGAAAAGTTCAACAAGTTATTACGGATACACATATTATTACTTCTCGCCTGATGACTTCAATGTGTGGTACACGGAGAAGGTTGCGGGGATGTATGCACCGGTAATAAACATAGATTATTTGTATACACTCAAAAAATACAAATATTGTGGGTATTCGGGAAAGCAAGACCTGAAGGAGTACCTGGAAGCATATGACAAGAATCCGATGGTCGAATACTTCGGGAAGGCCGGACTCAAATACACGGCGATGCTCGGAAAGAAGGCCAAGAAGGACAAACAGTTTGCAAAGTTCATCGTCCAACACGCATACAGTGTAAATGTATACGGATACAAGATAACCGTATATGCATATGAGCATAAATGCTCGTTCAAGGATGCAGAGGAAGTCATCAGGGCAAGACAGGATGCGGATTCATTCTTCAAGGGCTCGATGGGTGTGAACTACAAGGTAGATCGGGTAAAACTTCACGAATATGCAAAGTTTAACTGTGGCAAATACAGAGCGGGGCTTTATATCGATTACTGGAATGCCTGTGTTCAGCTCGGATATGACATGAGAGATACAAAGAACAGTATGCCGAGCGACTTCAACAGAATGCACGAAGTAAGGACTGCCGAATATGCCTCATACAAGGCAAAGTTGAACAGAGAAGCGGCAGCAAAGCTGAACAAGAGGATAAAGGCAACGGCTTCAAAGTATATGTTCGACTTCTCAAACGAAAAATACACTATCGTGCTTCCACAGACAAAGAACGACTTCGAAAGGGAAGGCGAGGCACTTCATCACTGTGTGGCCCGTATGGGATACGACTTAAAGATGGCAAACGGACATATTATCATCGCATTTGTCAGGATGGTCGAAGATCCAAAACAGCATTATGTGACGGTTGAATATAACCTGGATGAAAAACGGATCATGCAGATGCACGGAAAAGATAACTGCATACCTGATAAAGAGACCAGGGCATTTATCGAAAAGTGGGCAAAGAAGGTTAAGGAGGTACAGAAACTTGAAGCGATATGATGACAAGATGCTGGATGAGGTCGAGGCCCTTTGGCATCAGGGCAAGACTATTGGGGACATAAGTAAGATATATGACATTCCATACGGATCGGCATCGTCCCTGGTCCAGCGGTTAAAGAATCTCGGACGGATAGAAAACCGATATCCAAACAAGGCAAGAAAGAGACCGGAGCAGAACATCCCGAAGAAGAAACCGAAAAAAGGAACGGTCAGATGCTCAAGAGCTGTTTCGATTACTTGCAAGTATGGATGCGCTAAAGATTCGAGCATATTTGCAAACCAATGCAATTATATTCTCGATACCGGGCACATGAGAGGATGTTCGCCGGACGAGTGTGACAAGTATGAACCCAGGACAAAAGAAAGGAGCGGAAAAGATGGATTTGCGAAACTTGCCAAGTACTATAAAGGACACAGAGGCAGCAGCACTGATAAGTCTGAAGGCTATTGATCTGATCGTCAACACAAAGGAGTGGGCGAGTAACTACAAGATAGAGCTCATCGGCAACGAGCTTGAGAAATGGAGGACAAAAGATGATAGCTCCGAAGATTAGTGTGATAGTTCCGGTATATAACAGCGCAAAGTACTTAGAGGAGTGCATAGAGTCACTGGTTAATCAGACACTTAAAGATATCGAGATAATCATCGTTGACGATGCCAGCACAGATGCGAGTTGGGATATTATCGAGTACTGGGCAGAAAAGGACGACAGGATTGATGTTATTCTCCATGTAAAAAACCAGGGTACGGGCAAGAGTATCAATGACGGGATTATGGTTGCAAGAGGCGAATATATTGCCGAGGTCGATGCAGATGACTTTATAGATCCCGATATGTATGAATACCTTTACAGTCTTACCGGGGACGGAGTCGATGTCGTAAAGAGCGGATACTTCACTTATTTCGACAAAGAACATGATACTCCGTTATCAATGGTTGATAAGGTGACTACTTTAAAACCGATAAGTTTATCCTACATGGAACGGTTACATTTGTTTCAGTTCCAGCCTTCATTTTGGAGCGGGATATATAGACGGAGATTCATAAAAGACAATGGACTGTACTGGAATGAGACAAAAGGGGCAAGCTTCCAGGATACAAGCATCATCTTCAAGATAAATGCCTTATGCAAAAAGATGGTTATCACGGATAAGAGCTTTTACCACTGGAGATGCTCGGACAGTCATTCAATCACAAGTACAAAGTGGCCTATGGCAGTCTTGGGTGAATACGATGCTATGGAAAACTTCCTAAAAGACCATGCAGAACTTCAGCTTCCACTCAGATATATCCTTTCAAGGATGCGTTTCGGCACATATACATGGAACTACTTCAGGATAAGCGAAGCGGATCGGAAAGAGTTCGCCATGAGAGCAGCGGAAGATCTCGCAAGAGATAACGATTACCAGGACATGAGATATTATGACGCACGGACATGGCAGATCATGACACTGTGGGCAACACAGCCGGAGCTGTTTATCAAATACGCAAAGAAGGGGGAGCCGAATGAAACGAATACTCAAAGTGATACTTGAAGTTCTCATGTATATCGTGATAAGCATTCTGTTCTTTGCTCTGTATGGAGCAATCATATTGGCACTGGCTTTGACAGTGGGCTTCGGGCCCAGTTAGGAGAGATATGACGGAATGTACTTGCTGGGTTGAATACCCAAACGAAAGTCATAAGTTTAAAAATGGCAGATGGAAGTGTGTTGATAAATATGTCTGTATTCGGGACCTGGAAGTCGAACCACTTCCGGGACTTCCGTTTCCGAAGTATTGGCGAAAGACAAAATGTGTGAGAAAGGAGTGAATATGAATAGATATTTTTTGAAAATAAAAATGGATGGTACTATTGAGTTTTGGACTAATGATGATGAATTAAGGACCAGGGTAGAACAGAATATTAAGGATATAGTTGATGCAATGAATTTTCGGAGACAGATAACTAAAGTGAATGCAGTAATAGAGGGGGATGAGGATGAATAGATATCGCATCGAGACAGAGTACGGACAATTCATAGTCGAGGCAGCAGAGATGACAACAGAATATGACAAAGAAGGGGGCTTTGATTATGTTATAGCCTTTGATAAAAACGGTCAAGCGGTTGCATATTTCAAGAAAGTCATATGGTGGATGCTTATAAGCGACCAAAACAAAATGAAGGTGACGGAGGGTGACTTGAAATGAGCAGAGCAGAACTTATGAGCCAGGAGTTCCACTATGGCGACAAGATTCACTGCAAGGACTGGAAGGACCTTCGAAGAACGGCCTTGATTTTGACCAGCATCGGTTATGGTGTATCGGTTGTCGGGTTTTCTGATATGTCTGATGACATTCTAACAATCACAGCAGATAAACTATGAGGGAGGCAGCAGACTTGAATGACTAAGCATGACATTGAAGAGATAAAGCATATCCGCAAAGAAATTGAAATGCTGAATAATCAGATTGACGAACTGAGGCAGCAGTCTTTGACACTTGGGGGTACAGGTGATGGAATGCCACACTCTAATAATGTCAAGTCACCGACAGAGGAAATCGCAATCAAAATACTTGACCTGACGAGGATGCTTGAGAAACGAAAAAATGACCTTGTAAAAAAGTTAAATCGAAATTTAATATTTATCTATTCTATCGAGGATTCTCTTCTCAGAATGATAGTCAAGTATAAATGTATCGATGACTTCTCGTTTCAGGAAATATCACAAATACTGGGATATGACAGATCGGTTATAAGCAAAAAATATAGTGCGTTTTTTAATAAATTAGACACCTAAAATTTTGCACGATTTTCACGGTGACGATGTGTTATATTGGTATTGTCGAAAAAGGACTTGGGGATCCCGAGTCCTTTTTTGATGCAAACCTCTGTCGAGCGGGCGGGGGTTCTCGTCCGCTTTTTGAGAGGGGGATATATGTTTCCGATGAAGATACCGAGCATATGTGCACAATGTCCGCTTAAGGAAAGTCTTACACGGAACTGTGGCAAGCTCATTGATAATCCCGATCGCACAAGCGAGGGGGTAAACATATACAAGATACCGGACCACACTTGTTTGCTCAGGGGGGTACAGATTCCTGAGAGATATAGGGGTACGGAATATGGCTAAAGATTTTACCGGGGGGTTCTATAAATCCAAGGCTTGGCAAAAGACCAGGGCAGCTTATGTTAAGAGTGTAAGCGGACTGTGCGAAGAATGCTTGGCCCAAGGACTTTATGTGAAAGGTGAAATCGTCCATCACAAGGTGGAGCTGACACCGGGGAACATCTCAGATCCCAACATCACTTTGTCATGGGACAACCTTGAGCTGGTGTGTCGTGAATGTCATTTGAAAAAACATGGAATGACGAGGACACGAAGATACGAAATTCTGCCAAATGGCGAAATATTTTGTGGAGAGCCCCCCTTGTTTGCCGAAAAATAAAGGCCCACGGAGAC
>JAEIGA010002689.1_pt1 | contig 28202 bp, 60 predicted proteins | sample 9270691 | NCBI WGS metagenome assembly JAEIGA01 (sample SAMN17057246, study PRJNA624740) | gut metagenome | biome: biome; isolation source: fecal sample | host: Bos grunniens | place: China: Xizang | collected 2019
AAAAAATTCCCCCGGAGAAATATCAAAGACCGGCGCGATGTATGGAGGGGGTGCTTTTTCGGCGACCCCCCACTACCTTTAGGGTGTTATACATCGTCTATCAGTCTTCTTCATCTTTTTCGATTACTCGAGTAACCTTTTTATAGATGTTTAAGAAATCGTGAATGATGATTTCATCAATCGCTCTTTCGGTTTCTTCTTTATCTTCTTTGGTTGAGAACGATTCAGAAGAACGAGCAATTCTTGCAATCTTTTCACAAGTGTTGTAATCCATTTGCTTATCAAACGAATACCATTGATCGAAGTCGTCAAACGGATCGTAAGGATTGTCAAAGGTTGTTAACATTACTTCAGTTTCCATTTAACTCACTCCTTTCAAGTATTCAGAAACTGTGGACGTAGAGACACCAAGCGCATTAGCAATCTCACTCAAAGACTTACCAGAAGCGGACATAGCTTTGATACGACCAACCTTAGCAGTATTCAACGTTGTGTAAGAACGAGGAGTTGCTCGTTGTCTTAGAGAATCAACGTCTGTGTTTGCAAGAATCTGCTTAAGTTTGTTCTCACTAATAGCGCCAGCTTGAATAGCATCCCATTCGCGATCTGTGATCTGGATAGAACGCTTGGATCTAGCGACAGAGCCGGCTTCGGATCTATATTTAGTAAGGGCTTGCTGACTAGCTTTCTTAATGTCTTTCTTCTCCATATCAGGATTAGCCGCGGTCTTAGCTTTGATGTCGGCATTAGCCTTGATCTGAGCCAGTCGCTCACGAGGGGCATTACGAAGAGCTTCGTCTAACTTACGCTCCAGGTCGTCTACCTCCTTCTGGTAGGTACGTTTAGCCTGGGCAGAGTATGCTATCTTACCCGTATTATTGACCTCCATACGAGCCTGTCGGGCCAGGGACTTCATACTATTGGCATAGTCCGCGTATACGGTCTCCATGGGGTACTTAGCGGGGGATACCAGCTCATAGGCATCATCAGCCTCCGCCATCTTAGTACTCTTCTGAGTACGCTTCATAGTCTTATAGGTGATGGTACCATCCTTATTGGTATAGCTCACGTTACCCCTATCATCTACCCGCTTAACGGGCTCGTAATAATCACGGTCATCGGCATTATTCATATCATACTTAACACTCAATCTAGGGGTGGTAGTCTTGATAGTCATAGTACCGGTAGACTTATCATAACTACGGGAGGGATAGTATAGATCATCCGCGGTCTTGTAGATTAAAGAACCTTCGGGTTTGCTAGGATCGTAGTCGGGATTGGGCTTACCATTACTAAGGAGCTTGGTATTAACCTTAGGGCTACCCTGTCTCTTATCAACAGAGGTTTGTCCCTTTGCTCTAGAGATGATAGTACCAGCACCGCCACTCTCCTTACCCTGATACTTCTTATGGAGCGCAGCGATATTGTTATCGATTTCACTCTGTTTGAAGTTAAGCTTATGTTTTTCAGCATCAATGACAACCATACTATGACGAACAGCAGCGGCCAATTCATCCTGACTAGCACCAGCCAAAGTCATATCGGTAATGAGGTTAGAGATAACACCCATTTGTTTCTGAGTATTAGCCTTGGTCATCACAGTGATCTTACCCTTTTCATATGTATCGGGACCATAGGCAGTCTTAGGATCAAAACCTTCCAAACCTTTCAAAGGAGGAGTCGATGTGATCTTTACCTTACCACCCTTATCATGAGTAGGAATACACATGACGGTATCACCATCGAAGTCTGCACCAGATAACCGCTCTGCGACTTTGGCATTGATACAAATAGCGTCGATAGGATCAGAACCAATCTGCTTCTTACCAAGAGCATTCTTGTTGTTAACGGTACAGATAGGAATCTCAAATGTACCACCATGAGGATAACGAACAAGAGCTAACTTTGTACCGTTGTCATAACCAGGAGCATACACTTCATTCTCTTTAAGAGTATTGTTGGGAATAATAACGTGATACTTCTGACCAGGAAGAGCGGCAGCCTGAAGATGTACAGCAGCAGAATCACATTCATCAGCGAACTTCTGTAACAAGTGCTTCTTTACTGTAGGGTTGTTAAGACTGCAGTATTCATCAAACTCTTCCTGCTTGCTATCCTGTGCAAGCTTCAACTGCTTCTTAGCCATGGACACAGACTGCTTAGACAAGAACTGAGAAGGAACCGCATCCTTCCAGTCAGACCAGTCACCTTCGTCGGATCTCTTATTAATTAGACCGAGTTTAGCATCGGGACTGTTAGCAGGTACTCGTTTACCTGTCTTGGGATCATACCAATACTGTCCACCCTGATCAGCATCTTTAATAAGAGAACCGAAGGGGTTATCAGGATCATCTTTCTTGATTGGTTTAAGAACAGTGTTGTCTTTAGGACCAAGAGCAGGAACGCCTCTCTTTTTGTTGGTGTTAAACACAACGTCTACACCATCAGGCATGTTATCAGAATAAATTGCCATGCCTTTAAGATAGTGAGAATCGTCAACCAGGATACGAACCTGAGAATAACGAGAATCACCAAGAGACAGATCTTTAACGCCTCGTCTAAGTTCGATAACACCATCCATGTCGATACCGCCATCTTCTGCATAACGAACCATCAAGCGCTTAGAGTCCATACTAGAAGGGTAAGTGAACTTCTTTTCGAAGGATTCACCGCCGTCTCTGGATATGTATTCTTTTAAAGAATGAATGTTTTCAGGACTGTAAATATCCTTATGTTGTGTACCAGGAGGACAAGCAACCTTAAGGGTTGTCATCTGTCCCGCATTGGTAACCTGAGCGATACGGCCACTATATGTAGGATAACCTTCCCTCTCAAGTATGTATAAAGCCTGCTCAAGCTTCTCGGAAGAGATGTTAAGTTCACGCTCAACACCAACGCCGACGTCGATCATACCTCTATCATCAATCTGTTTCTTGATGAACTCGGCCGCATTCTTAGCGGCTTTCATACGAGACTCAGCATAGGGGTCGAGAAGAGAACGAACTGTGGATTCAGGGATACCCATCTCTTTACCAATCGCTGTAGCACCAAGACCTTTCTCTTTAAGAGCCTTAGCTTGAGATACCTGATACATTCTTCGAGTATCATTAGCGATACCGATTTCTGCTCTGAACTGAGTAGAAGATAGACCCATAGATTTAGCGATTGCTGTATCGCCAGTCCAGGTTTTACCGTTTTCATCAGTCCAAGTAAAACCAGCTTTACGCATTTCATCTACGCGACCAAGGAAGTCGTTACCATGCTGATAAGGGTCGTCGCCGCTACCCCAAGGATAACGACCAGAACGCCGCGGCATTCCATAGTGCGCTAGTGAATCTGAGTCTTCGCTGGTTGTTATGTACGACCTTATTTCTTCCGCTACCGGATTCATAGTGTCAGACCTCCTCATTGTCGATTTTTGTTAATAATTTATCCAAGTGAATAATTTTACCCATAATAAAATTAATCTCTACGGGATCGGGCTCGCAGAAAGCAACCTCATCTTTTTTATAAACACCTAGAGAAATATCAATGTCATCGGGTTTGAACTTATACTCCAAACAAAAAAGAGCAGCGTATACTTTCAGCTGCTCGAAGTGTTTGGTCGGATCACCGACAACACCGGTTTTTAAATCATGGATTCTAAGAATGAACCTTCCAGTCTTAGGGTTCTTTCTAAAAGAAATAGCGTCTGCAGTTCCAAAGAACCTATCACTATAAAATAGAACTACTTCGGTAGACATCTTAAAACCAATAGCATCGTTTACATATGCGTAAAGTGTTTTGTTAGACTTGGGTTGTTTGATTCCCAAATCGATAGTCTGCTTTGCCCACTCATGAAGTTTGGTACCTAGCTCTGCTGCTTTTCTTCTTTCATATACTTCTTTTGCTTTGTCATCGTCATACCTGATCCAAGCCGATTGGCTGGCCGGGAACGGCGCATGCAATCCTTCCAAGTTGATATGTTTGTAAAAGTCCATGCTCCACCTCTTTAATCATTTGTTAAATTTGTGTTCTAACTTATCGAGAACCTCATCTTCGTTTTCAGGACATATGAAACTAGAAAACGACATGTTGTTCATCTGATCGACATAATAATCTTGATTAGGCTGGTGTCTAGCATTCGCACTTTTTTTACACTCTAACGAAGCCCACTTATCTTTATAGAGAACAAGCAGGTCGGGAATACCCTGTATGTATGAGCTGTCGTTTTTCATTACAATACAGCCTGGGTATTGCTTCTTAAGTTTTTTAATAAGATTAGCCTGAAACTTACTTTCCAACATAAGCGGACCTCCTTTCGTTATTTATAATGTATACAGAATATAAAAAAGGAGAGGTTGCGCGTTTGGCGCAATATTAATCTTCTCTCTCCCATAACAGTCAGTGTTTTTGCCGCGAATTTTTTAAAATATAAATTTTGTACGAATGCTATAAATATCAATAGATAAAAAGAAAGAGCCTCTGTTTTAGAGACTCAGTCTTTTGGACCTATTTAACAAATAAGATTTCTTTGATACACTGCCATTTTCCAAGATGTCTTCGAACATAATAAAGAATCTCGCGAATATTGAAGTCTACTTGCCAAGGCTCGAGTTTGATTTTTTCACCGATCTGGTGAATAGAATATCTTTCCTCGAGCATCAGGATCATCATACCCAACGCCTTCGCTGCCTTCTCTCTTTCTACTTCAGCCATTTGTGAAAACGTTTTTCTTGTAGCCATAAAAACCTCCTAAAAGTTTATTAGTCCATAATAGAAGTTGTATAAAGCGCGTCTATAAATATAAAAGAAAGAGCCTCTGTAATAGAGACTCCTCCTTCGTTCCTTTAGATTTTAGTCATTCACAATACCGACCATGATGCCAGAGACTTTCGCTGTGGATTTGATTCCGAAGTCCTCAAACGCAGATAGCACTTCTCCACTCACAGTTTCAGCTAGAGTCTTAGTCACATCGATCGGCGTCACCGGATGTACGCTATCACTGTTGTCCAGAAGCAGCTTGATAGATTGAGTCATAGTCTTACCTGACACAGCATCTTTATTAAACTGTGCGGCAGACTTGATCAAACCCAAGCTGTCCTTAGACAGGTGACGTTTGTATCCGACGATTCCGCCAACAACGCCGACAACACCTGCTGTAGTTGTGAGAAGAATCTCTTTCTTATGAGTCTTCACAAACCCTACAAACTTATTAGTCTTTTTCATTTTTAGTCCTCCCTTGAATTAATTAATAATCTTTCGGTCCATAAAAGGATATGTATCTTGCGCGAGGGTAAATATCAATCGTTATATGTGTCGTCAAATAACTCTTCAACAGAACAACCAAGAACACTAGCTATAAGATATCCCTTATCAATACTCGGCATGCTAGTACCGCGAATATATCGAGATAACATAGCGTTGGTGATTCCAAGTTTTTCAGCGAGTTCGCCTTTTGACAAACCACAGTGCGGAAGCTGTTTTTCTAAGTTGATTCCGAACGCTCTACGTCTAGCCGCTTCGTCAACTTCAAACTCTCTGCTTTGAATTCTTCTGATAGAATTATCCATCGGATTAAATTCGAACTTATCACCATCCATCAATCTAACTGTTATCGTCATACGACCGGAAGGCCACCAATCAACAGTTTTTTCGTAAAGATTCGGATAGTAACATTTGAATTGTTCCAACATTTTTTGATACTTATCATTCAGCATAAATATAAATCCCCTTTCGTTAATCAACTCGCTCGTCGAAATCGACAAGTTCGTCTATACTCATATCGAGCGCATACGCCATATTAATGATTGCGAACACGCTAGGTACCGCACGCTTATTGACATAATCACTTATTCTACTAACAGATAAATCAGCATCTCTTGCCAACTGAGATTGGTTCATACCCTTCTCAATAAGGATACTTTCTAAATTATCCGCAAATATGTTTTGCCATTCACGTTGTGTCATTATATACACTCCTCTCCATTATTAATCGACCGAAAATTTCTGCGCCCAGAAATCGGTAACCCTAAGGACTTACAAGGGTTATTTATCAAAAAGTATTTATACTATATGATAAATACCATCGTATACTAGTTAAAAGTATAATTTCTGAACTCAGAAAATTTGACCTAAAAATAGCCCATTTTTTGCTGTTTTCGAGCGTTTTTCACAAATCTTGCTCGTTTTGTGTACACATTTTTTTTTGAAAAGTCTCTTTTTTGTATCCACAAATGCGTTTTGTATCCACAAAATAACGCAAACCTCACTTTTTGTATCCACAAAATATAACGTGTTGTTTTGTATCCACAAATGCGTTTTGTGTACACGTTTTTAACACTTTTACATCACTTTTGTATCCACAAAGTTAATTTGTATCCACAAAAAGTTAATTAAAAGTACCATCAAATTCGACCCTTTTTAAAGTTTGAATACCACGTTAAAGCCTTAACGACCGTGTCAGTCCGCGTCTTATCTTCCTCATAACTCAAAATCTCTAGCATATTGAGTTGAGATTTAGTAAACCGCATATGCACATCCCGATCCTTTCGCTCATCTCCGCGCTTTTTCTTATTCTCATCCATCGTCGTTCAACCCCACTTTCTTAAAATATAAAAGAAGAAAACCCTGTGTCTCCCACAAGGTCATCCTCTCAGAATCTTTTTCTCGGTATTAACCAATCAATTATTTCTCCGTATCAATATTCCCATTATCCCAATAACGGTGAATACTATTAGAGCCCTTATCAATGCTATTACCTCCAAAATATAAATCCTCATAATACGAGTAGTTTTCTGCGCGTCCGTACCCTACCGTTCCGTCTACCGTAAACATACCTTCCACGATCCTCCCAGGATACCGCCCACGTCCGTAAACGTGCCTCCCAAACCACCGCCCAGAACCCCTAAAAACGCCTCACAGGCCATCCAGCGGCCTCACAGGCTACATCAAACATACTTACGCCAATGCCGCTCGAAAACCGTTTCACTTCTGTTCAACGATATTTCGCCCAATGCCGCTCTATAACGCTCCGACACCAACGGTCAATCTCACCCTCGGTCTTCAACGTATTTAAATGAACTAGCTCATCCAATGTAGGCTCTATGTACATGTCGTTCCGAAGCATGCTAAGTTTCGCTTCTCTATACTGTCTAGTATTCTCGAATCTCGGATACCAGCTCAACCGTTCTTCACCGTCTACTTTTTTCTTCTTCTTGCTCATAGTTTTCCTCTCCTTTGTTGTTTGTATAGAAAGAAAAAGAGTCTCCGTTAAGAGACCCTCTTCTTGATTTCATCGATAGTAATACGCAGTCGATCAATCTTTTCTAAACTTTCATCATGAAGACGTTCATAGAACCTCTCGTCATCAGCATCGCCGTCAATCATAGCATCTAGTGCTTTTGAACCGTATCTAAATACTGACGTATATTCTAATTTACGCTCATGTTCCAGTTGTTTCAGCAAATCTTCAACTGTCATAAATATCAACCCCTTCCATTATAGGAGATGCAAGAGTCGCGTCCGTTCTCACTGCGTTCAAACCTGATTACAGTCTCAGCAAGCCTGTAAAAAGAAAAGGGGCCGAAGCCCCAATCCTTTACTTGGTTCCCAACAACTTATCCAGCTTTTCGTTGATTTCCTGGATCGTCTCTGCCTGCTTAACGACAAGCTTATTGGCCAGTTCGACCATTCCGAATAAGCCCTGAATCATTTCCAGGTGCTCCGGTTCGAAGTCTTCCTCCAAAACCATAGCACCGAAAAGCTTCTTGAACTCCTCGGTAGTCTTCTTAACGCCCTCAGCATATTCGTTTGCAATAACGTTCAGTTCCATAAACAATCTCCTTTATAAGTTTAATAGTTGTTTTTGTCCATAAAGGAGGGTGTTTTTTACGCGAATATCAGTTCTTCGTAAACTCCGAACCTTGACTTAGTCCTAACGAACTGCGTAGAGAAAAAGAAAAGACCCAGTGTGTTTCAAGCACTGAGCCCTTCCTTTGATATTAGGAGGTTTTTATGAATAAGCTTAAATGTTTACTTAATTCACCTTTTGTCTCCATAATACTAGTTGTTTTTTACGCGTATTCAGATATAAAGTAGCGGGTTTTATGATTAGCGCGAAAACGAAAAGGCCCTGTTTAGAGCCAGATCGTTTTTTTTGTCACTCTACATCAACGGATCTAATATCCACCGACTCATCAATGGTTTTACGGCTCGCTAGCCACTCTTTATATTCCCGATCAAATTTCTTTAATCCCCAGATATCAGAAAAGAACAGGATATATAAACCTGCTGCGATACACGCAATACCGATTAAGATAGTAGTCATATTTACATACCTCCATATTATGTATAGTTCTCATAATACTAGGTGCTTTTTACGCGTCCGTACCCTACCTTACATGCAACCGGTCACCTATTATATCGTTCCTTTAAAACGCAGTCTTCCATAAGAACCCATTTGAACGAACCATCCTTGTCAGCAATCAGAAAATTACGTTGGTCCACAGCATAAACCTTAGAAATAACAGCTCTGAGAGATATCCAGTCTTTATACACCACTTCAAAATCAATCATGATTATACCTCCTTAGGCGGTGATAAATATTTCGCTTTGATGACCCATTCTTTAATATAATCGGCCATCGCTTTGATATCGTAGCTTTTCTTAAGTACAGTCATGTAATACTCGCATTCATAGACACCGAAAGCAAACATACCATCATGAGCGTAGTGAACGTTCTCAGGAGTTAAGTGTTTTTTCACAGGAATTTCGATAAAGACAGTTTTACCATAACCGGCAAACTCGATCTTCCAGGCATAACCCTCGTAACCGCAGCTAACGATTTTTTGAAGTTTAAACGTCTTGTCATTGCTAAAGAAGTCCTCCAGAATAAACGTTTTGATAGTTTCGAGGTGAGGGCGTTCTTTTTTCAACTTCTTACCGACCTCTTTTTGAGCACAAGGGAAAATATCAACAAAGTCGTATCGAGTTATGTATTGTCTGATCTGGTTAATATAGTCCTCAAGAAGAAGTGCCTTGATATACTCTTCTTTTTCCACTCTCTTTACTTGCTCTTCATGTAACCATTTCGCATAGTCTATTTTTTCTAATACGTGATTTTCCTCATTGATGTCGCCGTATAATGCGTGATAGTTCTCACTCATCTTTACTCCTCCTTAACAGAAGTCTTACCCGCTATGTAAATGTCAGCGTCCTTCTCCTGCTCGTAGATCTCAGCACACTTACCTTTACGTGGGCATCTAATACACTCATTAGCATCGGGATAGTGAACAAGGTGGCAGCCGGCATGGAAGTCGACGATGTTGTACTTCTTAGCCAACAACCCCTGAAATTTATAATAATCGGGCATGAAATACTGTCTTTTCATTTTTTTACTCCTTTATATAAACGGGTTTGTTTTCCGTTCCTCAATACAATTACATTTACGTACACCTAGCATGTCATACGTCATCCTGGCTAGACATTTTTTCTTCTCAACATCAGCCTCGGATAACCATACTTCATGCATGCGACACCAGTAGACGGGGTTTTCACATATCTTGCCGTCAAGACCCATCCAAGGATTTCTGCGGTCTGCTTTAGGTGTAGGGTGTTTCTTTTTGTATTCGGCAAAGTCCATATATCACCTACACACAGTCACAGCATCGCCAATATCACAGAAATGAAAAGCGGTCCGCAGCTTAGTATCATCCTCTCCCAGACAATACTCAACAGCGAACCAATTACGATCGGGATACACCTCGATCACTTTACCCTTTACGATTTCACTACCGATGCCGGAGCCTCGAATCTTAATGTCTCTCAGACAATCAAACTCTACCTTAGTTCCAACTTTAATCATAAACACAACTCCTTTAAAAGATTATCCCAATACTGATTATATGCACTAGCAATATCAACTTTTTGTGATGAACATCCCGCTTCAAATCCCGCACTGTATATTTCAAATATTATTTGTTTCCATTCTTCCTTGCTAAACTCGTCATGCATAAGTTTTATCCTCCCCAAACTCTCGTTTTTCTCAAGCTTAAATATCAACAAACTTAGGTAACCAACATTCGCCCCAAAACACGGGTAATGTTCTGGTTTCGGGATTAAGTTCACGTTCCGCTTCCTCACTAAAATCAACCTTGATCCATGAACGATTACCCTCTCTGCATTTAGTATCCTTATACCATCTATCTCGATCTATATGACCGACCTTACCGCATATCGTACAATATGAAGCGAATTGAAAATGGGTTTTACCATTACGATTATGTTCTTTTAGATAATACTGTTCAGGAAACTCTATCAAACACGGTTCGTATGTATGTTTATGGTCGATCTTCTTAGGAGGTTTAGTTTTAGATTTCTTTTTATACTTAGGAACGTCATCGGAAATATCAATCATTTCTTTTCCTCCGTATTACCCTCTGTTTCACCGTTCTCCATCCACTCAGCCAACTTAGTCGCACAATCGATACAGAGATCGTGATTAGTGTTGATCATATCGGGAAGTCTGTCCCAATTATATCTCGGCTTCTTAAAGAGCGTAGCATTCAGTATAAATCCCTTATTTGCTGGCTTTAAATTGAACGACATTCGTTCTTCGGTAAGCTTCTTACCACAACGATCACAAATTTTCACATCTGCCATTTGTTTTACTCCTTTCAATGTTCAATTTCTTCAAAGGTCTGTGTCTCGGGATTATATGTATAAGGTAAACCGTTAGGCGCGTAGTATGGTGTCGGTGCCGTTGCGGATTCACCCATAGACAGGTTTCCGTTCCACCAATATACAATTTTAGTAACAGAGTCATACCAGAGATCATTTCCGAGCTCGACCATGTTACCCTCACCATGTTCTACGTGAGTTTTAGTATCAACAGTACCGGGTTTTTGTTCAGCACACCCGACCAAAGATGTCACAACCAATGCCGCGAGGATTACTAATAAAAACTTTCCCATAATATTTACTCCTTATCAAAATATCAATCTTTTTGGTTACCTGTGTACGCGTCATTACGATGTATTTCCTGCCACCTACGCAGAAACCATTCTCTCCATACCTTGCAGTTTTTATTTTCGCAAGCTTTAGGGTCTTTTACTCGTACGCAAGTAGCACACGGATATTGGTTTTTATCACTCATTCGTTTTTCCCTCGCTTACTGAGTCTATCTGTAATCGTCGAACCAAGCATGACTGCCCCGCATTCCGGACAAAATTTATAGTATAGTGATTTTATTGCATCGACTTCCGCTTTACAATTAGTACAATAGCAACGACTCGTATCCGACCTCGTGTCTCTTTGATTCCATCTAGCATAAATAGGTTGCTGTTTAATAAGCTGTCTCTGTTTAAAATCATCTGCGAGTTCTTCAAGTCGCTGGAACATTTGAGTAGAGGTTTCTCTATTGGGTGACCACGCAAATGAAAGAGATTGGTTCTGGGTTTGATTGTCTATAAAACTAAATAAAGTCTCACAACTATGCGGATATTTTTTCATCACTAGCTGTAAGTCTTTACGATTTAACAAGTCTTCAAGAGTCATTATGAATTTTTCATAAGTCATTCGTCCGTAACCTCCTTTTTAGCTCCACATATAGGGCAGTATTTATTCGGAAGATGTAAATATACCTCACCGGTTAGATCCTCCAACTTCTGTCTCAGTTCCGCTTCTCTAGTCGCCGGCGCTAACAACGGAGCCGTATATTGAATGGTCTTAATATAAATAGGAGTTTTGCAATAATTACACATCGTCCGTAACCTCCCTTTCAAGATCCATTTTAGCTCCGCAATTGGGACAGTAGTTGAATTTTACGATTCCGGTGTAAGTCCGACAGTTAGAGCAAAGATCGTTCTTTTTTCTGCCGAAGATATGTCTTTCAGTATCCTCTATCCAATAACCGTGCACTACCGGAGCGGCGTCTTCTACGGGCGATTCATCCAGCATGTTACATACACACCGCATAACCTTCACATACAGTTCAGAATCTGACTTCTCAGAAATAATTTTCTCGATAACAGCTATCACTTTATCTGGATCAATCAATCTCATTCGTCCTTACCCTCGCTTTCAAGAGTCTTATCCACCTTCTCAGCAATTTTGCTTAACCCAAAGAAACATTTATCGCAAAGATGAATTTTCACTTGTCGTTTGCTTGGTGTTGGGTATACGCCGCTGAGATCAAACGAACAACCAATATAAAACTCTTTCATCTTCAATTCATGCGGGTTCTCGATTACTCTGTTGCATGAATCACATACGTATGCTTTACTCATCATTCTCCACCTCCATAATTCACATGCCCTCGGCACGTTCGTACTGATATCTCATCTTCTGATCCAGCGCATTGGCTGCATCCATATGTAAATATCTATATAATTGTTTGTCGGCCTTTCTCACTCGTTCCAGGAGATCAAAACCTGAGGTCGCATGCTCGTCACTGTCGAAGAAGTCCTGGAAGTAAGCATAATATCGACTTTGCTTAAACTCCTCAGGATACTCCTTCGCCAGGTCCTCCAACTGTCTCGCGTTAGCATCGTACTGAAAGTCAGTGAGGATATTACTGTTAAGCTCGTAATATGCGAACGAGTTCACGAGAATACTACGCTGCAGGAGTTGAATTTTTTCCAAGACCGTAAACGGATAATTGTATTTCATATATCGCTCTCCATCTTTCGTTTTTCCAACACAGTTGAAGTTCATTTACGAATACCTCCTGGTATGAGTTAATATTTTTTTACTCCTTCTTACGCCACATTTCTTCGGCCTCTTCTTTAGTGGCAAACACGTACTGACCGATATCCTTTTCTTCAAAGCACATCTCAAAAGTACATTGACCCTCATTACCACATCGACAATGATAAGGTTTGTCTACTTCGCATGGGATGATTCCCCACATGAAGTCGTACACCCATACGATATCGCCGACTTTAAAAGTGGATAATACAACACCGTTTTCGATAAGAGCGTCGGCAAAACTCTCCGCAACATCATGTGATATGTGACATACACCGATATTATCGTTTCCACACTTAATTGGTACGTCGGCGTTCATTAAAATGTTGATTAGTCGCTCTTTCATCATCCAATACCTCCGATAGGACAGTGGGTTTTTAATACAACGGGAATGTCTTTTTGTTCGTAGCGATCTTTACCAGCATCGTACTCATAGAACCATCGATTCTCAACGATAGGATATAAATACGGCTCAATTTCCTCGATACATGCGTAGTCGTAGCAGCGCTCCCAAATATCACATATGTTTGTCTCTACGGTCTCCATTGCGTCCTCAAGCGAATGTCTAAAACCTACAGTACGAGAAGAACCGATATTGTAACCCCACCGTTCGTCAGGTTCGCATTTGCTGAAGACAGTGATTAAGTAAATCGGCGATTTGATTAAACTCATTAAATATCACCCCTTCGATTCCTCCAACAAGCGTTTTTTAATAGCAGACCTGGCTTCGTCCAGAATCTTTTCATAACCGCCACGAGAAGCAACCCACTTTCCGTCCATATACAGATCGTAAACATTATCGCCTCTCAGCTTGATAGTAAGATCAAAACGCATCATAGTTTCGTTGTTCATAAAATATCAAATCTCCTTATCGATTACAGCATTTCTTTCGGATAATATGCGATGAAGACGCCTTTCTTTTGTGCTTTTCTAATAGTAGACCAGACACCACCGCTTTTGTTACCATCCCAAATAGCAAACAACATATCGCTGTGATCCACCATGTATTGATCTCGTACGTCGTCGCAGCCTTTATAGAATTCATCGGATAGTTCTACCCACTCATCCGCGTTTTTTCTTAACAGATCGTATTCTGTGCTAGATGAGTTATAATCCTTACACGGGAGGATACAATGTAGACGCACTTGATAACCGGATTGTTTTAACTCCAGAGCTGCTAAACCGTAAGCAATATCACAACCGTTCGCCATTCCACAATATGCGTCAGTTATGTCAAGTCTTACAACCTCAGCCTTTAACCAGTCGATCAATCGTCTCCACTCTATTGTCGTATATGTATTTTTGGCATATCCCAATCGTTCGGGTCTATGACCAGTCAACGCTGCGTGTATCATATTTATCACTCCTTAATCAATCAAAGCGTGTTCGTATGGTCTAGGTATAATCGTGTACATCCTCCACTTCGGAAGTACCATAACACCTAAAATTCGTCCGAATTCTACATGGTTGTCGCTAGTAATACCGCTTCCGTAGAATGACAAACCGTGATCGTTATTATTTAACAATGCGCTTTTTAAAAATCTACCAAACTCAGTATCTATAAATTTACATTTAGCAACTACACCATCTTCTTTGTTTTCCAAAAACGCATGTCCAAAACACTCATACATAGATACTTCATTTGGGTCTTTGGGAGTGCCGTATACGATTGGGACCATATATCCATCGCAGCCTTTAAAAATATCTTTCTCAAAAATTTTACCGCTAGTATATAGTGAATCGTATTTTACGATATAGTCGATGAAATCGAATTCTTCAGTCATTTTTACTCCTTTTTATCCAGATACTCATGGCGAATTTTTTCAAAGTCTACACGAGTGATGACTAAGGTCTCGGTTCCGAATAGGTTGTGACTCGGTCGCATGTTGTTCGATACGTCTTGCAAGATCCGCAAAGCGGTTCGTCTATCGAATATTTTCTTTCGTTCATCCTGAAACGGATTAGGTTTGTCGACGACTTCACCAATAACCGAATAAGCTTGTTGAAGTTTTTTATCCAGTTCTTGAATACGAGCGTCTTTACCCTCAATGATTCGAAGAACCTTTTCGCGCATGGTAGCAGCCCGATTAACCTCATCCTGCTCAAACTCGTCACCTTCGAGCCATTTATCGACGGAATGCATAACACCAGCTAGAATATATTCAAGTTCGTCAATACGCTTCTCATAATCCATAAGTCGTACTCCTTTAAAACGGTAAGACAGCATCGTCGTCTTTCAACATGTCCCAATCGGGAGTAGGTGTGTAACTATAACCACCGAAACTCGTAGTATGAGTAGTATTCTCTTCCTTCTTCTTACTATCACCGAAATATACATTGTCGGCTACGATTTCGGCGGTAGTACGATTGTTACCACTGTCATCTGTCCACTTCCGAATCTGCAGTCTTCCAGACACCACGATCATAGAACCTTTTTGGAAGTACTTACTGACAAACTCACCGGTCTGCCGCCACGCCACACAGTTAATAAAGTCGGTTTCTTTTTCTCCGGTTTCCTTACTAGGATAATCTCGATCGACAGCTACACAGAAACTAGCAACAGCGATACCGCTACCAGTACGCCGCAGCTCAGGATCTCGAGTTAGTCGACCCATGATAATTATTTGGTTGAGCATTCAGTTTCTCTCCTTATCAAAAATGAGTCTGTCAACATAATTGAGGACACAACATCCCGTAGCGCAAATATAACTTAACGGAGTGATCCGATGTAGTCCGCAGGCAGCAAGAATACCAAAACCTAATAACACGCTCCAACAGACCAAACAAAAAATATTAAAACCCTTGTTCATAAATATCAATCCCCTTTGGTCGAACACATATAAAAACGATTCTCTTCAAAATAGACCCAAGTATAACTATTCGAGTAACTGTTATCTATGTCAGATAACATAAACGGTTTATTGTTCCATCTGTGAAAATCATCTAAATCTAAAATATGTATTTGTCTAAAACCGATGGGTTCGGTTATCTTTTCAGAACCCAGTGTTCGGCGATGTACACGACGCTCTATGAGCTTATCGTCCCAAATCCAATCCCCAGGTTTTAACGTATAAATATTCTCCCGAGTGATCGGTACAAGTCTGATTGCAGCATAGGGTTTGGTTAAACAGCCGGATAGACAAGTCTCTATAGTGTATCTACTATCCTCGCTCATAAAATATCATCCTTTCTTAACCGGCCACTCAAATCCAAAGTCACTACGCTTGATCTTGCATACCGGCTCGCCGTTCAGCCAGAAGACAATACCCTCGATCGGCGTGACTTCCAAATATTGCTTGATAGCGTCGAAGTTTCGAGCTACAGGAATCTCAGTAGTGCCGTGGCGAATAAGAATATCTCGCTGAAGATCATGAGGATTGCCATTGAAATGCGGACCAACGGCCTCGTATGTACCGGGTTCGATTTCATTACTTCCAGCCTCTTCTGTATAATGTCTAGCAGCCTTGATAAACCACTTGTCGCTGGGGTTATTCGGATCAACCTTCATCCAATGCGGATGATGTCCGGTTACGGGATCGGGATTACAACACGGGATTGCACCTTCAGGCGGTTTCTTACCTTTCTTTGCGTCATAGCGTTTATAGAATGCACCATCGATAACAGCACAACAGCTACCGTCGACCTTTACAGTCGCAATACCGTTGAGTAGAGCCTCTTCGCAACCGGGAGTAATCTCGGGTAAAATATCAGCGACTCGATGGTTCTCATATACACGAGTGAACAATGTAGGAATCTTTTTCATTTTGTTTCCTCCTTATGTTTTTCAAAAGCATCAAACGCCTGTTCAAATCGGTCGAGTTCCTTAATGGCAACATCAATATAGCACCCCGGAGTTCCGTTCAGAGAACATCTGGAGCAGCTGCATTCTTTACACTTTCTCAACTCGTACTTCAAGTTTTCCATACAAATATCATCCTTTCGTACCGAGAGCCTTCTTACGCTCTTCGTTCATCAAGGCGTACGTACCGGCAACAACGCCTTTCTTTAAATCTTCCTGATTAGGCTGCTCAGCGATAGTCTCCCAGGAAATAGTGATGTTGACTTTTACGTTACTCAGCAGAGCTCGCATTGTAGCCAGAGCGTCGTCGGCGTTATTGTTGATAAAGCGCATGCTACCATTCATAGGAACGACAGGCATGCTGTGATAGGGGTTGGTGCAGATATCAGGTACGATGGTGCATTCGGGGGTATAATCTTTTTCGAGAGGTGTGAGGTCGACGGGTTTAATAACGGGAACGTCGTCCTTAGCTTCCATCTTCTCGATATCATCTTTAATAAGGTCAGCATCAGTCACAATAGACTTACCGCTCCAAATATAAAAAGCTTCTTTATCCCACTTACGGTGACCGCCTGCTTCCTTACCGGCAGTGATCCCGAGCTTCGTAAAATACTTAGTTAATGTCGAACTGCTGACACCCATCATCTCAGCGATATAAGAATCCGGGGCGTTATACTTCTGTCTAAGAAGTTTAATATATGTAATCTTATGTTCGTCAGGCCAACTCTTGAATTCACTCCAAGAAATAGGACTGTTCATACGATAAGTTTCAACTTTACCATTCATAGCTTTTCTCTCCTTTGCAGTCAGGTAATCAGAGGGGAATTTTACAGCCCCTCCCTTACCACAGTGTGTCCGTGTGTGTCTAGCGTCTCTAGCCACATTCTTCTTCTCTCTAGAATCCTGCTCGAATAAATATTGTTCGTAGCTCTTCCGAGACATTTTCCTTCTCCTCTCAAGATATAAATAGTTCGACGTGTCCACGTCTCACGCTCACTTAGCTTCTAGGAAGCTGCGTAAACAAATAAGAGAAGACCCTGTTTCCAGAATCCTCTCCTTTGGTTTTACCTTATGTAGGTACTTCTTCTGTCTTTTTCTTTTCTTCTTTCTTGACCGGTTCTTTTGTCAGTTTGCTGTCCAGTTTGTTAAGATTCTCGCCGAGCTTAACCGAGAGCTTTAATACGCCCTCTGCCAGTACAGCGATTACCTGAATCAGGCTGCATACAAACAGAACGATAGTTCTTGCCAAAAGTTTAATAATAGACATGATTTATTTACCCCTTTCGGTATATTTTCCATTAAAGAGGTTGCGTTTTTCGCGTGTTAATTTTTATCCCGATCGTCTTCGTTGCTACCAACAACCATACAAGCAAATACTACAAAAGCGAGACCCGCGCTAATCAACAAAATCTTAATCATAAATTATCCTTTCCCGTAATAATGTCCACAACACCAAAAACCGTCCGTACCCTGCTTGAATCCGGCTTGCCAAATATAACCCTCACCATACAATGAACTATGCTGTCCACTCAGAACCAAACCAGCTATTTTATACGCTCTATCAACGGCGTCCTTCTCGACGTCGTATTTAGCACGCTCAGCCCACTTAATTCCTGTCCAATAGAATAGACCATACTGACCGTGAGCAGTTAACACACCTTCCATCGTATTAGGAAATTCAGGATGATTGATTCGATTTAAAACAATATCCGCCACGTACCATCGACAAGCGTCACAGCTTTTGTTACCGCCAACCTCCTGATAAATCACACATGCTAACATATCTAGCTCTTCTGGATCTACGTTGGAAAGACAAATATCAATAATGGTTCCTTTAGGTTCATCAATATGTATAGAATCATCAACAGAGGGAAGGATAATTTTAACTGGAGCTGATGTACTCTCTGTTATTACACCACCCTCTGTCTCCGGTGTTGAGTTTACTTTAATAGCCTCCGCATGAATATGAATTACGCTAAACGCCATTGCGATAAGACATATAAACGTTACAATGATGAATAGTGTTAAGTCTTGTTTGAACTTCTCGTTATGTTCTTCGACTTTACGCCCCTCGACCTCGTTCAGTTCTTTTTTTCTGTCGTTATTAGAGTCAATCAAGACCATAACGTTACCGACAAATATCATACTGAAGAAGACGAGGATAATAAAACCTATAACCACAATCAGTCCTCCTTTTTATTTTGTTTCTTCGCTCTCCTTATGAAAACCCACTTCCCAGATACAGCACATGATATTCCAACAGAATGCGAGGTCGTGATTTTCATCTTTATCACCACGAAGCCACTTCAGATAGTGTCTGATAGCGGAGTCGATGTAAATATGAGCGGGCATACCACGCTTCCAGTTGTTATCGCCATATTTCTTACCGCCTTCTTCGTAGTGCTTAGCCACTTCGAGCATCATGGTGTAACAGTTGTCCCAACATTGAACGTTAAAATGCTCAAGAGCAGAATATAAATAGGACGTACTGTTAGTCTTCTGGAATTCTCGCAGATTCCACAGAACATAATCCGTATCATCGTTGCTGTCACAGATGAAATTGGCGACGACTTCCAAAGGCAGAAGATCGCAGCGGCCTTTACCGCCACGAGCATCACGATGGGCACCGGTTTCGAATTCGGTAGTAGAGCCGGAGTCTTTGATGGTGGGAATCTCGGGTTCTGAATTGTCGATTTTCGTGAGCGGACCGGCTGAATATACGATAACTGGATCGTCGGGTTGTTCTGTATTGGTTTTCTCTTCCGGAATTTCTTGATTCCAGCACCTAGAACAGATGTAACTCTCGTGACACTTAATCTCATAACCGTCGGAGTCCTTGGGGCAGCGATCATCAGTAGTAAAAATCTCGTCAGGATGCTCCAACTCCCATTTTTCTTTATAAGTCACTGCGCATTACCTCCGTTATTCTTAGTGGAATATTCAAAGAACGCGGACATAAACGCCTTAGTATGTTCCAGAGCAGTTTTATGGTCCATATCTCGCTGCAAGAAATTATTATAGGTCACGACCCATGTGTCACAGAGAACACACATGTTATTCATGAAATTTTTCATCGTTTCGTTCATTCGTTAACACGCTCCTTTATCTGATGTTCCAAATATCGAGTAATGCCAGAACATCGCTTTCTATACTTACACTGGATAATAGTGTCGCTGTATGCGATAAATTCTCCGTCAACAGAGGTTAAGCGTTCGGGTTTAGTCACATCCGGACTGAAATCCAGACACTGCTGACAATATCCTTCTACGTCTAGCTTAATCATATTTCGGTTACCTCCATATAAAGAACGTTGCGGTTGTTGATAACGACTGCGTTATTTCCTTCAGGAGAGACATGGGTTACGTATCCGTTACTAATTATATCGTTCGTAAGTTGTATTAGATCATCTGTTCGGTTACGAATTTCCTGATCGATCTGACTACCGTCGGTCATCGTATAAACAATTTTATAATTAGCCACTACGTTCACCTCACTTTTTCACAGTAATGGTGCCGGAGAATGCGCTTCTCAGTAACCATATAAGCAGCCAGATGCCGGTAGAGAATAACCAGTTAAATGTCCAGCCGAAACATATGGTGATCAGCTTGATGATACCGCAGGTTATAATCCAGCTAGCAGCTGCGATACCTAAAAACGCTAGTACTGCAAGTAACACGCCCAGAAACCAGCCGGTCTTTTTTACAGTTTTTATTTTCATGCATTCTGCTCCTTATTCAATTTGCTCCAGTTCAGCCAACCGTAAATAGTGTTAGCTGTCCAGAAAATATACATCAAGACCATAGAAGGATTGCCTGCTACCCACCACAGCTTGATGCAGAAAATATCAATAACGAACCACCAGATCCACTGCTCACGGAATCTCCAGACCATCAACAGTTGTGCGAAAATAGCCATGACGTTCGTAGCGGCGTCTGTATAGGCCTGAGCACTACCGATAGTATTCAGCCAGTAGCCCATACCGATTGTGGCGACAACCGTACCGACAATAGAAATGACCCACTGCCAGGGTGTGAACTTCTTAGCAATAACATCTTCGGTTCCATCTTCGTTCTTAACCTCGTTTTTCTTCCACAGGAAAATACCCCAGATCATCGTCACGAAGTAAAACAGATTTTCGAGTACTTCACCGTAGAATTGGTTTTGCCAAGACAGAATCAAATATGTAATTGTCTGAATAAAGCCGACGAAATAAAACATAGTCCGACCCTTAGCGCACATAACCACAGATACCACGCCAGCCAAACCAGCGATGATATTCAGAGGTGTGTCTGGTGCTACGATAAATACACCGATCTGCATGATCACGCCAAGCAGCAGAAAAATCTTTTCGAACAGAGTGTAACCGTTCCAGAAATGCTTAAGGGTCCAGTTCTTAATCTTTTCCATTCATAATCTCCTTTACATAATCAACGACGGTCATGAAGTTTTCATAATAATTACCAGAAAGAATCGTGACCTTATCCCAGTTTCCGCAGCGCTGAATATCCTTGCACAGAATGTTAAACAGCTCCTGACGTTCGTCCATACCGGAGTGCCCCATGTATCTTGTATGGTCATCAACAAATACACCATGAGGAGCTACGAGGAAGATCTTGTCCCAGCGAGACTTGCTAGCCAGCTCGTCTGCCACCATAGCAACCTTCTCGAATTCTTCCTCAGTCAAAGCGAATTTGGGGTCTTTGGCGTAATAAGAAGCGTACATGCGGGTTGTCATAGAGTCACTGTCTGCGAAGAATATGCCGTGGTTTGCGGGGGAGTTGATGAGTTTTTTATTGAGGTTGTATTGACCCTCCAAGAATGCGATGAAGTCAGCACCGTCTAACTCCCAGTCACTGACTCCGCTCTCTTCCATATAGTCTCTAGGCCATTCCCAACTGTGAGGGGCGTTGAAGTATTTACCGAGATCGGTTACGAGAGTAGACTTGCCTTCAGAAGCGGTGCCGGTGATGAGGATGTTATGACTGAATACTCTGCGGAAGGGAGTGGCGATCTTATCCCAATACTTAACGGGATTGTTACGAATCATCGTAGCGGAGATGGGATTGTCGGCGACACGGTCTACACAAATTGCGTGCTCATGGAATTTACGCATAAGATCGTCGTAATATTCCTCGTCACCAACATACCAGAATCGGGTAGGGTTATTCACGGTAGCCTTTTCGTAAATATCCTTAAATTCCTTCATCCAGCTATCCCAGCCGTTAGGATAGTTAGGTCTCATGCTCTCGGTATCGTTAATCGCATATACCGCAACGAGATCGTCATCAGCGAAGAATTCACGTACGTACCGGTACCGTTTACTATGCGGCATGAGGGGTTCACCCTTGTCCCCATCATAGCCACACACGATGACGATGCAGCCACCGTCATTCTCCTTTTTCGCTCTCATAATCAAGTCCAGATGACCCTGATGTAGAGGCGCAAAAGAACCGAATACCACGCCTACTTTCTTACCATGCAAAGGCTTTTGATATGTATGTAACATTTTTCTTCTCCTTATTCAGAAATAAGAACTACGTTTGAACTATGTACCAAATATGTCTTACCGTCGATCTTGACTTGAATCTGATCACCGTCTTCAAAGTCGGTCCAGCTAGTCACCTTACCCTCGATGATATCGCCGTTCGGTAGCTGAATAATAGCTCGCTCGAAAGAATATGTGGTATCGATCACCTGCATATTACAACCAGTTGTCATAGAGACAACTAAAATAATAGTCAGAATCAGTGCAAACATCTTTTTCATATTTTTTTCTCTCCTTTACTCCTTGTCTACAGCCGCTCTATATCGCGACAACATCTCATATAACTCTGTCTGGATATCGTATCCGCTTGGGCTTTCCGACGTCTTTAAATATAAAGGTGTGCCGTCCGGAAGGATGACGTCAGGCCGACGCTTCGCATTGCGTTCACAGATCGGACAATGCTGTCGACCCTCTGGAATAATAGCGCCACAACAAATACAACCGCAAATATCCATCTTTTCATTCCTCCGTCTTAATTTTGTATCCGGCTTGCTTCATATCTCTTATGATGAATGCGGGGTAAGGGACCGAGGTGACACATATGACCACCCCGTCCCTAGTTATGATCTGTTTCAATTATTAATCACCTGCGTATCGTACAGACAGTGAGCCATAGCAGCGACCTCTCGCATATCAGGATGAGCAGCGGGATTGTCACGCAGACCAAAGAAATGATTCCAACCTTCCAGATTCATAGTCACGATAATCTCGGTCTTAGTGCTATTCGGCAGGACAGAGCGTGCTTCCTGAGGAGTAGCGCCTTCGTCGACCAAAGTAAAATATGCGTCTTCCGCAACCATACATCCCTGATACCACCGCTTATACAGATCGCTATCCTGTCCACACCAGCTAGGTCTTACGACGGTGATCTCCTTACCGAACTTGTCCAGACTGTAGTTGCAATATCTGGTGCTTTCCTGAGCAAAGCTAGCTACGCGATGACGAACCATCTCGTGAGATACACCTCTATCACAGACAAACTTCATAGTCACGTCCTGATGAATCCGACGTTCGAACTCGGTCAAGTCGCAAACAGAAATAGGCATGAGAATGTTATTGTTGATAATAGGGGGTACGTAGTCCTGATACTCGGGGAAGAACAGAGGATAGTTTCGAATCATACCCCACAGGTACATGGGCATAAATCCGAAACCTTCAACACAAGCTTTTGCGTAATCTCTCAAAGCTCGCATGTTACCAGAAATAATGTAGCGAACAGTACCGTCTTCCATGTCGCAATCTGTGAATCTCAGATAGGGTCTCAGACGTTCTGTAAGAGGAATGTTACTACCCTCTATCAGCAGATTCCGATCGGATTTAAACTCGTTGTACGGACCAGCCTCGGTCTTGAAGATCAGAGTCCAGTGCTCGATCATCGCTTCGTGACCGCGCTTGATCAGATTACCTACAAACTTCGCAGCAGAGTCGTCCGTAATCTTGTCCTCAGACTTATAGCAGGTTCGACCCACCTTCTCGATAAACTTCTCGGGCAGAATATCAACATCCTTACCCAAACCAGTTCTCACAATTTCTACACTAGGCGTTACAATTTTCATTCCTCTACCTCCATAGTCACATGATCAAATTCTTCTTTATACCGCCAGCCGTGATTATAGGGTTTAATCATATTGGTAACAAAGTCCTTACACAGAGTCATAAACTCATCGATATCTTCATCCGTAGTCTCCTCGTCAGAATACGGTTGGATGCTTTGTAGAGTGTCACAACAGCTGCAGCTACCGTAACCGATATACGTCATCAAATATTCGTATTCGGAAGGCTGATAAGTATCTTCTGGAATCAAAAATAACAGCGTGCCCTGATAGTCGCCGTCATCGATCTGAGTGATCCGCTTAGTATTCCAGCGAGGTTGACAGTATTCAGAATCGTTGAAGATATTCTCCACAGTCAAGATGAGCAGATCTCTGTACTCGACACGAGAAATATCAGTCTTTCTCAGAGCAGCCTCAAGCCTGTCTTTGTTCTTATCCCATTGCTTATAACAATATTTCAGCATATTTACTCTCCTTTTACTTCTCGTACTGTATAGATCTTCCCTTCAGTAGATACAATCTCGTATTTCTCAAGAAAATCGGTCATTGATACTTCGTCGGAAATTGTAACTTTATACCGCGTTTCGTATGCCACGGGTTTTTCTAATCCAGTTCCCATCAAGCATCCAAACATACCGCCGAATACGGCAGAAATTACTACCATAGCCGGAATAATAAACCAGTCACAACCGTCTCTAACGACACATACAATACCAGTTATTAAACCGATAAAAGTAGCTATTCCGACTGCAATCCAAAACGCAGTCCAATTAAAAATGAAGTCAACAGCCACTTCTTGTGTTGCTAAAATATCTACGCCTGTCATATTACTCTCCTTTTACTCATTAGCGCAGGACAGAGGGTAAAACCGCCTTAGTAAGTGTCTTAACCATCTCGAATGCTTCGGTCTTGGTGAAACCAGAATTAACGAAGCTGTCGCGCAGTACCGCCAGTTCATCGGTCATTTCCTCATACTGCTTAAACCGCTCCAGTTTCTTAACCTCGTTCTTCAGGTTCTTGATCTCGTTGTTCTTAGCCTCGATTTCTTCTAACAGTTCGGTCTTAGTCTTAGTTGGCATATTTTTTTCTCCTTTCAAGTTTCACATGCTCTCACTACGTTCTTGCAGCACCTCACGAAAGTTCGGTACTAAAAATAAAAAGAGAAGAGCCGAAGCTCCTCCCTTTACATTTGGTCCAAAATCATTCCGTCCACATTGAAGTCAAGCAGAATGGATTGTTCGTAACCGTTTAAAAACTCCTTATTATGAGCAGCGAATATACCAAAGTCCACATAGTTATCACCGGTCGGATTTTCGGGTTTAAATACCCAGCCAACCACCTGTCCAACCTTGGTCTTGGGAATGCCAAACAGCTCGTAAACTTCGTTCAGAAACAGATAACCTCTAGCTTTTAATTTCTCGTTAGCATAATCCTGCTGACGAAGAATATAAAACTTGTTACGTTCCGGATCTTTAGTCCACGCTGCGCATTTCTCATTGAACCACCGAGCGTAGGGGCTGACAGAATATTTTTCTCTATCAACCGGATCTACATTTCCCTTGATTTCCACCTCATTGAGTTTAATAGTTACAACGTTCTCCATAAATCATTCTCCTTTCAAATAAATGGAATACTATTTGTTCCACTAAAGAAAATGTTTACTCCGCGTCTTTATTGCCAGTTAGTTTCTCGTAAATATCATGGGCTTCTTTTCCCTGGAAAGCGTTGACGACAGTTACGTTACCGTTTTCCTGATGACCTACGATCAGAACACCAGTATCCTCACTAGAGAAATCCCAAGATACGATATAAGATCCAAAAGAGTTAGTCATTATTTAACCTCCATCTCGTCCAACTTAGCGTGGATCTGGTTCAGAATATCCTCAACGGTCTTTCTGGTATTATCGCTAAGCTTCATATAGGCTTTATGCTTGTCGTACCAAGCGAAGATCTCATAGAGATTATCCTTAGCCCAGCTGAAAGCCCACCAGTCACAGATCATCTCGAGAATATAGTTGAGAGGCATGTCCATAATGATTTCGCCCTCGTCCGGATCGTCGTTGATAAGGACCCAGTACTGCCAGTGATGAGGGTTGTTATGAATATGATGCAACCAAGCCTTACGGAATTTCATCACACCCTCGTCGTCCTTAAGGTCACCGTAGAAATAAGCATCATAAGCTTCGTACTCTTCTGGCTCGTTCTTAGACTGATCGTGTCCGTACATACACTGCCAGCCAAGGTTATGCGGGAACGCTACTAGCTCGGGGATGTTTTTATTAATCCAGTCATATCCCTTGTAGACATTTCCGATATGCTGATTCAAATAATTATCGTATTCAAGACTCATTATTTTTCCTCCACTACTTCGACAGGCTTCTCTGCCTTTTCCTCAGTTACTTCTTCCTTATCCTCAGGCAGCCACTTCTTGAAAATATCATAGTAGTTACTGCCGGACTTGTTGGTGCCAAACGCCTTCTTGGCGATAGCCATAGCCAGACCCTTCTCGTAGTCGACGTTCTCGTTATTACAACGAACAACAGTCTTCGTCTTGTCCTCCCAGATCACAACAGTAACAGGACCGCTGAAGTGTACAGTCTTAATACCGGGGAGCTTGGTTGTGGGTTTATTCATAACAGAGGTTACTCGCCGATCGATGATATCAGACAGAGTAGGGGTTAGCATACGGCCCTCGAACTCGATTTTAGTAGAACCGTATTCATAGCTTGAGGTGATGTTCTCAATTTTAACAGGCACCTTACCATTGTCGGTAACCAGACAAGCGTTTCTACCACGGACCAAATCATTATATACAGTGTTCATGTTCATATTATTTTCTCCTTTCGTGACTGCGGCTTCAATTTTATTGTTAACAAACCGATTAAAATCGGAATCCATCTGTTTCATTGCTTCGATAGCTTCGTCAGAGTAGTGCCATTTTCCGAGATATTTTACTTCGTAATCACTACCAACACCGAATTTACCGTATGTGGCGTTTATCATCCGTTTGTATAAACGTTTTTCGGTTTCAGTCAGAGGCTTCATATATAACGTCGACGGATACATACTCGGCACGTCCACGTCGTAAGTGACAACGGGATATGGTTTCAAAAGAGCCGTCTTTAGTTGTTCGACATTGTACTGGTATTCAACATCGCTAATATAATCGACTAGACCGACACCGTCCCGATGAGCGATAACCGCATCCGGTTTAGCTCGATAAAGTAGTCGTTTATAGCCGCTACCAAAAATAGCATCCGCTCTAATGCCCTCGAGCATATGATTGGGATCGCTAGCGAATACAAACCAGGTCTTTGTGTGCGGAGTCTCGAAACGAAGACGAATACAATCAACACGATCGTATTTAATAGAACATCTATCCAGACTATCGAGAACAGCTTTGAAGAAATCCCAACCAAGACTCCTATTACTCAGACCGACAAGAATCATTTTCTTTTCCATCCCATTCAGCCTCTCCTTTCAAATTTTTACGAAGCACCATCCACGCCTCTATTAATCCCGAGGATTTACCGAGAAACTCCAATTTATCACGATAATCATCGGAGCTATTCGCGACTCGTCTATATGTTTCGGAGGTTCTAAATATATAATCCTCTGTTTTATCAATGGCTGTTTTGAGCGAAGCGTATTCTGCTTGTTTTTCTGTATACGCTTCTTTCAAACGGTCCAGCTGATCAAGAGCGTCGTATATCTCTTGAACACTCATTCCAAGTCGTCTATTTTCTTTAGAAACACCCCTGCTCATCCGTCACACCTCACTAGCTTTAAAGTTGTATACGGGTTTGATAATCTCTAAAATATCAACAGTGTCCTTGATGTTCTCGACGATCTCGTCCATAGGCTTATACACCATAGGAGCCTCGTCGAGCGTCTCTTCGCTTACAGAAGTGGTAAATATACCGTCCATACACTCCCGGAAACTATCCAGAGAGACGACCTCTCGGGCCTTCGTACGGCTCATAATACGACCAGCGCCATGAGGAGCAGAGCAGTTCCAGTCCTCGTTACCCTTGCCGATACCGATGATACAACCGTCTCGCATGTTGATCGGAATAAGCAGTTTCTCACCGGCCTTAGCAGAGATAGCACCCTTTCGGACCATATTAGTTTCGAATTCTATGTAATTGTGAATGGTCTCGAAAATATCAAGAATGTTCCACTGCATATTCTCCGCAATGATGAGCGCAATATTGTTTCTGTTCAGTCTCGCAAACTCCTGACAGATAGTCATGTCATGAAGATAGTCTTCTCGATACTTGCCTGTCAGATAACACAGGTCCTTGGGGATATCGAGATCCTTGGCCTTCCACTCCCGCTTGAGATCCGCAATAGCAGCCTGAATCTCTTTCTTTCGTCCCTGAGCCTTGTAATCAGCGATGAGTTGTTCCTGCTTGGCAAGTAGTTCGTCCTTACCCTGCATCAACTCAACCGCTAAGTTCTGATAGTAGTCCGCCACCTGTTTACCAAGATTGCGGCTTCCGGTATGAATAACAAGATACTTAGTACCGTCCTTACCCTCGTCGATTTCGATAAAGTGATTACCGCCGCCAAGGGTGCC
>JAEIGA010002690.1_pt1 | contig 28201 bp, 24 predicted proteins | sample 9270691 | NCBI WGS metagenome assembly JAEIGA01 (sample SAMN17057246, study PRJNA624740) | gut metagenome | biome: biome; isolation source: fecal sample | host: Bos grunniens | place: China: Xizang | collected 2019
TCTTGAGGCCCCAGTTCTCCACATTCACAATCTGACCGCCGTTCTCGGTGATTACGCCCTGGAATTTGTCAGCAACCTCCTGCACCTGTGCGTCAGAGAGGACGGGAGTGACAATGAAAACGGTTTCGTAATTGTTCATAATTGTTTTTAATTAATTAAAGTTTAGTGCATAAAGCGGTGCAAAGGTAGTAATATTTTTTTATTCTGCAACAAATTCACAAGGAATATTGAGAATAAATATAAGTATCGCCACACTTTTCCCGATAAAACAGCAAAACTCTATTTTGTCATATTCATTGCACTCCTCTTAATAGTGTTGCGCACCTATCTGCCGAGCCAGAACTACACTCGGTTAGTTATATAGGTATATGTAGGCATTGAGGTATGTTGCAAGACATAGCCATAGCATATATGGCATAAAGAGCAGCGATGCGAGCTTGCTTATGCGCCACGATAGTATGGTATAGCTAAAGACAGCGACATCGAGCAAGAGTATCACAGCAAGACCCGATATTGGTGACTCTGCCATAAAGAACATTGGACTCCACAAAAAGTTCAGCGCAAGCTGCAAGAACCACAATCCGATAAAGCCCTTTTCCCCAATGTCTATAAGTCGACCCAGCGAAAGACCCATACATATATAGATTATAGACCACGCTATGGGAAAGATCCAATTGGGTGGCGTGATACTCGGCTTATTGAGGAGTGGATACCACTCGATAAGTGCGTCGTGCTGTGCGAACATTGCAACCCAGCCGACGATAAAGCACAGAACAATAGGTGCGATGTAGTAGGCGATACGTCTCATACTCTCTATTTTTTAGTGTTAATTACTATCAAGAGGTAAGCAATATCCGTTCCAATCACCGCGCACGACCACATAAAATAACAGAGGTGCCGACAAGCGTCGACACCTCTATCTTTTGTGCTATATCTTGGTTACTCGGCAACCTCTGCTGCGGGCTCCTCAACGGTCTCGGCGGTCTCAACAACCTCTGCCTCAACAGCCTCTGCGGGCTCCTCTGTAGCCTCCTCTGCAGTAGCCTCACCCTCGATAGCAAGATCCTCGGTAGCTACCTCCTCGGGTGCGATAATATTCAACGCGCCCTGAACAGCTGCGTTCTGCTCGTCATCAGCAACCTCCTTTACAGAGGGCATTGCAACAACCGACAAAAGGCTGAACAATACAATGGCAGCAACCATTGCCCAAGTGAACTTCTCAAGGAAATCGGTGGTCTGACGAACACCCATAGTCTGGTTTGCAGCACCGAAGTTAGCAGCCATACCGCTCTTGGGGCTCTGTACCAATACAGCAAGTATCAACAGGATACTTGCGATAGCAATCATAATAATGCAAAAAGTATACATAGTTTAATAATTTAATTATTCTGTGTTGTTACTTAACTATTTTCTTTTCAATTTCCGCAATAAGCTCCGCAAAGTAAATACTTTTTTCTGAATTTAGCAAACTTAATTTGCGATAAGTGGCAATTGCCTCGCTATATAACCCCTGATTTAGATATATTTCTGCCAATTCTTCGCTCACAATGTCATCTTCATCGTCAAAAACAACGTCTGATACATCATCGGCATCACCCTCTTCGGCGACAATGCGATAGTCGGTGCGTTGCAGAAATCTATCTATGAGGTCATCTGCCGAGATATGGGTAATCTTATCGGTGTCGATGCTCTTGCGTTCAGCAACAGCCGTCGGGTGTAGCTGTGCAATAAGCCTACTCTCTGCGCACGCCTTATCACCCATAGTGCGTACCTCGGCAAGACGTGCTGCCGACCACCACGGGTAGCGTTTGAGGGTATCTGCGATATTTGGTGTTGTCATAGCTCTGATACTCGGTGTTGACGTGTCGCGGTGATCTCTCTACTACCAGTTACCTGCTGCTGCCATATAGATATCGTTCACGAGATCTTCGACAATCTCCTCGATAAGCTGGTCTTGTATGTCCACGAGGAGCTGCGATGAGTCGTAGTCGGCGTACGACGAGAAGCTCTTATTGTTGAACGACAAGGTCTGGTCTACGGCATTTTGGAAGTTGACCTTAACGGTGATTGTCAGTCGGTTTTGTAAGGCGTAGTCACCACTTGACACAGATGATGTTGTAGAGTTATAGTTGGTGATCTCGCCCTCAAAAGCAAAGTCTCCACCCTCCTCGACCTGCTGTAAGCGTGTCTGGTTAGAGAACTTGTCGCGCAGAGCCTCTGTTAGCACATTGCTTAATGTAGGAGCCACCATAGGCGCATTATTTGGAAAGTACGCCACAGAGAATGTCTGTGCCTCGGGAGGAATAGAGCCTCCAGAGAGGTTGTATGTAACCTTATATCCGCACGAGGTGCAGATGAAAAGTGTCGCAATAATGAGTGCTATATATCTTAAATTCTTTGCCATATCTTCGTAGTTTAAAGTTCAATGCCCAATGCCTTCATTCGGCGGTATAGCGTGCGCACCGAGATAAACAACTCGTCGGCAGCCGCCTTACGATTGTAGCCATTGTTGCGTAAAGCTGCCATTATCTGCTCGCGCTGTACATCCTCCTTTGTCTGTGTCGCCGACTCCTCATCCTCGACGACCTCTACCGTGGCATCATCCTCATAGCTTATTGTGTCACTGTGAGCAGGTAGTGATGATGGCAGCAGCCCCACCACATCACGATGCATATCGCTCGCGGTATTGCGCGTCACGCTACCCGACATAGCCTCCGTCATCATACGTTTAAGGTCGTTGATATCGTTGCGCATATCGAAGAGTATCTTGTATAGCAACTCGCGCTCCGTGGTCATATCGCTGTATGCCTGTGAGTGACCGCTTGCGATGGGCGTTGCGTTACTCTCATCGGGAAGATATCTGCGCAGTATCTCGGCAGATATGTTGCGGCTCTGCTCAATGGCAGAAATCTGCTCTGCTACATTCTTTAGCTGGCGTATATTGCCGCGCCAGTGGTAGTTTTCGAGCAACTGTCGTGCGCCCTCGTCCAGAGAGATTGCTGGCATACGATACTGCGTAGCTACATCGCTGGCAAATTTGCGGAAGAGAAGATAAATATCTCCCTTACGCTCACGTAGCGGTGGCACAGTGATAGGTACAGTGTTTAATCGGTAGTATAGATCCTCGCGGAAACGACCCTCGGCAATAGCCTGCAACAGGTTGTTGTTTGTGGCGGCAACAACACGTACATTTGTCTTCTGCACCTTCGCCGAGCCCACTCTCATAAACTCGCCTGTTTGCAGCACGCGCAAAAGTCGTACCTGCGTCTGTATAGGCAGCTCACCAACTTCATCAAGGAATATTGTTCCGCCATCAGCCTCCTCGAAGTATCCTTTACGGCTGTCAATAGCACCTGTAAACGAGCCCTTCTCGTGTCCAAATAGCTCCGAGTCTATCGTGCCCTCGGGTATTGCACCGCAGTTTACGGCGATATACTTGTTGTGCTTGCGTGACGAGTAGGCGTGTATTACCTGCGGGAAGAACTCCTTACCCACGCCGCTCTCACCTGTGACAAGCACCGATAGGTTGGTTGGAGCAACACGCATCGCCACTTCAAGGGCGGTGTTGAGAGCTGCGGTATTTCCAATAATACCGAAGCGTTGCTTTACCGATATTAGTTCATTGGTCTCCATACTCTCTTACTCGTTTACTGCAGTTACTGCATCTGTTGTTCTCTCTATCGACGGATTATCTATGGTCGTAGCAACGGGCATAGCATCCTCTGTTGTGGGTATCTCTGTGTCGATATATGTTGTATCCACAGGCTCTATTATCTCGTTGCTTATCTCGTTTGTTATAGTCGCATCTTCTGTCTTGCTACCCAATATATTGATGTCAAGGTAGGGTAGTATAAGCCATATCACCACGCCTACGGTGATTGCGGCAATAAACATTATCACAATATTGAACTTGCCACGCGACTGTTGCGACGTGAACATATCCTCCTCACGCTTCTTATTCTTGCGCTGGTCGTACTTAAGTCCACGTAGATATGACTCTGGCTTTGCCATATATAGGCTATCATCATCGTCCATTCGCTGACTCTTGCTCGATGCTTTACCACGCGGCTCGGTGTGCTCGACACGCTCAACGCGACGTTGTGCGGGGGTGTCACTACTCTTTGAACGGTACTCCGCATTGTAGGTGCGCATACGCTGCATCTTTATCTTCTCGTCAGTAAGACGTTCTACGGGAGGTGTTATTGAGCCGCCAATGACTATGGGCTCGCGGTGATGGCGAAAGACTATAGTGTTGTTTGCGCCAGGTGTGAAGTCGCCGAGATCGTCAATGTGGTACTTCTCGCCCTTGCCCACGGCGTGACGTATCTCGAATGCCATACGGTCGATTGTACCATTTGCCTCAAGCTCCTTCATACCGTATGCCATAAGCAGTGAGCGTAGTACACCGTCATCGCTGCGCATAAGTTCCGAGAAGATAATCTCTCCTCCTGGCTTCTTTACAATAAAAGCACCAAGCTTCGGCACAACAAGTCGTTTATTGTGCTTTAGGTACTCGACGATTATGTTTGTCAATAGCTTCACTTATACTGTAACTATCTACACTAATGTAGATATAACGCGCAAAGATACAAAATTATTCAATATCACAACCGTATATAGCTAATAAAAGATAAAAATATATATTCGACGAAGTAGGATAACAAAAAAAATAGAGGTCTAAAATAGACCTCTATTTCATTCGGCTGACCGATTATCTCTTATTTCTGCTCGTTCAAGATACGCATCGCAGCATCGAAAATCGTTGTGTCATCCAAAGTTACAACGCCACCATCAGGGCCCTGCTCAATGTGGATACCTGCACAAGCCTTTGCCTCAAGGTGCTGACCACCGAAATAGTTACGTACAGTCTCAACGTCGATTCCCAACTCATCTGCAATGCGCTGCGAGCTGCCACTGGGCAACTTGTCCTTGATACGGCGCAATTCGTTAAATGTGATAATCATAATTTTTTCAGTTATTAAGATTAGTATTAAATTTCTTTCGCACCACTAAATTAATGCATTTTTTTGAAACTGCCAAACTATTTCCACTTATTTTTAATAAATTTTCAAAAATATGGCGATATATCTATACTTATACTTAATATTACAGACGTAGATAGTCTCTGTGTTGTGTGGCGTGCAATCTACCCGTGTTGAAGCCTCTGTCAAATATACTTTTGATTTGAGTACTTCACATAGTGCGTAGTCATCGTAAATATGAAAGATGGGCAACACGTTGCGTGCCACCCATCCATACATTAGCTGTTCAGTGTGTGATTATCGAATCTGCTTGATAATCTCGCCACCGTGCTTGATAGCCTCCTCATTCATAGGAAGCATCTTCCAAGCACGCTCGGGAAGAGTGTGCTTAAGACCCTCCATTACGTTCTCCATCTTAACAACGGGACGTACCTTGAGGTATGCACCAAGAATCATGGTGTTGAACAACTTTGACTGACCCATGCGTGCGCACTCTGCAGTAGCATCAATCTGGTAGATGCTGATGTCAGTACGTGTGGGGTGCTGTGTGATACCGTTTGTGTCGTAGATAAGAACACCACCTGGCTTCACCTGGCTCTCAAACTTGTCCATAGACTGCTGGTTGAGAACAACTACGCAATCGAACTCGTGAGCGATAGGTGATGAGATGGGCTTATCTGACAAGATAACGGTAACGTTAGCGGTACCACCACGCATCTCGGGACCGTACGAAGGCATCCAAGTAACCTCCATATCCTGCATAACGCCAGAGTAAGCCAAGATCTTACCCATTGTGAGGACACCCTGTCCTCCGAAACCTGCAATGATTATTGTCTCTTTCATAACTACTTACTCTTTTGTTGTGTCCTTCAAGTCGCCGAGCTCGTAGAACGGCAACATATTCTTCTCAAGCCACTCGTTAGATGCAACAGGCGATAGCTTCCAGCCGCTGTTACAAGTAGCAACGATCTCCACAAGGTTGAAGCCCTTACCAGCCATAGCATTCTCAAATGCGTGACGGATAGCCTTCTTTGCCTTACGAACGTTTGCAGGAGTGTGAACACTCTGACGTGTTACGTAGCATACGCCGTCGAGGTGAGCCAACATCTGACCAATCTTGTAGGGATAGCCATTGAGCTTGGGATCACGACCGTAAGGAGTGGTAGCTGTCTTCATACCCAGAAGGGTAGTGGGAGCCATCTGACCACCTGTCATACCATAGATAGCGTTGTTGATATAGATCGCTACGATGTTCTCGCCACGAGCAGCTGCGTGAATAGTCTCACCAGTACCAATAGCTGACATATCACCATCACCCTGATATGTGAATACCATCTTATCGGGGTTAACGCGCTTGATAGCAGTAGCAACTGCGCAAGCACGACCGTGAGCAGCCTGTGCCCAATCTATATCTATGTAGTTGTATGCGAATACCGAGCAACCCACGGGTGATACACCAATGGTGTCATGCTCCAAACCCATCTCCTCGATAACCTCGGCAACGAGCTTGTGCACGGTACCGTGGCTACAGCCGGGGCAGTAGTGCATTACATTAGGCAAGATAAGCTTCGACTTGCCAAATACCAAATTCTCCTTTTTGATTTCAACCTCTGCCATAGTCTTATCGGTTTATAAGTTTGTCTTTAAGTGCTTTAAGTACCTCGTCGGGTGAGAACATCATACCACCCAAACGACCAACGTGCTCTACTGGAGCCTTGCCGTTTACAGCCAGACGTACATCCTCTACCATCTGACCTGCGTTAAGCTCTGCTGAAAGGAAGCCCTTCACGCCGCGTGCTGCGAGCTCTGCGATAGGCTTCTTGGGGAACGGATAGAGCGTGATGGGCCGCAACAAACCGAGCTTGATGCCCTCTGCGCGAGCCATCTCAACTGTAGCCGAGCAGATACGAGCCGATGAGCCGAATGCTACGATCACATAGTCTGCGTCGTCGCACTGAATAGCCTCATAACGTACCTCGTTCTCCTCCATTGCGCGATACTTTGCCTGCAGACGCTGGTTGTTAACCTCCATAACCTCACTCTTAAGCTCCAGTGAAGTTATCACGTTGCGCTCGCGGTCGTCGGTCTTACCGATCAATGCCCAGCTCTTGCACTCTGCGGCGATCTCCTCCTTTGTCTTGCGAGGACGCTGTGGTGCGAGAATCACCTTCTCCATCATCTGACCGATAGCACCGTCAGCGAGGATCATTGCGGGGTTGCGATACTTGAACGCGAGGTCGAATGCGTCAGCCACGAAGTCGTGCATCTCCTGAACAGAGTTTGGAGCGAGCACGATTAGGTGGAAGTCGCCGTGTGCGCCACCCTTACAAGCCTGGAAGTAGTCGCTCTGCGAGGGCTGAATAGTACCCAAGCCTGGGCCACCACGCTGGCAGTTAACGATTACGCAGGGGAGCTCTGCACCTGCGAGGTAGCTCAAGCCCTCTGACATAAGGCTGACACCGGGGCTTGATGAAGAAGTCATCACGCGCTTACCTGTTGATGCACCGCCATAAACCATGTTGATTGACGAAACCTCTGACTCTGCCTGAAGCACCACCATACCGGTAGTCTCCCAGGGCTTAAGCTCCATAAGGGTCTCCATAACCTCCGACTGTGGAGTGATGGGGTAGCCGAAGTAGCCGTCGCAACCGTAGCGAATTGCTGCGTGGGCAATCACCTCGTTGCCCTTCATAAGTTTTACCTCTTTCTCTGCCATAGCTTATTCGAATTTTTGGCGATACACCGTTAGACAACTATCCGGACAAATGATTGCACAACTTGCGCAACCGGTACATTTATCCGGCTCAACCATCATAGCGAAGGGATAACCCTTGCCGTTTACTTCAGTCGACATACCGAGTGTCTGTGTGGGACAAGAGGCGATACATACGCCACAACCCTTACAATGCTCTGTATCGACGACAACTGTTCCTTTGATTTTTGCCATACGACAGTAGTTTTATTGTTTGTTAATAGTTCGGTTTATGCTAAAGTGGTAATTAACCAAACAAATTTACTAAAAATTTCTTAACCGCGTACACTTTTTTCAAATATTTTTTCGAAAATTTCTCTTTTGCTCACTATTGCTCCTGCATACACCTCCTCTGTTGCCTATTTTTTTTCACGCTTTCACCAAATTTTGCCTCTGCTCGCGCAGGTGAAATTGTACTTATATAATATGTACGCGCGCGCGAACTCGCTCTCTGCATTTCTTCGTATAACCCTCTTGCGTGCTTTGATGTAAAATTTTTAGGTATCGTTGTAAATTTTTTTTTGAAAATTATGCAACAATTTAAATTTTTTTACCTACATTTGCACATTATAGTTGCTTGAAATAGCGAATGTTAGGTTTGATTTTTAGGTTGGTTAGGATGTGATGAATATGAAATTATGTTCCGCGTGACCTTAAGTTTGAACGTATATTTTGGTGTAAACAACTGATTAACAAATATTTATTAACTTTTTAACTATTAACTTTTTTTTGATTCATGATTAAGCGTAATTTCATCGCAGAGGAGTATGTTGCTCCCGAGCTTGAGGTGCTCTTGACTACAGTCGAGGAGGGCTTTACGACATCATTCGGTGACTCAATCATTGATGGCGCCGAGGAGGACGAATATGGTCCATTCTAAAAAACTATTGCGACTATGAAGAAGATGATTAAGAATCTGATGCTTGTTGCAGTAGCTGCAATGGCATTTGTTGGTTGTCAGAACGACAACGACGAGATGAACGCAACCGCACGTAAGGTTGTTTTGGAGTTTGTCGCTGGTTTCGACGAGGATACTCGTGCTACTTTCGGCGATAAGGATGGCAATGCCTATCCTACATATTGGGAAGGTAACGAGTGGGTTAGCGTTACCATTTCTGATGACGAAAATAATTTCAATGGATATGGTGAGGTTGAGCTTCCCGATGGTAAGGAAACATCGTTAACTGCAAAGATTAGCGTTGAGTTTTATCTTGAGGAGGGTCAGGAACTCCCCGCTGCTGGTACTATCACTGCAACAGTTGGTAACTTCTATGAGGGTGAGGTAATGATTGATGAAGATCAGAGTCCTACCGAGAAGTCTGTAGCAAGTATGTCGCTCATTGCATCACGTGAGTTTACCAATGGTGATATCACAGGTGAGGCACTCCAGTTTAAGCACGCTGCTGCTTATGGTAAGATGACTATTCCTCAGCTTGCTGACATTAACACTGATAAAGTTGTTGTTTCATTCAACGAGGGTGCTTATACTTATACTATTAGAACAAGCAATATTGGCGATAGCAATACACTTTGGTTTGCATGTCCTGCTTTTGATGTAACAGATTTCACTGTTTCATTTGTTGAATCAGGTGTTTTCAATTATAACAAGAGTGTTGAGTCTTTGGCTGAAGGTGCTTTGAAGTTCCGTGTAGGTCGTGTTTCAGCATTCACTGTTAACAACATTGAGAAGGAGGAGCTTGCACCGGCGATTAGTCAGGTATTCAATACAATGGAGTATCTTGGTGATAGCACTTGGAAGTTTAGCAACGCTAATGGCTATTTCATGACTATTCCTTTCACAACAGCAATTGGTGATACTCTTGTTGATGGTATTTACACTGCTGCATTTGGCGCAACAGAGGATGAGTTTGAGTTTAATGCAAATAATGTACGTATCGTATATGCTGACGATACATTGGCACTTACATATGACCAGGGTACTTGGGTAACATCAGGTGGCGTTGTAACAGTTGAGACTGTTGACGAGCAGATTGTTGTGTCATTTATTGGTTACGTGTGTGATCCAACTGATTACTCTTCATTCTTGTATCAGGGTGTATACGATCCAAACTTTGTTCCTAATGCTGTTGAGATTTTGACCGTATCTGGCGATTACTACGATCCAAGTATATACACTAACTTATGGATTGATGTAGCTATGTCTGCAGGTGAGAACTACAGTATCTTCTTGCCCCTTACAGTTGGTGAGGATGGCGAACCATTTGCTGTTATCCCCGAGGGTGTTTATACCGTCGGTGCAGAGACTGGCAAGGCTATCAATGATGATGCTCATGCAAATGCTGAATCAGCTGATCAATATGTTGGTTTGAAGGAGGGTACACTTACTGTATCTCATGTTGGTGAGGAGTATAAGCTTGTTTTGAATCTCACAAATAATAATGACGAGGTATTTGATCTTGAGTGGCAGGGTACCATTGGCGGACAATTTGATTGGAGCAATGATTTCCCACATCCCGGCTATTCTGTTCAGCTCGATACTCCCACGAATGTTCAGGCAACTGTTATCACATCGTATGACGAACCTGCAATCGAGATTACTTGGGACGCTGTTGCAAATGCATATGAGTACTATGTAACTTGCGTGGAGACCGATGAGACTAATACGATTTATCACGAACACGAGTGCAGAACTGTCTTCACAAGTTTGGACTACAGCACCGAGTATACAATAACAGTAATGGCTGTTGCTCCTGCTGATACTATTTTTAGAGATTCAGAGGTCACTACTGTTACTGTAACAACAAATGCAGAGCCAGTTAATCGTAACCTCTCGTTTGTTTCTGCAGAAATGACAGGTGGTAATGTTTCGTGGGGATATGTTGGTGTCACATTTACTGCTGAAACAGGAGATTCTTTATATTTGGAGTGTAATCTTTACAGTTCTTATTTAACTGGTACATTTAGCGGTGTGACAGGTGGTGCAACAGCAGGTACTATCTACAAAGATTCTAAATTTACTCCTTCAGGTGGATCTCCCATATTTGTTACAGATGGTACTGTGGATGTAGTTGATGAGAATCCTATTGTAGAGTATACAATGAATCTTACTCTATCTGACGGCTCTACTCTTACAGCCACTTATGAAGGACGAGTTGAGGGTTATAGTATGAGTGCTCCAGTTGAGTTCGTTTCAGCCGTAGCTGAATTTGATGGAAACTGGACAATTGTTACTTTCTCTGATGCTAATGGCAACACTCTTCGTGTTCCATTCGGTACTGGTGGTGTAAATTATTTGAATGCTGGTACTTGGGACTTTTTGTACTACTATAGCTCTGGCTATGCAATTAATTACGTATATTACAACGGTGATACTTACATTGATTCTTGCCAAGCTGTTGTAGCACACGTTGACGGTGCATACGATATTACTTTCACAACGTCAAATGGTAATTATACCTTTAATGGCTCAATTGAGAATCTTGTAGTACCCGGCGCAGAGCCCGAGCCAGAGCCTGCTACAGAAATTACTCTAACTACCTGGAACGAGGGTGAATACAATCCTGGTGAGTATAGATGCAACTACCTTGTTTCGGGTAATGAGTGCAGTATGATGGTATGGACAACAACTGATCATGGTGCAAATGCAACATCATTAGGTTATACTACCAACTATACAATAGCGCCGGCAGTAGCCAATGTTGGTAATTATTATAGGTTCTTTGTACAGGATATCAATGTTGGCGGAGAGACCAAGTCTATTAAGGATACATATGATACAACCAACAATACAATGAGTGTTGTAAACAATGGTGATGGAACATTCAATGTTACTATTAACCTTGAGTTGTCAGATGGTAAGTATATCTTCACATATACAGGTGGTGTTGGTCTTCCGCAGTTGACTACTCCTACAGGCTTGGACGCTACTTCTACTGCTAATGAAGTGACAGTTAATTGGGTTGCTGTTGCAAACGCAACATCATACGATGTAACTTGTGGTGCTGAATTGAAGAATGTAACAGGTACTACTGCTACATTTGATGGTCTTGATGCTGGAACTACATACAACATCTCAGTAGTTGCAAAGGCTAACGGCTATAAGGACTCTGTCGCTGCATCTACTACTGTAACCACACAGAAGGGTGCTGTTGTTGAGCCAGATCCAGAGCCAGATCCCGAGCCCGCGACTGTTACTGTTACGGCGATGACGTATAGTGGTAATCCTATCAGTGGCTATTCATTTACGTATACCTGTGCAAATGGCACGAACATTACAGGTACATCAAAAAGTTTAGGAACTGGTATAACTTATGCACTTTCAACCAGCACAGACGTTGTGTTTAATACATTGAGTAATATTAAGGTTGGTTCAACTGTTGCGACAAGTGTTAGTGGTACAATAAGTATTGATGGCGGTGCTAATATTACATTCAATAATGTCGTAATTGATGGAGTTAAGTATGTAGGTTCATTCTCGATGTAATTCTATTATTCCCTTAACATTTTCCGAGGCTCTTTCGAGGGCCTCGGATTTTTTTTGGTTGATAGGGTTGGATAGGGTTGGATAGGGTTGGATAGGGTTGGATAGGGTTGGATAGGGTTGGATAGGGCACTTCCCTATCTCGCCCTATTTTTTGTTTATTTACCAATTTTTTATATCTTTGCCAAAAATGAGAATATAACCAAAAACAGAAACCAAAAAATGATGAAGAGACTTCGTAACATTTTGCTTGTTGTGGCGGTGCTGACTGCTGCTGCGGCAACAGCAACAGCACAAGACCTATCGTCGCAGCGTGGCGAGTCGCAGAGCCTCGGTGAGCTGCTGGGCGCACGTCTCGACCATGGCGGTATGCCCATAAACCCGACACCGCAGCGTATGACACGCCTCGATGGTGCGGTGGATGTGTCGGCGGGAGTGGCTCTACGCGGCAAGGCAAAGCACTTTGCCGAGGAGATAGACTTCGTGGCGCACAACGCACAAGGCACGGTGCTATATATAGACTATGGCGCAAAGGTGGCACAGCGCAACAGCGTTGAGCCACGGTCGGGTGCATACGCACTACTCATATCGAAGAGCAGCATAGCCATAGCCGCCTACGACGAGGTGGGTGCGTTCTATGGCGTGCAGACACTGCGCCAGATTGCCGAGAGCAGCGTGGCAGGCGACGGCAAGCTACCTGCGGTGGAGATATACGACTATCCCGACTTGCAGTATCGCGGCGTGGTGGAGGGTTTCTACGGTACACCGTGGTCGCACGAGGTGCGTATGTCGCTAATAGACCTCTACGGACGCTACAAGATGAACTACTACATATACGGCCCGAAGGATGACCCATACCACAGCTCGCCCTACTGGCGTGAGCCATATCCCGAGAAGGAGGCGAGCGACATCCGCGAGTTAGTGGAGGCGTGCAAGCGCAATCGCGTGAACTTCGTGTGGGCGATACACCCGGGACAGGACATACAGTGGAACGAGGAGGACTTCAACAACCTGTTGCGCAAGTTTGAGGATATGTACGCGCTCGGCGTGCGCGCCTTTGCGATACATTTCGACGATATCTCGGGCATAGGTGCCAACCCTCTGAAGCAGACGGAGCTTATGAACCGCCTGAATGATGAGTTTGTGGCGACAAAGGGCGATGTGGCATCGCTGATAGTATGTCCCACAGACTACACACGCCTCTGGGCAAACCCCACAGAGCGCGGTAGCCTCGTGCGCTATGGCGAGACGCTGCACGCGTCGGTGGATGTGTTCTGGACAGGCGACGCGGTATGTAGCGACCTCACGGAGCGCACGATGGAGTGGGTGAACTCGCGCATAAAGCGACCAGCACTCTACTGGTGGAACTATCCCGTGACGGACTATGCGCGCCATATAATAATGCAGGGTCCCGTATATGGTCTTGCTACGACGATGACCGCCGACAAGGTGCGTGGCGTGGTGAGCAACCCTATGGAGCACGGCGAGGCATCGAAGCTCGCGCTATACAGCGTGGCAGACTACACGTGGAATACAGAGGCGTATAACCCCATAGATAGCTGGGAGCGCGCCATAGAGAGCCTCGCACCCGAGGTGAAGACGGTATATCGCATATTTGCAATTCACTCGTGCGACACCGAGACGGGCTATCGCCGTTACGAGTCGTGGGAGACGGAGACATTTGACATTGAGGACTACACGCCCGAGCTCTCGGCGGCACTTATGGAGGAGCTTAAGCGCATTGAGGCTGTGCCAGCACAGATGGAGCAGATGCACAACAAGGCATTGCTCGAGGAGCTACGCCCCTGGCTCGTAGAGTTTGGAAAGCTCGGCACACGTTGTCGCAAGGCGTTGGAGTTGCTCGACAAGTACCACAGCACAAAATCCAACCAGCGTTGGAGCGGCTTCTGGGAGGCGTATGTAGATAACCTGATGTCGGAGGAGGATGTTGCAGCGTTTGACGCACATCGCGTGGGCACAATGAAGCTGCATCCGTTCTATGAGCGCGTGATGGATGGCTTGGCGGCACTCTACTATGAGAGCCTTACAGGTTGCAAGTCGTCGACACTCGCGCCCTTTGGCAACTACAACTCGCTACTCGCACCGCAGGCGAAGTATATGTTCGACAACGACCCCGAGACATACTACCACTCGGGACAGGGACAGCGCACAGATGACTTCGTAGGTGCCGATATGGGCATTGTGCGCGAGGTACGCGAGGTGCGCATAATTCAGGGTCGCAACTCTGTGGATGATGTCGACTACTTCGACCACGCAATTTTAGAGTACTCTGCGGATGGCGAGACCTGGACAGCCCTCACAGAGCCGTTGGTGGGCGTGTACGACGTAGAGTGGTCGGGAGAGCCGTTTATGGCGCGTTATGTGCGTCTGCGCAAGCTCGAGTCGGAGAAGACTAATTGGTTGGCGATACGCTCATTTGAGATAAACCCCGTGACGGCAGATCGCTTTGCCGAGGACGAAAATCCCTTTACGATGCGTGCAGTGGAGGGTGATGTGCGCTTCGATGTCAAGGCGGATGCTGCGACGTGTACGTTGCTGCTTGGCGACATCGCAAAGTCAGCATCTTGCAGAGTTGTAAACGCTGCGTGCGAGGTCGTTTATGAGCAGGATATACTCTCGCCATACGTAACATTCTCGCTGCGAGGCACAGATGCCGTAGCACTTGAGTTGAGTGGCGTGCAGAGCATCTACGAGGTGGTATACCTCAATGAGTAACACTATAGAGTTATACGAAAAATGGATTATGCCTCAAGCATAATCCATTTTTTTGTTGCTACGTGCTGTTGGTTGAGCCTTACGCCTTGGGCAGCGTGAACTTAAACTCCAGGCCGCCACTCTTGCGGTTGTATACCTCGATGTCGCCGCCGTGGAAGAGCACAGCATTTTTAACTATCGACAGACCGAGACCTGTGCCACCGAGCTTGCGCGAGCGACCCTTATCTATGCGGTAGAAACGCTCGAAGATGTGACCTATGTGGTCGTTGTCTACGCCGATGCCATTGTCGGCAACAACGATAGTGTATTTCTCAGCATCCTCGTCAACAACCTTTATGTATATGTCACGACCACCCGAGTATGCGATGGCGTTATCTGTGAGATTCTTGAATATCGATAGCAGCAATGTCGAGTTACCCCTCACAGGCATAGGCTTGGGTAGGGTAGTGTTGATGCGCATACGCTTGTCGTCGGGGAGCATAGCCACATCCGACACAATCTCCTCGATGATGGTTGTGAGGTCTACGCTCTCGCACTCTATACGGTTGCTGCCATCTTCCATACGTGTAATCGTTGACACGTCGTGCAGAAGCTGTGTCAGTCGCTGGCTATGGGCGTAGCACTTCTCGATGAATGAGTCGCGCTCCTCGGTGCTCATATCCTTGTTGTTTATCATCGTCTCGAGGTAGCCCTGAATAGCTGCCACGGGGGTCTTAATCTCGTGGTTGATGTTGTTTGTAAGCTGTCGCTTGATGCGTAGCTTCTCCTGATGCTCGTGCAGCGCGAGGTCGTGCTCGCGCTCGATGTCGCTCGATGCCTGACGCAGACGTCGATACAGGTCGATAATATGGCGCGATACATCGCCAAGCTCGTCGTTGGCAAAGCGAGGCATAGAGTCTATATCGGCACCATTCTCCATAGCTTCGCTCACGTGCTTCAAGCTCTTGAGGTTGCGATTTAGGCGCATCGCGAGCATTACGGCGATAATACTTGCTATGGCGGCAACACCAATAATTGTGAAGAAGATAATCTCGTCGGTGTACTCCGAGTGTGACGAGTGGCTCAACAACGAGAAACGATAGGTGATAACACCTCCTACAATGGTTAATATGAGCAGTGCCAGCAGAATATACATGCTACCACGGTACGTAAACAAGTTACTCTTCGAATCCATAGCCATATCCTGTACGTGTTATAATGTGATTACCATAGTTTCCAAGTTTCTTGCGCAGACGCGTAATATTTACATCTATCGTGCGGTCTAATACCACCACTTCGTCGCTCCATACGCGCTTCATAATCTGCTCGCGCGAGAGTATGGTGTTGCGGTTTGATAACAGCAATACCAAGATGTCAAACTCTTTGCGTGTCAGCGATACCTCTGTGTCATCTATGCGACAGCTTTTGCCGAGGTTGTTCACCACAAGCCCCTCAAAGACTATTATGTCCTCGTCAGCATTAGCTGCATTGGTGTTTGTGTCGTGTGTCTGTGGACGGTGCTGTGAGCGACGCAGCACACTGCGTACACGCGCCATAACCTCTGCTACGGAGAATGGTTTTGCTATGTAGTCATCTGCGCCAATGTCAAGACCGCGTATCTTGTCATCCTCTGTATCGCGTGCTGTGCAGAAGATTATGGGCATAGTGGATGTTTCGTGGCGTTTGCGCAAGATTGTCGCAAGTCCGAAGCCACTCAACTCACCCATCATCACATCGAGTATCGCAAGGTCGAAGCCTCCGAGGTCGAGTGCTAATGCCTCCTCCGAGCTATTTGCTGTTATCACCTCGTAGCCCTCACGCTCAAGGTTAAATTTAAGAATCTCGCACAACGACTCTTCGTCGTCGACAACAAGTATTCTGTATCTACTCATTTTGTTAATCTTTGTTTAGTGTTTATAGCTGTCAAGCTACTGATATATGCATACGTAACAGCAATATCATCTACAAATATAGGTAAAAGTAATGAATATTACAATACATTTGATACAATTTTATATGGTGTAATATTGGCTAATTGTTACAAATGTTACACCGCCTTAACAGAAATGTAACAAAAATGTAATATGAAAATTGTATCTTTGTAACCGTATAAACATTGCTATTGCGAATAGCAAATAGGTTGTTGTGGAGAGAATCTCTAACCTATCTGTCTGATGTAAACGGCATTATAACTCAAACAATATGGATCTATTTATTGTAATCACTCTGGCTCTACTTGCTGTAATGGGTATTATTGTCGGAGTCTCTAACGATGCGGTGAACTTCCTTAACTCCGCATTTGGTTCAAAGGTGGCAAATAAGAATATCATCCTCTCGGTGGCAGCCGCAGGTGTTATGGTGGGTGTTATGACATCGAGTGGTATGATGGATGTGGCACGTAGTGGTGTCTTCTATCCAGAGATGTTCTCATATCAGGATATAATGGTGCTTTTCCTCGGTATGATGCTATCTAATATCATTTTGCTCGATATCTATAACTCGCTGGGCTTGCCCACATCAACCACAGTGTCGTTGGTATTTGGCTTGCTTGGCTCGGCAATGGCTCTTGCGCTGCACAACATCTGGGGTGGAACGACAACTGCTGGTCTTGGTGAGTTTATCAACTCGGGAAATGCTCTTGCCATTGTGTCGGGTATCTTGCTATCGGTGGTGCTGGCATTCTTCACGGGACACTTGTTGATGTACATATCACGAATTATCTTCTCGTTCCGCTACCATAAGCTATTCAACCGCTTTGGTGCGTTTTGGTGTGGTATAACACTTGCAGGTATTATCTATTTTGCAGTGTTCAAGGGTCTTAAGAGCTCTGGTATTATTCCTGCTGAACTTATAGAGTATGTAAATGAGAACACCACCTTGTCGTTGCTTATCCTATGGATTGGTAGTAGCCTTCTGCTCTGGGTTCTTCAGCGACTTAAGGTTAATATTCTGCGAGTATCTATCCTTGCAGGTACCTTCTCGTTGGCGTTGGCATTTGCTGGTAACGACCTCGTGAACTTTATTGGTGTGCCCTATGCTGGTTACGACTCATATATGATTGCCCACGCATCCGATGCACCTATTATGTCGATGAGTGCCCTCTCAAATCCCACACAGGCTAACTTCTGGATTATGTGTGGCGCAGGTCTTGTGATGGTTATTACTCTGTTTACTTCGAAAAAGGCTATGCGCGTTATCGAGACCGAGCGTAAGCTCTCGTCGCAGAGCGAGGAGGCTCCCACTAATAGTGAGGCTACTGTTGCATCGCGTGGTATCGTACGTGGTGCTCGTGCCCTCAATGATGCACTTGCTGCAATCACGCCACAGCGTGTTAAGGACTTTATTAATAGCCGCTTTGAGGCACTTCCCGAGGAGGAGCGCGGCGATGTCAACTATGATCTTATCCGTGCAACGGTAAATCTTACTGCTGCTGCCGTCCTAATATCTATAGGTACGCAGCTCAAGCTCCCGCTCTCAACAACATACGTTGTCTTTATGGTATCTATGGGTACATCGCTTGCCGACAGGGCGTGGGGTCGTGAGAGTGCGGTTTACCGCATCACGGGTGTCACAACTGTCATTATGGGTTGGTTTGTTACCGCCGTTGGTGGCTTTATCATTGCACTCGGTGTGACAATGTTGCTTGCGTATGGCGGAAATATTGCGATAGTTGTTGTTACGCTTATATGCTTCGGTCTTGTTATCAAGAGCAATCTTAAGAGCGCGCCGCAGGAGAAAGAGAGTGAGACTTCGGCAGTGGCTAAAATCGGAGATGCCCTCAAGCAGAGCCCCGAGGAGGCACTCATCAACTACACCGAGCACGTATGTTCTTCTATGGAGAAGGTTACAATGATATATGACCGTACTATCGTGGCTGTATTTAAGGAGAACCGTAAGGTGTTGCGCGATATGGTGCGTGAGGCAGAGGAGTTCTATCACTCTACACGTCAGCAGAAGTATGAGATTATGCCCTTGTTACGCTCATTGCAGGATAGCGATGTTAATACGGGTCACTACTATGTGCAGGTTGTCGACTATATCTCCGAGACCAGCAAGGCTCTACTCCATATAACACGCCCTTGCTACAAGCACGTCGATAATAACCATACTGGACTCTCTAAAGAGCAGGTGTACGACCTTAAGCGCATCAATGACCGCGTGGAGGAGATCTTTGGCGAGATTAACAATATGCTACGTACACGCTCATTCAATGAGATGGAGTCGATATTGACCAAGCGTGATGAGATGTTCGACCTTATTGACGAGGTTATGCAGAACCAGTTGCGCCGTCTACGTGATACAGGTGGCTCATCATCTGCTAATATGCTCTTCTTCAATATCCTTACCGAGACTAAGACGATGATTCTTCACTCTCGTAACATTATGAAGTCTTTGGAGCACTTCGTAGATGTCTCATAGCAGAGGTCAACGTTATAGCAAAAATATCGCCCCGAATGAAGCCGCAGTGGCAACCATTCGGGGCGATGACTTTTCTGTTATCAAGCAGATGTCTAACGGCTATTGCCTGCTGCTATGTCGCGAGCCTCATTAACAAGATTATTGCAAATCTGCTCGCAAGCCGTAACTATCGCATTTGCTGTCTGCTCTATCGTAGCGTTATCTACAGTGATATTGTTGGTTGCTGCGTAGTGCGCAATATCGTTATATGCGTTCTGGCGTACAATGGCAATAAACTCGCTGTTAACACTCTCGGCATGTGCGATAAACTCGTTTATATATTTTTCGTTGTAGTATTCACGTAGTGCGTTGCAGTGCTCTGTTGCAGCGGCGCGCCACTCCTCCTCGATGATGGTAAAGCGTGTGTCTATCACCTCTGTCGCCACTTCGCCTGTGTTGGGTGCCGTGTTGTCGTCACCTCGTAGTAGCATAATCGCTGTAACAACAACGACTACCACAGCCAATGCGGTGAGTAGAATTACTCCCCAGCGATGTGTTACGGGTATCTGCTCGGTGTCCTCTGCGGGGCGTATGTCGCGTGCTGTGCAAAAGTCGCTCCAGCTACCATAGCCGAGGTATCTCGCAAGTGTCGATATGGTGGCGGGACGAGGTGCCATATTGGGCATCTTTGAGCAGAACAACTGCTCCAACGAGCTGGGGCTAATCTTGATGCTTATCTCGTTGAATACATCATCCGACAGAGCTTCACAATCCTCCATCGTGGTGATTGTGCGTCCAAAACGACTGATAGTTAGCTCTTTGAGTCGCTGTATATACTGCTCTTGCATTGTCATAGTCGCAAAGGTAGCAAAATAAAGTTAATATCCCAAATAATAGAGCGTTACTCTAAAAATACTATACTATATTCCAGCTATGCGCTTAATCTCGTTAAGTATGTTTAGTGCCTCAAGCGGTGTGAGTGAGTTTATATCCAACCCCTTTATCTTATCGCGAATTTCGATAAGCACAGGGTCGTCTAGCTGGAACATCGACAGCTGGATATTCTCCTTTGTGGCTACTGCCGACTCTGCTACAGCACGACGCTTTCCGCGCTGCTTGATGTTGCCCGTAGGTACAATCTCCCCAGAGCCGTATACCTTCTCAAGGTTTGATAGTATCGCCTCGGCGCGTGCTACCACAGAGCGTGGCATACCCGCCATTCGTGCCACGTGAATACCAAATGAGTGCTCAGTGCCACCGCGTACCAATTTACGTAAAAAGACAATATTGTTGTCTATCTCTTTCACCGTGACGTGGTAGTTCTTCACGCGTGATAGCATATTCTCCAATTCGTTGAGCTCGTGGTAGTGTGTCGCAAATAGAGTCTTTGCTGCGCCCTGTGTATTGTTGTGCAGATACTCCACCATAGCCCACGCTATGGATATGCCGTCATAGGTACTTGTGCCACGACCAATCTCATCTAATAGCACAAGGCTGCGCTCCGAGATGTTGTTGAGGATGCTTGCCGACTCCAACATCTCCACCATAAATGTAGACTCTCCCTCCGAGATGTTGTCCGAAGCACCTACGCGTGTAAAAATCTTGTCAACTACGCCAATATGTGCCTCCTTGGCTGGTACAAACGAGCCCATCTGTGCCATAAGCACAATGAGTGCGGTCTGGCGTAGTAGTGCCGACTTACCCGACATATTGGGGCCTGTGATGATGATGATCTGCTGGCTTTCGTTATCCAGCATCACGTCGTTTGGTATGTACTCCTCGCCAATTGGCATCAGAGTCTCTATTACAGGGTGTCGTCCCTGCTTTATCTCTATTATGGTCGAGTCATCCACTACGGGGCGCGTGTAGCCTCGCTCGACAGCTATACGTGCCATTGACTGTAGACAGTCTACACGAGCTATGACGCGCGCGTCGCGCTGTAGTGCTGTCAGATATTGCGATATGAAGGCTATTATCTCGGCGTATATGTGCGCTTCAATCTGTAGTATGCGCTCCTCGGCACCCATTATCTTCTGCTCATACTCTTTTAGCTCCTCGGTGATGTAACGCTCGGCTCCAGTCAGCGTCTGCTTGCGTATCCACGTTGCAGGAACCTTATCTTTATGGGTGTTACGCACCTCGATATAGTAGCCGAATACATTGTTGTATGCCACCTTGAGGGATGGTATTCCCGTTGCCTCACTCTCGCGTTGTTGAAGTGCGTGAAGGTAATCTTTGCCGTGTAGAGCTATGCGACGCAGGTCGTCAAGCTCCGCAGAGACACCGTCGGCAATAATACCACCTTTCTGTATCTGGTTACACTCGGGGTCGGGGAATATCTCGCGTTCAATCTTCTCGCGCACCTCAATTAGTGGGTCTATCGTAGCGGCAATGCTGTGCAGCGCATCGTGGTCGGTAGACTCCATCAGCGCACGGATTACCTCTACGGCGGCAAGCGACAGCTTCAGCTGTACCAACTCTCGGGGTGTTACGCGCTGTGTAGCTATGCGTGATGCTATACGCTCAAGATCGCCTACGAGTGCTATCTGCTCACGCATAGCCTCGGCAAAGTCGCTGTCTGTGACAAACTTTTCGACAGTGTCTTGGCGTAGACGTATCTTGTCTATGTCCATCAGCGGCATAGCTACCCATCGTTTGAGTTGTCGTCCACCCATAGCTGTTAGCGTGCGGTCTATAACCTCGGCAAAGCTCGATTTTCCTGCCGCACCGTTGGAGTTGAATAGCTCAAGATTGCGTATCGTAAACTTGTCAATCCACACCGAGTCGTTGCGGTCGATGCGCGTAATGGACGATATGTGGGCCGTCTGACGATGCTCCGTAAATTCCAAGTAGTAGAGTATGGCTCCTGCTGCCGAGATGCCCGCACTCATACTATCTACGCCAAAGCCCTTGAGTGTAGGCACACCTAACTGCTTGCATAGCTTGTCGCGGTTGATGTTCTCGGCAAATACCCACTCGTCAAGGCGATAGGTATAGTGCTTCGTGCCAAACGATTCGTTGAAACGCTCCTCGCGTCCGCGCTGGAATACTATCTCCTTGGGCTGAAGATTTGATATTAGCTTGTCTATGTATGTGTCGTTACCCTCGGCTACGTAGAACTCGCCTGTCGAGATGTCGAGCAGAGCAATGCCCGTTGCTGTCTTGCCGAAATATACTGCTGCTAAAAATGTGTTCTCCTTGCTTGATACGATGTTGTCGCCAAGGATGATGCCAGGTGTAACCATCTCTATCACACCTCGTTTAACCAGCTTTTTTGTCAGCTTTGGATCTTCGAGCTGTTCGCATATTGCCACGCGCTCACCAGCACGTACCAACTTGGGTAGATAGGTGTCGAGAGCGTGATACGGAAACCCCGCAAGCTCAACATACGAGGCTGCACCATTGGCACGTCGCGTTAGCGTGATGCCAAGAATGCCACTCGCCTTGATAGCGTCCTCGCCAAATGTCTCATAGAAGTCACCTACACGAAAGAGAAGTATTGCGTCAGAATGCACCGCCTTGATCTCATAATACTGCTTCATCAGTGGTGTCTCGACATACTTTTTATCTTTTGTGTCGGGCTGTGTACTCTCTATATCGGCTCTCTTCTTTGTGCTCATCGTTGATGGTTTGTTTAACGTACAAAGGTATAAAAAAAACGAAAGCAAAAAAAGGTTTTACCCAATAAAACAGAAATAGGTGATAGGGTAGTTTTCATAGAGCCAACAAAAACAGCACCCATAGCCCAATGCTACGGGTGCCGTACTCGCTAAATTATCTCTTTTCCGCTGCTACTTTCCGAGCCTTACGCCGAACTTGATGTGGATAAGATTATCAAGTAGGTTATTTTCTACTTCTTTTGCCACAAATCCGCCTAAACCCTCATAGCCGAGAATTATGCTGAAACGTGAGATATCAACACCTGCACCACAACTTATATATAAACCTCCACTCTCATAACGATATTCATAGTTGCCACCTATGTTAACGTCAATGAATGGGGTTATTTTTTCATTCTTTGTGGGTATAAAGACCTTTAGGTTTCCTGAAAGATGTGTATAGTGGTTATGGGCTAAAAAATCCCATCCAGAATGAGCAAGTTTCCCAGACCAACCGAGTATAGGTACTGTTTGACCAATATTTCCACCAATATAAATATACTTATTTATACGACATCCTAAACTGATATCTAATTTAGGACCGTACCAATCCCTCATCGAAGAACAGTCATTAACGTAGTAATCCGCTACTAAACCAGCATAGATATATGAGTTGAATTTTGGCTTTGTAAAATCCGTAACAGCATAACCGTTATTAACGCTGCTTTGCACCGACGATATAGCAGAATCTATGGTCTGCGCGTCACTCTGTTGTGCATAGGCTGTCTGACAAGCTACTATTGCCATAGACAGTAGTAGCGAAAAAAGATAAAATTTTCTCATAATTGTTAAATTTTTGGTGGTGACACATTTTTGTTATGAGATACACCTCTCTCGTTACATTTACAAAATTAAGCAAAAACGCGTAATTATGCAACTTTTTGGAAGTGAAAAAGATAAAACAGACACAAACGCTGGTAGTCCCAACACTCTTATAGATTAGGTGTGGGGTAGTGTGGTATGGTGGGTGGCAACATAACGCCGCGCAACAACAGCGTGCGCTCTATTGTTGCCTACTCATAAAATTCATCTCCGAAATTTACTAAATATACACGCTCCGTGGCACGTGTTATGGCGGTATATAGCCAGCGTAGCATATCGTGTGACATCTGCTCATCACCAAATAGGCATCGGTCAATAAATACGGCTTTCCACTGACCGCCTTGCGCCTTGTGGCAGGTTACGGCGTAAGCAAACTTTACCTGCATTGCGTTAAAATGGGCATTCTCGCGTATCGACTTGTATCTTTTCGACTTACTCTTTATCTCTTCGTAGTCCTTTTCTACCTCAAGAAATAGCTGGCGGCTCTGCTCACGTGTGAGTGACGGTGACTCCGAAGCAAGAGTATCAAGCATCACCTTCACCTCCATCTCATAGTCGTCATAGTCGGGAAACTGTAGCTGTGCCTCGACAAAGCGGAAGCCATAAAACTCCTCAAAACGACGTATGCGCTTTAGGCGTGCAACGTCGCCATTTGCCACAAACGCCATAGGTGACTGCTCGTCGCGCTCGGCATAGAAGTAGTTGTTCTTGACAATCATAAGCATATCGCCACTCTCTATCTCCTCCTCGGCAGATAACGTGTAGCGACGTATGCCATCGTTGTATCTGTTTGCGCGCTTGTTTGAGCGAGTTATCACTATCGTCTCGTCACGTCCATACCTGTCGTAGCACTCCTGTAACGCCTCCATCAGCTCGCTGCCCTCAATGCGTATGAAGTCGTCGTGCGACATATCGAAGCGGGGTATCTCGTATATTCGGTTTTCAAGCATACAACGCACCATCGTAGCATTGAATAATATGCCAGAGTCTTGCGATTGGCGAACTACCTCGTCCATCGTGGCATACTCCACGTCGCCATATTGTAGCAGCTCCGACGAGTCGAGAGCTGGACTATACGCACTGCCTACGGGTGGTAGCTGTGCGTCGTCGCCCACGAGCATCAGCCTGCACTGCTTGCCTGTGCGCACATATTGTATAAGGTCGTCGAGAAGATTTCCCGAGCCAAAGGCTGCCCCCTCTGCGGATGATGCCGAAAGCATTGAGGCCTCGTCGACGATAAATACCGCACCCTTCTCACGATTGTAGTCTAATGAGAATTTTGACTCATAATCGGTTATTCCACGCTCACGATATATCTTTTTATGTATGGTATATGCCGTCTCGCTGGAGTAACGCGTTAGCACCTTTGCGGCACGTCCAGTGGGGGCAAGAAGTATGGGCTTGATTCCCAAATCTTTGAGTGCGGAAACCGTGGCTGCAAGGATGGTTGTTTTTCCTGTTCCCGCATAGCCATTAAGCACGAAAATACGCGTAAAATCATCGTCTGCGAGCCATTCCGACAATTTTTCTATGATTTTTTTTTGGTTAATTGTTGCGTCAACCGATAATTTTGCGTAAATTTGATGCGAAATATGTGTGCTATGCATAATGCGAGCGTGTGTATTTTGTTAGCCGTAGGCTGATTTAACATACTAAAAACGATACAAACTTAATAACAAATAATCAAAATGAAAAGAGTATTACAGATTTTATTGCTCGTAGCCATCGTTGGCTTGGTCTATTGGAACTTTAAGATGATTGAGACCCCCGTTAAGTTCGAGACTCATTTCGAGCAGCGTGAGGCAGCTGTTGTAGAGGCCGAGAAGTTTATCGTACCTCTTGTTCAGGCTTATCGTGACGCAAACCCCGAGAAGAAGTTTACTACAAACTGGGATGAGCTTATCGACTTTGCTTTGAACGGTACAGTCGAGTATCGTAGCCAGATCTATGATGAGAACAACCTTGAGAATGCTGCTATCCTCGCAGAGTTGCGTAAGGATAAGGAGTGGAAGAATGAGCGCGTTTTGAGTGTCCCCGCACGTGATACACTCTTCGATAACGATATGGGTGTATGCCTTCTCAATGAGGAGCAGATCCGCAATTTGCGCTATATCCCCTTCACTGATAAGGAGGAGTTCCAGCTCGATACAGCATCTTACGAGATTGGTACATATAAGACTCACCTCATTCGTTGCCACGCTCCCTATGTGAAGTTTATCGACACCGATACTTACAATCAGGAGTTCTGGAACAAGATGGATGAGAAGTTCCAGACATTCATCAACCACTCGGAGGCTAACGAGGATATGAAGAAGATGAAGGCTGATGGTCTTAAGACTGCAATAACCAAGGATCCTCGCTACAAGATTGGCGATGCTCACCCCATCGAGCTTACTATCGAGTTCTTCGGTGTTACTTTCGGTAGCCTTGAGGAGCCTACTAACGAGGCAGGTAACTGGGTAGGTGGCGAGTAATGGCTGATATGAAAGACCAAAACTTGAATAAGGTGTCCATTCAACTACCGTTGGGTGGACACTCTTTTTCGTGTGAAGACCTGCGACGTGCCGTGCCACAGCTCCCCGCGAGTGGCGTTGTCAGCATTATGCTACCTACGCATAAGACTACACTTGTGCCTATGGAGATTTTGCAGACGACAGATGCCGTTAGCTGCCTTGCTGCTGTCGGTTTGATGCCATTGCCGAGTGAGTGTGTTGTATGTAGCCCTGCTGTCGATGGTATGGTTGCTGTTATGGCTGTTGATGGCGAGTGTCATAAGATGTTATGCCGCGAGCTCGGTAGTGCTGTGCGTTATATGTCGCCATTGCTATCGTTGCATAATGCTGATAAGGAGGTGGTGTTGTCGTTGGTGGAAAATGTGTTGTATGTGCGACTCTATAATGATGGGTTACGTTTTGCCGAGGCTATGCTGTTAGCCGAAGATGCCGACGTTATCTATATGTTGCAGAGCCTGCACAATGTATACAATATATATAATATGCGCGCGCGCATCGTTGATGGAGAGAGCCGCCTGCGCGCTTTGTGTAAGAGACTTTTCAGAGATGTAGTATGCGAATAATTAGCGGAAAATATCGTGGTCGTACCATTATGCCGCCACGCAACTTGCGTGCGCGCCCTACAACCGACTTTGCTAAAGAGAACCTGTTTAATGTCCTTGTTAACCTCGTTGACTTTGAGGATATAGATGTCCTCGACCTCTTTTCGGGTACAGGCTCTATAAGCTATGAGTTTGCATCGCGTGATGCGCGTAGTGTGACCTCTGTTGAGATAAATAGTGTTCACCATAATTTTATTCGTCAGACTGCGCGAGATCTAAAGTTTGAGAACTTCTATGCCGTAAAGGCTAATGTTTTTCTCTATCTTAAGAGCTGTTCCAAGCAGTTTGACCTTATTTTCTCGGATGCTCCATACGATTTGGAGGGTAGTGAGGAGGTTGTGAAGCTTGTTTTTGAGCGCGATCTGCTGCGTGAGGATGGAATTTTGATTTTTGAGCACTCAAAAGACCAAGATTTCTCAAATCACGAAAAGTTCTGGCAATTAAGAAGTTATGGTAGTGTGCAGTTTTCATTCTTTAAAAAATGATATTTTTTTTCAAAAAAAGTTGCGAAAAAATTTGCAGATAAAGAAAATTGTAGTACCTTTGCATCGCAATCGAAAGGAAACTTGAGGTTAGCAAAGTTCTAAAAGGTTCTGGTGCGTTAGTTCAGCTGGTTAGAATACGTGCCTGTCACGCACGGGGTCAGGGGTTCGAGTCCCCTACGCACCGCCAGAGAGGATGACTTGAAAAGGTCATCCTTTTTTTTGTTGTATTGTGTCACGTCTTGAAATCGTGGGTCACCGTAAATTCGACTCACTGTAAAACTCGCCCAGTCGTAAATTTTGGCGGGGGATTAAAAGAGTTAAGCGAAAATTGTTTTTGAGTCTATGTATGGGCTCACTGGAAATTTCCAGTGAGCAGTTTTATTATGGTGTTGGTGAGTGCTTGCACAATGCTAATCGCCATAAAAAACAAAACAGATGACTTAAAAAAGTCATCTGCTCTGCAATAAAATGGGTGGAAGATGGGATTCGAACCCACGACCTGCTGTCGCCTATAAATCAGCCACTTAGCTATATCGTATTATCGGATGTTTGCATATTCGTTTGCACAAACAAAGATACTAACTAAAAATCAACTAAAAAACATTCCACTAAAAATCTTACTAAAAACCTGCTATAAGGCATATTCCTGCTTCACTTTCTGCTCGTAATTCGAGGTCTTTTCTACGAGGTTATCTATAACGGCGATTAGATTGTCAAGGTAAACATCCTCAACCTTTGTCCCAGTATTAGGTAATACAACATCGAATAGGTCACTACCTATATTATAAATAACCTCAACGACTCCACTATACTTAAACCCCTCAACATTGAA
>JAEIGA010002691.1_pt1 | contig 28200 bp, 28 predicted proteins | sample 9270691 | NCBI WGS metagenome assembly JAEIGA01 (sample SAMN17057246, study PRJNA624740) | gut metagenome | biome: biome; isolation source: fecal sample | host: Bos grunniens | place: China: Xizang | collected 2019
CACTTGAAACGGGTGAAGCCGCAAAAAGCGGCAACTGCATCATTGCTAAAAGCACGATTGGGAAAACTGTTCTTTTCATAATCCTGAAATTCTTTTTGCAAATATCAGCAAATAAAATCTAGGACAAAGGGAGATTTACCCTAAAGTATTTTAGGACAATCCCTATTTGTGAATACGCGCAATTCAAACAGGTGGTCTATTCTTCAAGGAACGCAGCGCTAGCGTTTGAATAGCGGCGCCATGCATCGACCATTGCAACGAAATCGGCCGGCAGTTCCGAATCAAAATACATTTCCTTACCAGTTGTGGGATGCACAAATCCCAATGTCTTGGCATGGAGTGCCTGACGCGGGCACAGTTTGAAGCAGTTGCGCACGAACTGGCTGTATTTACTGAAATTGGTTCCTTTCAATATCTCATCGCCGCCATAGACATCGTCGTTGAAAAGGATGTGACCGATGTGTTTCATATGCACCCTTATCTGATGGGTGCGACCGGTCTCAAGATTACACTCCACAAGCGAGACATAGCTGAGTCGCTCAAGCACACGATAATGAGTGACGGCATATTTGCCAATGCTATCATCGGATGACACACACATCTGCAACCTATTGCGCGGATTGCGCGTGATATTACCGACTACGGTTCCAGAATCTTCTTTCAGATTACCCCACACCACTGCATTATAGGTGCGCTTTGTAGTCTTGTTAAAGAACTGCATGCCCAGATGAGCCTTTGCAAAGGCTGTCTTCGCAATGACAAGCAGACCCGATGTATTCTTGTCAATACGGTGGACGAGTCCCACCTGCGGGTCATTGGGATCAAATTCAGGATTATCTTTCAGGTGCCACGCAACAGCATTTATGAGTGTACCATGGGTATTTCCACAGCCCGGATGCACCACAAGACCGGCAGGCTTGTTCACCACCATCAGGTCATCATCCTCGTAGACGACATCAAGCGGGATATCCTCGGGTACAATACTGTTATCGTACGCCGGAGCATTCCAGGTTATAACCACCTGATCGCCAGGCTTGACCTTGTAATTGCTCTTTACGACCTTGCCGTTGACCGATATTGAACCGGCATCGGCAGCCTGCTGGATTTTATTACGCGAAGTATTGGCTACATGATCGACAAGGAACTTGTCAATACGCACCGGCGACTGCCCCCTGTCGGCTGTTATATGCAGCTCACGAAACAGGGTCTCCTCTACCTCGAGTTCATCGACATCGGACAACAGCGTATTCATCTCATCCATACCTCAATATCAAATGCCGGATTGTCAATCAAGCTTGGGGGTATCATTCTTGGCATCGCCCTTGCCATTACCAATTACGGCAACGACGGTAGAACCCTCGGGAATGGCATCGTCATTAGCCAAAGGCTTGCCGTTATAGAGAACTTTGTAAACCCAATCGGCCTCGCCATCAATATATCGTGTCTTTACAGTGAAGCCCGCTGCCTCGAGATGAGACTTGGCCGCACGGATTGTACTGTTATCGATTACAGCCGGGATTTTCCTTTTGGGTTTCTCTGTTTTACTGAGAACCAACTCTATCTTGCGTCCTTCCTTGACAACGGAACCTGAATCGGGGTACATTTTCAGCACGACATCCGCAGCAACGCTATCACGATACTCATACTTCACCACCTTGTAGTCCAGTTTATTTCCCTTGAGCACATCCACAGCCTCATAGAAATCCTTGCCATGGACACTGGGAACGGTATACTCCACACCGTGGTCGGCATAATCATCAAGCCACCTCAATGTGTAATAAGGGACAAAATACACCAATGCAGCCATAGCCAACAGATTGACAATGACCACAATTATCTTTCTGCTCAACGGCACATTCTTTGCCTTGGATGCAACCTTTTTCTTCTTGCCTTTCTTCTTGTTCTTCATTTCATAAAAGAACAGTTTCGTCTTGAGCCAGAAAAGGTTAAGCTTCAACTTGAGCTTTTCTATCACACTCTTTTTCTTATTACTTTTTGCAGGTTTTGCCTTGACCTCCAAGTTTGTATCTTTCTTTTCCATAGTATTTTCTTTTGCACCACCCGGCACAACAGGACAAACCGGGCATAACAAATGCAAAAATAACACAAAGTGGGCGCAAACACAATAATAAATCCATTTTTTTATCCCGACAGGGCATGAAAAAGAGAACCACATCTCTTTTAACAAATTACAACAGTTCAACACTGCGCACAAGCGGCTTTTTTCTTGTTTTCTTTTTACTTTTTTAGTATCTTCGCAAGGTTTAATATACACCTCACTCCAAAAATGAAAAAATTACTGTACATACTTGTTTTGGCATTGCTGCCGGCAGCCGCAACGCAAGCACAATTGATAAAGAAAAGCAAGAATAGCGCGACCGTCGACAACACTGTATACGCAGCCGGAACGGTGCCGGTCATCAACGGCAAGGTGACTTTTGAAAAGTGCATTGCTGCCGATGGGCTCACCGCAAAGGAAATTGAAGAGAGAGTAAACAACTGGATTGCAGGGAGATATGTAGAACCCACAGTGATTTCCGCAAGGCGTTTCGACAACGAGAAGCCGGGAACAATCATACTCAAAGGCGAAGAGTACATCACATTCAAAAGCACCGCATTCGTATTGAGCAGAGCAAGGATATACTATTATCTCACGATTACACCAGCCGACGGATGCTGCAATTTCAATATGTCACGCATCACATACTGGTATGACGACGAGGACGAGAAAGGCGGTGTGAAGATGATTGCCGAGGAGTGGATTACAGATGACAACGCCTTCAACAAAAAGGGAAAAATGAAAAAATTCGAAGGCAAGTTCAGACGCAAGACCATTGATTTGAAAGAACTGCTTATTGAAGAACTAACCAAAGCATTAAACTGATTTCGGAATGAGAACCGTTGACAAGATAAGATATATACTGAATATTCTGTTCCTTATCGGAGCAGCAGCCACATTCATCCTGTTCATGATTGACAATAACGGCATTGAATTCAAGATTGCCGGCATGTCGGCCTTGACAATGAAGATTATGGAATTCATTCTGCGTTTCGTGAACTAATAGCAGACAATGATAAGGAGACTGTTATATCTGTTACTTCTTACCCTACCGGTCATTGCAAGCGGACAAAGTCCCCAAAGACTCAAGGGAGACTCCGGTAATTCCGGACGCAGCGATGTATTCAATCCTTTCAAGGACAATGGCAAGGACTCCACGAAAACCAAGATTGAAGTCCCCAAGGAGATACATCAATGGAAGATTGACAGGGATTTCGGCAACAAAATAGAGATTAATGCCGACACCCTGCAGTTCATGTTCCAGAACTGGCACCTAACAGAAGGAGAGAACGGCGAATACAATTTCCTTGGCAACATGGGTACTCCACGAGAAAGCAGGTTGTTTTTCTACCGCCCCACAAACACCGAGTACAATTTCCTGCAACCATACGACTACTTCTATGCCACCCCAGACAGGTTCATCTTCACCGATACAAAATCGCCATACACGAACCTGAGTTACCACTCATCGGGCAACACGGTAACCGGCGACGACCGTTTCAAGGCATACTTCACCACCAATGCCGGCAAGCATTTCGGTATTGGCGGACAGTTCGACTACCTGTATGCACGAGGACGCTATGATATGCAGTCGGTATCTCTCATGGATTTTACGGTTTTCTCTTTCTACAGGAGCGACAAATATAATTTTCACCTGTTTGCAAGCCGCGACTACATGAAGCAACGCGAGAATGGCGGTATCACGGACGACCGTTATATTACACGCCCCGAAGAGACAGACGGTGCCAGCAGCAACATGAGCACGACCGACATTCCCGTCAAACTTGACTACACATGGAGCAGGAACGGTGTCTATGACGCCTACTTCACGCACAACTACAACTGGGGTTTTTATCGCGAAACTATAGTCGCTGACACAACCGGTATCAACAGTGACCCCACTGTTGCGACAAAGGACACGACAATTACCGAGTTCGTCAATGTGGCACGACTGACACACACTGCCGACATCTCACACCTTGACCACAGCTATATAAGCTACAGGCAGCACAACAATTATTATGCCGACACATACCTGCCGTTCGATTCACTTGACCAGACAAAACACTTGTCTATAGACAACAGAGTTGCACTTTCTCTCTGCGAGGGATTCAAGAAATGGGCTTTTGCCAATATTACGGCCTTTGCCGAGTACAAATATGACCGTTACCAGCTACCGGACACATTGCCTGGCAACCCACAGGAATATATGAGGGCATATAACGAGAATTCGGTATTTGTGGGCGGCTCCATTTCAAGCACACACGGCAAGTACCTGCGTTATAATGTAAACGGAAAGACAGCCGTGTTGGGCAATGAACTGGGTGCATTCTCTTTAGACGGAACCGTTGACCTGAATTTCAAGCTTTGGAAAAGGGACATCAACATCACGGCCAAGGCCTACATGAAGAACAACCAGCCGTCGTTCTACTACCGTCACTTCCACTCGGAGCATTTCTGGTGGGACAATGACGGAATTGCGAAAGAGTTCAGGACACGCATTGAAGGAGCTCTTGAGATTCCTTCGTGGAAAAGCAAGTTGAGCGTACAGTTCGAGACCATCAATAACTATACCTACATAGCCAACAACTCAGTGCTTGCGCCTAACGGCAAGGACTACAGGAACCGTTTCAGCATACAGCAGGCCGACGATATTGTAAGCGTGCTCTCTGCATCATTGAAACAGGACCTGCAGTTCGGAATATTCAATTTTAACACTGTGCTCACCTATCAGTACAGCAGCAACCAGGATGTGTTGCCATTGCCGGCATTCAATGCATATGCAAACATATTCCTGAAGTTCAGGATTGCCAAGGTGCTGCACACCGAAATCGGCGCGGACGCCTGGTACTTCACAAGCTACTATGCGCCCGAATACATGCCGGCGCTCGGACAGTTCGTGCAGCAGAACCAGGCAAACAAGACAAAGATAGGAAATTACCCGGTTGCGAGCGTATATGCAAACTTCCTGCTCAAGACGGCGCGTTTCTATGTCAAATACTACCATGTAAACAATGGCTTGGGCAACAGGAATTCATTCCTGGTACCACACCACCCCCTGACACCTGCTGTCCTGTGGTTTGGACTGTCGTGGAATTTCTATAACTAAAACTGTAACGAATCATGAACATTACCGTAAAATGGGGTTTTATTGGTTGCGGCGAGGCTACCGAGAAAAAAAGTGGCCCTGCATTCCCGCTGGTAAAGGGCTCGGAGGTCATTGCCGTTATGGGACGCGACAAGGAGAAGACCAGAGAGTATGCCAAACGCCACAATATTCCGCATTGGTACACCGATGCACAGGCTCTGATTGACGACCCGGAGGTAAATGCCGTTTATATTGCCACTCCACCATCGTCACACGCCACATTTGCCATTATGGCAATGAAGGCCGGCAAACCCGTGTATGTAGAAAAGCCACTTGCCGCGAACTACGAGGACTGTACAAGAATAAACAGGGTCTCAAAGGAGACCGGCGTGCCATGCTTCGTTGCATATTACCGCCGTTACCTGCCCTATTTCCAAAAGGTCAGGGAACTGTTGCCACAGATTGGCAATGTGCTGAATGTACAGATTCGTTTTGCGGTTCCGCCACGCGACCTCGATTATAACCGAGAGAACCTGCCATGGCGAGTAAACCCCGACATTGCCGGCGGAGGCTACTTCTATGACCTTGCTCCACACCAGATAGACCTGTTGCAGGAGATGTTCGGCTGCATTCTGTTCGCCGAGGGTTATAGCACCAACCGTGGAGGGCTATACAAGACCGAGGACACGGTGAGTGCCTGCTTCAAGTTCGAGAGTGGCATTCCTGGCTCGGGCTCATGGTGCTTTGTCTCGGACGAGTCGTCAAAGGAGGACCACATTGAGATTTTCGGCAGCAAAGGTTGCCTCAAGTTCTCGGTATTCACATTTGAGCCAATCGAATTGCGCACCGTGGATGGTACAAAGACATTCAACATTCCCAACCCACCATATGTACAGCTTCCGCTCATACGCAATATCGTCGAGCATATACAGCAGAAAGGTCACTGCGAGTGCGACAGCGTGAGCGCTACACCGACAAACTGGGTTTTGGACAAGATTCTTGGAAAGATTATCTGAAAATGAGAGCAAAAGGCAGCAGACATAGATACGGCACCAGAGCAATTATTGTGATTATTGCCCTGATGTTCTCTTTGCATGCAACTGCACAGGAGAGTATAGGCAACAAGCTCAAGAAAATAGCACAGAAAGCGGTTGGCTTTGTTGACTACATACTGAATGATGTTGACTCCACATGCATCGAGGGTAGCAGGTACAATATGTCATTCATGCCGGAGTATTCATACAGCTACGAGCATTACAGTATCGGGACAACCGGCAAAGACGGGCAATGCATAGGAGTAGCTCCCCAAGGACGGAACTTGCTGACACTGAACATCGGTTGGAGATGGCTCGTTGTCGGTTACAGCTTTGACTTGGACAACAATCGTCCGCTGACCGAGTTCAACACCAGCCTCTACTCTACAAGATTCGCCCTTGACCTTTTCTATCGCAAAGGAAGCGAAGGATACAAGATTAACAGGCTCAAAGGCTTCAACAGCAAAGATGAACTGTTGCAGGACGAAAATTGGGATTGCGATGGACTGACAACTGTAAAACAGTTGGGTATTGGTCTTTCCTATGCGTTCAACAAGCAGTTCTCCTATTCTGCCGCATTGGGACAATCGACCGTACAACGCGTAAGCGCCGGCTCATTCATATTGGGCATTGGATACAATTGGCAGAAGTTTTCATTCAACCAGGACAATCTTGACCCTGTTCTTAAAGCGGAACTGAAGGATGAACTCAAATTCAGACAAGCAAGATTCCACGATTTCAGCATCAGCTTTGGATATGGATACAACTGGGTCTTCTCAAAGAATCTATTGGCCGGAATATCATTCGAGCCGGCATTAAGCTACAAGAAGGCAAAGCTAGAGTACACAGACTACGACAGCCGGACTGGTGGCATAAATATGGACTTCATGACACGCGCGGCCTTGACATACAACAACAACAAATACTTTGCCGGAGCATCACTTGAATCGCACACTTTTTGTTTCAACAAGAACAACATATACATCAGGGATGGCTTTGGAATCCTGGAGGTGTATATAGGATTCTATTTCTGGCGCAGAAAATGATAAAAAAACGATGAAGTACTTCATCGTTTTTTTATCATCAATTATCAGAATCTCATTCCTAATGTTGCCATTGCCGTGTGATTGGTAAGTTCGACTGATGCACCGGGATTCGGGTATTCCATATCATAGAAGGGATAGAAATCGGCATTCTGCATCTCGAACATGTATGCAAGGTCAAAGTAGAACAACTTGCCACGGTAACCCAAACCACATGTCATGATATTCTTTTCGTAACGGTTCATGTATTCGGTCGATGTCTCTGCAACACTGGCATTTAGAAGTTCCTTGTATGCATCGGTCTTGAATGGAGCTGTAATGTAGTTGTAACCCAGGCGCAAAGCAAAACTTTCTATATTGAGCTCGGCACCCACACGGGCTATATGCTGGCCTTTCATATTGTAGTTTATCTCCTCGTTCTGCGCCTTGCTCACATTGCTGTAATCGGTAAACATGGATGTTGCATAGTCGGCATACTCGTACTCTGCGTTCAATGCGACATATGTACCGAAGGTATATGCCATAGAGGCATTGAAACGCCATGGAGTACTCAACTTATAGTTTACCAGGAGTTCCTCGCCATACCTGTCGGCATCTACAGTGCTGAAACGACTGTTCGAAGGGTCGGTAATTACCGCCCAGGTATATTGATTGAGGTTGTAGCAGGTCGGTGTGTGGACAGAAACTCCAATCTTGAAAGGAGAATACTTGAACGGACGGAAGACAGCACCCAGTTTAAGGTCATAACCTGTTCCCTTGAGCATCATATTGTTCTCGAGAGTATATATCGTACCATACTCATCGTACTCGCTGTATGTTGATGAACGGGCGTAATCGACAGTTGATATACCGAATGTAGCACCGACATATATCCTGTCATTGAAATTCGCCGAGAGGTTGATGTCCACAACATGCACTCCGCCACGGGTCTCCTCGTAATAGGCCATATCATCAGAGGGCCATACCAGCAGCGTATCGCCTGGATATGTAAGAAAATTCTCACCATTATCATCTGCCAACCACGCATCGGCAGCAAGCAGAGGCAACCAGCTTGTGTTCAAATCGGTGTACAGGGCACTGCTGAGGTTGTCATATTTGAAATTGCAGTTATTATAGAGCTGTCGCATCACGAACTGCTGCGAATAGCCATTGGTGACACCCGACATCTCGAATTTGCCTGCAAGATTATTCTTGAGACGATAACCGAAACCCACATTCAGATACTTGAGCCATCCATTGTCTTGCTCTATGGAAATGACCATTGAAGCATTGCTAAAACTGAAATCCGTGCTACTGCTTGGAGTAACTGCACCTTCATAGTTCGCCTCACTGCTCTTGAAACCGAGACCACCGGTCAAAGAGAAGTCACTACGACGGTACATGGCCATACCGGCAGGGTTTGTACCCATTGTCGAGAGATCGGCACCCAATGCACTCATTGAACCACCCATACCGATGTAACGTGCTGTACCATTGAGGTCGTTCTCCAATATTGAAGACACATTGTACATGTTCTGCGCATTCAGACAGAGAGGAAGCGTAAAAAGGAGATATAACAAATGTTTCATAACCTTTATATTTAAGTTTTTCAAATCTTATAATCTTCACACGATGCAGTTGTATTATCTGCGACTACCGCCACTACGCGAACTGCTTCGTGAACTGCTTCGTGAACTGCTGCTACTACTGCTACGCGAACTGCTGCTACTGCGTGAACTGCTGCGTGTTGTTGATGAACCGGAACTGCGTGACGCGCCGGTGCTGCTTGGACGGCTGTATCCGCTACCGCTAGAGGACCTGCTGCTACCATTGACAGATGAGTTGCTCTTGCGTGAAGATGAACTGCTTTTTCCGGCATTGGAAGAACTTCCACTGCGCTGTTTGTTGCTGCTATTGACAGATGTGCGGGACTGTTGCTGACGATTTCGTGTTTGTACAGTAGAACCGCTGCGATTTGAGTTATTGTCTCCATTGGCAGTGCGTGTCTGCTGCTCACGACGAGGATTACCGTTTGCAGTACGGGTAGTTTGCCCGCTACGGGTTGTTGAGCCATTCACCGTGTTCCTGTTCTGTCCATTGCGTGAATTGACGGTGCCATTGGTTGTACGGGTAGCGCGATCGTTGCGTGAAGGAGTTCCCACTCTTGTTGTTGAAAGCATTCCGTTTGTCGGCATGTTACGCCTGATACCCGGGCGTGCATAATTATAGTGTGGTCTGTAGTGATTCGCATGCCAGTGGTGTCCATGCCAGTGGTGTCCATGCCAATTATGCCCATACCAATGGTGTCTATGGTACCAGCTGCTGTGGTGTGGGTGGAATGGATCATAGTAACCATAGTACGAATTCCAATTCCATCTATTCCACCAATAGTGATTATAGGAATAGGAACTGTAATATGGGTTACCATAGGTTGGATAGATGTTGATTGTGTAGCCATCATCATAAATGAGCCAGTCATTTATACCATAGTCATATCTCAGATTCCAATACAGGTTGCTCGAAAGCAATCTGCGTGGTGAACTGAAACGGATAATTCGGTTTGAATAGGTATAGTCATCGACTACATCATAAAGGTCATTGGTGTAATACACCCCTTCTCCATCGGTCTCATATACCTCTTCAACAAGCATATCATCGTCGCCTACGAAATAGACCTCCTCGGTACTCTTTACGACAACTACCTTCTTCTCCTTCTTTGGCACGAAATACACATCATCAACCTGAGCCCAAGTGATGAATGGATAGACCCACATTAATAACAAAGCAAACTTTTTCATAGCTGTATGTCTTTTAATTCTTTTTCTCTGCTGCAAAAATATATACAAAAAACGGAGAAAAAAGGGGGAAAATCCTACAAAGAGGGAGGATTTTCCCTATTTGGCATGTTTTCAAACAAAAAGGGTGACCGGAGTCACCCTAATGGTTATAAGAAATTGAACTTGAATCTACAAAACACGCTTTTACTCATTTGACAGCCTTGCGCTTGTAGTCCTCATTGAAAAGCAGATCGGACTGATTGTCGTGCAGGGCACGCGGCACTGCCACACGGCCCGACTTCACGAACTGCAACATACACTGCAATGAGACAAACTCGTTGTAAAGGCTGACCACAGTGTCGGTTGAACCGGTGATTTCGACAACGGTGTAGTTTGCATTGACCTCCATGACACGCGCATTGCTGTGGCGTATTACTCTTGAAATCTTGCTGTCCTCCATAATTCTTGGAGTAGAGAGTTTGTACAAGGCGACCTCCTGAAAGAAGATTTCCTTGTCGGTGTAGTAATCGGCCTTGAGCACATCAACCTTTTTCTCAATGCGTTTTGTTACCTTGTTCACTGAATCCTCATCGCCCCACAATGAGATAGTGTAACGGTGTACACCCTCGATTGATGACGATGACGCAGTGATGGTGTCAATGTTCATCATTCGACGGGTAAACTCGGCTGTTACCTGGTTGAGCATACCTGCAATATTCTCGGTATATATGATTATAGTAAATAGTTTCTTTTCCATAATGTTGTCATTCAAATCTCATTTCACTGATTGTTGCACCCGGTTCGGTCATCGGCATCACATTGTCCTCTTCCTTTACTGCAACATGCAGGAGGAATGGTCCATCGGTAGAGAGCATCTCCTGGATAGCCTCATCGAGTTCGCAGCGCTCGATAACCAGGCGTGATGGGATACCATAACCCTGTGCTATCAACGAATATTCGGGGTTGAGCATTGGTGTCCAGGAATAGCGGTGGTTGAAGAAGAGTTCCTGCCACTGGCGCACATTGCCAAGATAGTTGTTGTTGAGAAGTATAATCTTTACACCCACACCCTGCTCCATTATTGTTCCCAGTTCCTGGATATTCATCTGGAAACCGCCGTCACCGGTAAAGAGACACACTGTACGCTCGGGCATCGCCATCTTTGCGCCAATGGCAGCAGGCAAGCCGTAACCCATTGTTCCAAGACCACCCGAGGTTAGGATGCTATGGGGCTGTGTAAACTTGAAGTAGCGGCTCGACATCATCTGGTTCTGGCCGACATCGGTAACAAGGATTGCCTTGTTGGCAGCCGCCTCGCTCACCTTGCGTGCAACCTCGCCCATGAGCAACGGACCTTCGGCCGGATTCAAAGCCTTGTCTATGACCTTCTCATATTCGATGGCATTCAACTGTGCAAAGCTCTCTACCCACTCGCCATACACCTTGGGCTGCACAAGATTTGTGAGACTGGCAAGCACCTCCTTGCAGTCACCGACAATGGGCACATCAGCCTTTACATTCTTGTTGATTTCGGCGTGGTCAATATCTATGTGTATAACCTTTGCCTGTTTGGCGTATGTTGAGAGTTTTCCAGTCACACGGTCACTGAAACGCATTCCGACGGCAATCAAGAGGTCACATTTATTTGTATTGACATTAGGGCCATAATTTCCATGCATTCCCAGCATTCCCACGCACAAAGGGTGGTCTGTGGGGAAAGCCGAAAGTCCCATAAGGGTGCGTGCAACCGGGATACCGCTCTTCTCGACAAAAGCCTTGAGTTCCTCGTGAGCCTCACCAAGTTCAACGCCTTGACCTACAAGCATGAGCGGACGCTCAGCCTCATTGATGAGGCGTGCAGCCTCCTGCATCGCACTGCTTGATGGTGTGGGATAAGGTATGTAGCTGCGTACGCTATCTACTGTCGCCGGCTGAAAATCGACCATTGACACCTGTGCATCCTTGGTAAAGTCAAGGACAACCGGACCGGGACGGCCGGTACCTGCTATATAAAAGGCACGCGCCACAGCCCAGGCAACATCCTGGGGACGGCGAACCTGATAGCTCCATTTTGTAATCGGCTGTGTGATACCCACGAAATCAATCTCCTGGAATGCATCGGTACCAAGCACTGATGAACTTACCTGGCCTGCAATAACAACCACCGGAGTGCTGTCGAGCATGGCATCACTGATACCTGTAAGTGTATTTGTTGCTCCAGGGCCACTTGTCACAATGCAGACACCCACCCTGCCCGAACTGCGGGCATAACCCTGTGCTGCATGAACGGCACCCTGCTCGTGACGCACGAGCACATTGCGGAAATTGTTGCGATAGTCGTACAAGGCATCGAACACCGGCATGATCGAACCGCCGGGATAACCGAAGATGGTATCAACGCCCTCGTTTATGAGTGAGCGCAAAAGCGCTTCACTACCAGTTATCATTTCTTTGTTGTTCATATATTTGTTATTCTATAATTCTTATACCGCCCTTGTCGGCCGAGCTTACCATAGAGGCGTAGGCCTTGAGACTCTTTGAGATAACGCGGTCGCGTGTCAACGGGAACATTGTACGCGCAGCAAGTTCCTCGTCGGTGAGCCTTACATTGATTGTACGGGCCGGTATGTCTATGTCTATTATGTCACCATCGCGCAACTTGCCGATGTTGCCACCGGCAGCAGCCTCGGGAGAGATATGGCCAATGCTCAAGCCCGATGTTCCGCCACTGAAACGGCCGTCTGTTATGAGCGCGCACTCCTTACCCAAATGACGCGACTTTATGTATGAGGTCGGATAGAGCATCTCCTGCATACCCGGACCACCCTTTGGTCCCTCATATACAATGACAACCACATCACCGGCCTGCACGGCACCACCAAGGATTCCCTCCACGGCAGCCTCCTGCGAATCAAACACCTTTGCCTTGCCTGTAAATTTCCAGATGCTTTCATCAACACCGGCAGTCTTCACGACACAACCATTGGCAGCGATGTTACCGAAGAGGATTGCAAGACCACCGTCGCGGGTATAGGCATGTTCCAATGAGCGGATGCAACCATTCTCTCTGTCAGTATCAAGAGTCTCATAAACACACTCCTGCGCACCCATTGTATTGCAGAACACATTTGCAGGTGCAGTGCTGTAAATGCGCTGCGCCTCGCTGTCAATGCTCTCGCCTGTGATGCAGTACCTTTCAATGTCCTCACCAAGCGTAGCACCATTAACACGCACTGCAGTAGTATCGAGCAGGCCGCCCTTTGCCAATTCGCCAAGGATACCGATTATACCACCGGCACGGCCACAATCCTGCATTGAGTATTTTGCGCTGTTCGGGGCAAGCTTGCATAGACAAGGCACGCGACGACTCAAAGCATCAATGTCGGTCATTGTAAAATCTACACCAGCCTCACCGGCAACTGCCAGAAGGTGAAGGATTGTATTTGTCGAGCCACCCATTGCAATGTCCAGTGTCATGGCATTGATGAAAGCGGCACGCGATGCTATGCTGCGTGGAAGGACACTCTCGTCACCCTCGCCGTAATATTTCATAGCATTGGCAACAATCTGCCTTGCAGCATCCTTGAGCAGCTGCACACGGTTGGCGTGTGTTGCAAGGATAGTTCCGTTACCGGGCAATGAGAGACCAATGGCCTCTGTAAGCGAGTTCATGGAATTCGCTGTAAACATTCCCGAGCAACTGCCGCAACCGGGACATGAGCGTTTCTCAATCTCGGCAAGTTCGTCGTCACCAACAGTATTGTCGGCCGCCTTTACCATGGCAATTACCAAATCGAGGTTCTCGTTTTTCCAAGTACCCTTTTCCATTGGACCGCCCGACACAAAGATTGTGGGTATATTCAGGCGCATTGCAGCCATGAGCATTCCCGGAGTAATCTTGTCACAGTTTGAGATGCACACAAGCGCATCCACTTTATGAGCGCTGCACATATACTCGACACTATCGGCAATGATGTCGCGCGAAGGCAATGAATAGAGCATTCCATCGTGTCCCATTGCAATACCGTCGTCAATGGCTATGGTGTTGAACTCAGCAGCATAGCATCCGAGTTTCTCAATCTCGGCCTTCACTATCTGACCGGCTTCGTGCAGATGAGTGTGACCCGGAACAAGTTGTGTAAACGAGTTTGCAATGGCAATAATTGGTTTGCCGAACATTTCGCGCTTCATGCCGTTGGCAATCCATAGTGCACGCGCTCCCGCCATGCGGCGTCCCTCGGTGCATTGGGCGCTCCTTAATTTTATCTTCATATAGCTGATTTTAATAATAAAAACACCCTTCTCTATAAAGGAGAAAGGAGAGTTCCGGAAACCACTGAATGTCATTGTTTTCAACGATGACCGGACACATTCAAAACCTGATGCAAAATTAGTCTTTTTTTTTATATACATCTTACATTTTCTTTAAAAAATAAGTAACAATATATATATTGCCCCTATAAACGCATGTGTGACCACACATGTCAACCCCATCACCACAAAAAATCATTTCCATTTAAAATGGTAAGCCACAGCATGTATTTACCCCAAAAAAATATAACATATTTTGTTTTTTTTTAAAAAATGAACTAATTTTGCACGCATAATTTGGACAATATTCATTAACTTTATAAAAACAATTTATTATGAGCACAACAGTTAACATCAAGATGTCTTTGGACGTCAAAAAGATCATCAAGTGGATGACATTTATCCTCATCGCAAGCTTGTTCCTTTTCCCATTCATTGGTGAAAGAAAGATAAATGAAGAGCAGACAAAGTATTTGGAGTATACAGATGGCGACTCTCTTGCATATCTTCTCTTCCAGGGTAAGCTCTTCGTATTGAGAGGCGCTGCTTGGTTGTGGATTCTTTTCATGCTTGCTGCTCCTATCGCAATACACTGCACAAAAAACATCAACGACATCAAGGGTTGGATCATCAGAACAGTTGCAGCACTCCTCGCATTCATCGGTGCTTTGATGTTCATCGTTGTTTGGACTGAGACAAAGATTCGCCAGAAGGACGGTTCTGCTGACGAAGTAGCAATGGATTTGTATAAAAATGGCGCATCAATGTTGGGTACATGGATCTACATGATCGTATCTGCACTTCTTTGCGCAGTTCTTGCATATGATGGCAAGGACTACTTCATCAAGAAGTAATAAATAAAACACAACATAACAAAAAAACACTCTCTAAGCAATTAGAGAGTGTTTTTTATATATACGCTCCATTTCCGGAATGTGGGCAACACTTGATTACCTTAGCCCCCTATTTTTCAACACCACATATATTATTACCGGTGCACCCACAAGCGGAGTAACCGCATTCAACGGCAGAGGTGTCGTGCTGTTGGCCAATTGGCAGACCAGATTACAAAGCAGCGTCACCGATGCACCCAGTATTATTGTAGAGGGTATCAGATGACGGTGATTGTTACTGCGCAGCGAGATGCGTGCTATGTGAGGCACGGCCAGCCCAATGAATGAGACCGGACCACAAAAAGATATCACCACAGCTGTCAGCAATCCTGCCACGCATAATGCAATGCAGCGCACACGCTTTACATTGATTCCAAGATTCACAGCATAGGCATCACCCACGAGCATGGCATTCAATGGTTTCATCATCACAAAAGAGAAGAAAAGCAGCAGCAATATCACAGGAGCGAAAAAGGCAATCTTGTCCATCGGAACACCACCGAGGTCTCCCATTCCCCAAACCGTGTATGACTGCAACCCTTCGGCCGTAGAGAAATAGTTCAGCAATGTAATGGCCGACGAGGTTATGTAGCTGACCGCCACACCGGCTATCAGCAAGAACATATTGTTACGCAGCAATGTCGACAAGAACATTATCACAAGCATGACAAGCAATGCACCTACCAAGGCACCTCCAAGCACAGCCCAATAGCCGTTGAGTGCAAATGAAGAGATTCCGCACAGCATGACAACAGCAACTCCAAGGCCTGCACCGCTATTCACTCCAAGAACCTCGGGGCCAGCAAGAGGATTGCGCAGCACTGTCTGGAGCAACAGTCCTGCTACCGACATGGATGCACCTGCAAGCACAGCTGTAAGCGCCTGAGGCAGACGAAGTTCAAGCACAATCACACTCCATGTCCATTCGCTTTCACCACCGGCCAATATTGACAACACTTCGCCAAACGGGATGCCGACACTGCCGAAGGAGAGATTTGCGATAAACAGCAACAGCAATGACAACACAGCCAATGCATACGCCACAACTTTATTATTGACACATTTTCTCATAATAGCGCAAGGTATAATCGGGAACGAGATTGGGATGGAATATCGCTATGAGTTCTCTCAGAAGTATCTCGGGGTGAAAGGCAGTCTCCTCGAAAAGTCTTTTATGGAACGAGTTACAAGAATATATCCTTTGCTCCCTGAATGGTTTGAAATGTGCATAGCCACGATATTCCGAGAGCAGGGATGCATATGTTTTCTCCTGTTCCGAATTGTATTTGAACAGCCATATATCAGATTCCACAGCCTTGTCAAGCACGGTCTCGTACGATAGCGGGACAGAGCCACAGCCTTCATTATATGCAAAAACATAATCGGCACCGGCATCGGCATACATGCGTCCCATTGTACTGCCGCCACAAGGAACATACCAGGCCGAGCCTGTCCTAAGTTCGCACATAAGCCTGGGACGAGAAGCCACAGTCTTCACAGAAGCGCACAATGTGTCATAGTCATTGCACACTGCCGCGAAAAGAGAATCACCGAGCGTAGCTTTACCAAAAAGACGGGCGTAGAAACGCATCCACTCGGCACGGCCAAGTGGGGAGTTCTCCATATAATCGGCACACATGATTATGGGGTATCCAAGCTTTTCAAGATCGTCCAGTTTCGCATTTTCATATGGCGATACAAAAACTGCACCAGGTGACACCTGTATGATAGCTTCACGGTTCACATTCAACGAACTGCCACAATCGGCAACAGCACCAGTGGCAAACCCACGGAGTACCGCATCATTGTAGAAATATCGGGCATCACAGATACCTTTCACTGCACTCTCCACACCGAACTCGCAAAGCAGGCCCGCATGAATACCCGAAGAGAGGACCACACTCTTGAGCGGTGTACGCAACAACACACCCGCAGGCATATTCTTCGGCAGTTCCGCATCGGACGGCACAAGCAGATAGCGTTGGAGGGTTCTCTCACCCCAGGGATCGGCAACATCCACTACCGTATAACCGTCACATTCCTTAATTTCGAGCAACGACGAGTGATACATTGGAAGCGGTTCTCCCTCTACAGGCGGGAATTTTTCCTTTACACCTCCACACGAGAGGATTATTGCAGAAAAAATGACAAGAAAAAATGAATGTTCAAGAAAGCGCTTCATTTGTCAAGCATCATTATTGTTCATCACAACAAGCTGTTGACGGATACTCTCGGAATGTATGAGTTCAAAGATTTCGCGCACAGCATCAACCTCAATCCTTCCGTCGGCACAGAACTTCATATAGCGCTCCATTATCTCGTTATAACGATATGGTTGAAAGACCGCCATACCCTTTTCTCTCTTGAGTTCACCGATTTCCCTTGCTATCTCCATGCGTTTCGACAATAATTTCATAAGTTCGCAGTCGATATCGTCAATCTGCTTACGGTAAGCCTGAAAATCGGCACTATCGCTCACACTCGCACGGTGAACCAGTTTACCAAGAATCACCAGCAGCTCATCCGGGGTAACCTGCTGTCGCGCATCACTCAACGCACAATACGGGTTGCAATGAGTCTCTATCATCAGACCATCGAAATTCAAGTCCATTGCCTGCTGCGAAAGCGAGAGTATCAACTCGCGCTTACCGGCTATGTGACTTGGATCACACAACAGCGGCAGGCCGGGGATACGACGACGCAGTTCTATTGGAAGTTGCCATTGCGGAGCATTACGGAAACATTTCTCGCCATATGATGAAAAACCACGGTGTATTGCTCCCAATCGTGTTATTCCGGCATTGTTCAGGCGCTCCATAGCACCAATCCACAGTTCTATGTCGGGGTTCACGGGATTCTTGACCAAGACAGGAACATCACAGCCACGCAATGCATCGGCAATCTCCTGCACAGCAAATGGGTTTGCCGTTGTACGCGCACCAATCCACAGCACATCAACACCGGCCCCGAGCGCCTGCTCCACATGCTCGGCAGTAGCGACCTCGGTCGTCACATACATGCCCAATTCCTTTTTCACTCTCGCAAGCCAGGGCAGACCAATATTGCCGACACCCTCGAAACAACCGGGGCGGGTACGCGGTTTCCATATACCGGCCCTGAAAAACTTCACGCCACGCTCTGCAAGGTCGGTTGCAACCTGCATTACCTGTTCCTCGCTCTCGGCGCTACATGGACCTGCAATAATCAAAGGCTGTCCGCCGATGTCGAATATATCTATCTTGTCAAAATTCATAGACGGGTAATTTTAGGGAAAAGATTACGGGCGTTACCTGTTGTCACCGCTGCAATTTGTTCAACAGGACAGGCATAGACTCCCGAGAGAAAATCTGCAATATGCGGCACATATGCACTTTCATTGCGTTTGCCACGCTTTGGTACCGGTGCCAGATAGGGCGAATCGGTCTCAAGCACCACCCTTTCAAGCGGAACAGAGCCAAGCACATCGGGTAAAGTTGACTTCTTGTATGTAACCACGCCACCGACACCTAGATAAAAGCCATCGAACGAGAGCAGTTTACGAGCCTCCTCTTCACTGCCCGAAAAACAATGGAACACACCACGCAACCCACGACCACGGTAACTGTCCATTATTGCATACAATTCATCGAATGCGCTGCGCGAATGGATTACCAATGGCAGGTCCATCTCCGAAGCCCACTCTATCTGCCTGCAAAAAACATCCTTCTGCTCTCTTTTTTTAGTGTCGTCCCAATAGAAATCGAGCCCCACCTCACCTATTGCAATAAAGCGGTCATCAGTTTTCAGCAAACCATACATCCTGTCAAGCACAGAGTCATAATCATCACCAAGTTCTGTGGGATGCAGGCCTATCATTGGATAGCATATACCCGGGAAGGCATCGCACATTGCAAGCAACGGTTTCAACGACTCCTCATTTATAGCCGGCAGACACAATGTAGAGACACCGGCATCAATGGCACGCTGCACAGCATCGTTCCTGTCCGAGTCAAATTCAGTTGTAAAAAGATGGGTATGCGTATCAACGAACTCAATCATTGGCAGGCTCCTTTCTTGCAGCCCTGTCCGGGCGATAATAATAAATCACGCCATATTCAGAGCAGCGCTTTATGCGTGTCTCACCACTCAATGAAGCAAAAGACTTTTCAACCTCGCCCCAAATTTCGAATATCAGTTCATCGACACAGTAACGCATGTTCGAGATATTGGCAAGAGCCTCGGCCGTACGGGTCTTCAACATATGTTGCCTGTCATACATCTCCTTGAAAATCTCAAAGACCACAGAAACGCGACCCATTGTCGGGTTGTATATGGCAATGCCTCCCTCGGCCTGCCTGCGCTGTTCGCCGGCAATCACCCTTTGTCCCCATTCCAGCACCGCAGCCTCGGAAAAGAGATTGGGCACGGTATCCTCATTCTCGGGCAAACCATAATAGGGACGCTTGTTACGGGAAATCTCGCCACGCACAATGGACATGCTAAGCACCTGGATGAAGTGCGACACATACATTCTCGCCTTTTTGAGCGCGGCCTCATACTGCTCATTGCCTTTTTTGGAAGATTGCTCCACGACACAGCGCTTATAGACAGCAACCTCACGCGAAAAACGCTCAAGGAGTTCCTTCGCACGATGATAGGTGTTGTGAGTGAGCACTTGCGTGTATATTCCGCCCTTGATACTGCTATCCACAGCGGCTTTCAATGCCCGTATGCGGGCCTGATCGGTCTTTGGCAATCTACGATAAGGCATCCTTTATTCTATATTATAGATTACGGTTCAGGATTGTATTGGCAAAATCCTTGAGTGCAGCTTTCTTATCGTCAGCCACAGATATGCCCTCCATATATGCATCACACTTGGCAAAAAGTTCATGGATTCGTTTTTCGCAAATTTCCTTCACACCAAGTTCATTATACAATGCTGTAAACCATGCAATCTTCTCCTGTGCGTCAAAATCCTCTTTCTCCATCCATGCCTTCATCTGGGCAAGCTGGGCAGACGAAGCAAGATTCATTGCCGTAATCAGGAGGAATGTCTTCTTGTTACAGCAAATGTCACCGCCAATTTTCTTGCCAAAGAGCTTTTCATCGGCATAGACATCAAGCAGGTCGTCCTGTAACTGGAAAGCAAGTCCCATTGTCTCGCCATATTTATAGAGATTCTGAAGGTCGTTTTCGCATGCACCCGCCAATATGCCACCGAGTTTCAACGACGCAGCAAGCAGCACCGATGTCTTCAGGCGTATCATCTCCATGTATTCCTGCTCGGCAACATCGTCACGCTTCTCAAAGTCAAGGTCATACTGCTGTCCGTCACCGATTTCCTTTGCCGTTTCTGTAAAGAGAGAGAGCATTGCCGGCAACTTGTCGGCAGGAACATGTGACAGGAATTCATAGGCAAGCACAAGCATGGTATCACCCGAGAGAATTGCAGCCGTATCGCCCCACTTTGCACATACAGTGGGTTTGCCACGGCGAATCACAGCCCTGTCCATTACATCATCATGGATAAGGGTATAGTTGTGATAGGTCTCTACCGCAACCGCAGGATACAACGCCTCGCGCACGCACTCCTTATACATATTATAGGCCAAGAGAAACAACACGGGGCGTACACGCTTTCCGCTCTGCTCCAGTGTATAGCGCACCGGGGCATACAATTCACGCGGTTCACGCTCAAACTCAAGATTGTCAATAAACTCATTGACTATATCCCTTAAATTCTCCCAAGTATACATATAGTAATCCTTTATTAAAAAAAGAGGCTGCAAACGCAGCCTCTTTTTTATGTTGTTATCAAATTTTACTGCAATCTGAAGTTTACAGGCAATGTAAACTTGACACGCACGGGCTTACCCGACTGACGGCCTGGCGCCCACTTTGGCATAATCTCAACGAGACGGAGGGCCTCCTTGTCAAGATAGATATCACCTGAAGACTTGACTACCTCGGCATCCTGGATTGAACCGTCGGTATTGACTGTAAATCTTACAATCGCTCTACCCTGTGAACCGTTATCGCGTGAAATACGAGGATACTTGATATTCTTGCTCAAGAATTCCATAAGTTTCTTCATACCACCTGGAAACTCAGGCTGCTCCTCGGCAACATCAAAAATCTGCTCCTCTTCAACCTCTTCCTCCACGAATTCGTAGTCTCCAAGATCCTCGACATCAGCAAAGTCGCTCATATCCTGAACAGAAGCAATCTCCTGCTCCTCGATTTCCACTTCATCCTCAACCACTTTAATCACATCGACAATTGTCTTTGCCTGTGGTGGTGGTGGCTGCAGTTTTCTCTCAATTACCAAGGGCTTGACCTCTTCCACCATGACAATAACCTCTTCCTTGGCACGCTTTTTCTTAGCAGCCTTCTCCTCTTCTTCCTGTGCACCGGTGAGTTCAAGTCCTGCAAACAATGCTGTCAAGGCAAGTATGAAACCCAACAGCAACCAAGTTGTACGATTCTGCTCCAAATCGGCCTTTGCGCTTTTCTTCTTCTCAAGCAGTTCAGCGCCTTTAAATTCCTGACTTTTTAGTTTGTCCATTATCGTATTTGTATATATTTTGCAAGGTTACAATTTCTATCCGACAAAAATAAACAATATTTTTCAATACGCACGATTTATTTCGTCTTTTTTTCACTTCATGGGATATTTTATTCAAAACAAAACATAAAAAGCCATTTTCATCGTTATAGTAATTGAGAGTCATTTTCTCTTTTACCTATAAAAAAATGAAAAAAAGCATTATCTTCGCAAGCAAAATAGTACCATACCGTAAAGTAAAACCCAAGAACGGCAAATTGAAGTTTTTCAAGACCATATTATTCCTGTTGTTGTTTCTGCCTTTGACTGTCAAAGCGCAGGGCGGGGAAAGCGCGTTCAATTTTCTGCGCCTTCCCTACTCGTCGCGTGTCGCGGCATTGGGAGGGAGCAACATCTCTGTCATCGACGATGACCTTTCGCTCGCCATGCACAACCCGGCGTTGCTCATAAACACTGCAGACAAGACCATAGACCTCTCATTCATGACATACATGAGTGGCTGTAATGTGGCTGGTGCCGCATTCAACAAGCACTTCGGAGAGCGCTCTTCGGGTGCCGTTTCGGCACGCTATGTCGATTATGGAAAATTCGACGGTTACACCGACGACAACATATACACCGGAACATTCCGCGCGATGGATTTCGAGTTGGGAGTGACATATTGCTACCTGCTCAGCAACAATTGGAGCGGTGGTGTCACCGGCAAGCTGATATATTCGCAATATGAGAGCATGAATTCATTGGCACTGGGTGTTGACCTTGGAGTCAACTACTACAACCCCGACATTGATTTCTCGGCCTCACTCACCTTCAAGAACCTTGGTGGACAGGTGATGACCTTTGAACAGAAATATGAGTTGATGCCTATCGACATACAGCTTGGATTCACCAAACGCCTTTCCCATGCGCCCATACTCATTTCGGCAACACTTGTCAACCTTCATAAGTGGAGCGCGAAGGATTTTTACAATGCCGACGGCAGCGTGGACAACTTTGGCGAGATTCTGTTGAAACACATCGTGTTAGGTGCAGATGTACTCATCGGCAAGAACTTCTATGCCTCGATCGGATACAATTACCGACTGGGCAGAGAACTGTCGGTAAACAGCAGGAGCCTTGATGGTCTGAGCCTTGGCGCAGGACTACATATTAATAAGGTCAAATTCGGCGTTTCATACAGCAAACTGCATATTTCGGCATGGTCATTACTTTTTAACCTGTCCTATTCGCTATAATAGAAAAGTTTTTGCTACCTTCACACAAAATATATAAACAGAACAACAATGAAAAAAATCATCATAGCCATCGACGGTTTCTCATCATGCGGCAAAAGCACTATGGCAAAGGCACTTGCGCGCAACATCGGTTACCTTTATTTCGACAGCGGTGCAATGTACCGCGCTGTTGCGCTCTACTGCATGCAGAACGGGCTGATCAATGGCACAGAGATTGACATTGAGACCCTGCGTGGCAGAATGGCCGAGATACAGATAACATTCAAGGCCGACCCCGAGACAAAGAACTCACTCACATTCCTCAACGGTGTGAATGTCGAGCACGAGATACGCACACTCGAGGTCTCACGCCTTGTGAGCCAGGTCGCCGCGCTTGATTTCGTACGCAAGGAGATGGTTGACCGCCAGCGCGAGATGGGAAAGGCCAAAGGCATTGTCATGGACGGACGAGACATCGGTACAACCGTGTTCCCCAACGCCGAGATGAAAATATTCGTTACAGCATCGGCCGAAGTCCGTGCACAGCGCCGTTATGACGAGCTCACCGCACGCGGTGACAATGCAAATTTCCAGGAAATCCTTGACAATGTGCTGCAACGCGACCACATTGACCAGACACGCGAAGTAAGCCCATTGAAACAGGCCGACGACGCATTGTTGCTCGACAACAGCTACATGACACGCGAAGAGCAGATGAACTGGCTCATCGATAAATTCAACAGCCTCACAGAATAAAAGGCTATGCTCAAGATTGAAATAGACGAACATTCAGGATTCTGCTTCGGTGTAACAACAGCCATCAAGAAAGCCGAAGAGGAATTACAGAAAGGCGAAGCACTCTATTGCCTCGGTGACATTGTGCACAACAGCATCGAATGCGACCGTCTTAAAAAACTTGGGCTCATAACCATAAACCACGAAGAGTTCGCCAAGTTGCACAATGCCAAGGTTCTATTGAGAGCACACGGCGAGCCCCCTGCAACATACGAGACAGCCAGGAGGAACAATCTTGAAATCATTGATGCCACCTGCCCCGTAGTGCTGAAACTGCAGCAACGCATCAAGAAGAAATGGCAGGAGACCACCAACGGAGAGAGCCAGATTGTCATCTATGGACAGGCCGGACACGCCGAGGTACTCGGCCTCGTGGGACAGACACATGGCAAGGCCATAGTGGTTGAAAAGAGCTCGCAGATAGAAAAAATAGCCAAAGACAAGAACACCTATATCTATTCGCAGACAACCAAGTCGCTCGAGGGATACAAGTTGATTGTGAACGAGATTATTGCTCACATTGACAAGGACAAGCAGTGCGAATCGTTCAACACAGTATGCGGACAGGTGGCCAATCGCCTCAACGGTATAGGCGAATTCGCAAAATCGCACGAGCTCATCTTTTTCGTATGCGGCAAAAAGAGTTCAAACGGACGCATCCTTTTCGACGAATGCAAGAAGATGAACCCGCGCTCCTATCAGATAGAAGGCCCCGAGGACATAGAACTTTCACTGACACAAGGCGTGGAGTCCATTGGTATCTGTGGCGCCACCTCAACCCCAAAGTGGCTGATGGAGAACTGCAAACAAGCAATAACTAACTATAATAACAGATAATATGAAAAACAAACTTCAATGCGTAGGCATATTGACATCGGGTGGAGATGCCCCAGGTATGAACGCAGCAATCCGCGCCGTCACTCGTGCCTGCATCTATCACGGCATAACAGTCAAGGCCATTTACCGCGGTTACAAGGGACTGATGACCGGAGAAATCAAGGAGTTCAAGACCGAGAATGTAAGTAACATCATCCAGCGAGGCGGCACAATCCTCAAGACCAGCCGTTGCGATGAGTTCAAGACCGAAGAAGGACGCGCAAAGGCATACGAGACCCTGCAGAAAGAGGGCATCAATGCACTTGTTGTAATCGGTGGCGACGGTTCCATCACCGGAGCATACAACCTTGCACGCGAATTCGACATTCCATGTATCGCACTGCCAGGCACCATCGACAACGACCTCTACGGCACAGACACCACAATCGGTTATGACACCGCATTGAACACCATCATGGAATGCGTCGATAAAATCCGCGACACAGCATCATCGCACGAACGCCTCTTCATCGTAGAGGTAATGGGTCGCGATGCCGGTTTCCTCGCCCTCAACGGAACAATCGCAACAGGTGCCGAGGCATGCGTGTTGCCTGAGATTGACCCCGAGTTCGAGAAAATCAACCAGTTCATCGCCAATGGTCTGCGCCGTACAAAGAGCAGCAGCATCGTACTCTTTGCCGAGGGTCGCGAGAAGGACTACAACATCATGGAAGTTGCCGAGGGAATGCGCCAGCGTTTCCCGGAACTCGATGTACGCGTCTCAATCCTTGGTTACCTACAGCGTGGTGGCAGCCCAACAGCCAATGACCGCATTCTCGCAAGCCGCTTGGGCGTTGCAGCCGTTGACGCACTGCTCGAAGGCCAGCGCAATGTAATGGTAGGTTTGAAGAACAACGAGATTGTCTACATTCCATTCACAAAGGCTATCAAGGACGATAAACCCATTGACAGGGACACAGTACGAGCACAGGAGATACTTGCATCGTAATAAACAAACAGAGACCATAAATGATAACGGAGAGCACATGTGGCGCTCTCCGTTATCTATATATCACGACATCCATCATCACATCATGCGGTTCTGTGGGAATAAAGTCCACAATCTGCTCGCGACAGCAAACCCCTATCTTCAACGCTGCAAAATCATCTTGCGAGAGATATTTGTCATAATATCCCTTTCCGCGCCCCATACGCGCACCGTTTTTTGTAAAAGCCACCCCCGGAACAACGACAGCATCAATCTCACAAGGGGCAACAGGCTGTCCATCATGGGGTTCATTTATTCCATAAGAGCCTATAGCCATTGTATCCTTGTCATAACAATAGAAGTTCATGACATCACCCTCGACACGGGGCAGCACAACAGACACTGTAGCAGAAAGCGACTCCACTAATGGCCAAACATCGGGCTCATAACCAAGCGGGGAGAACAGCGCCACCACTCTGGCATTGCTCACTGCAAGATGTTTTTTCACCTCTTCGCAGATGACAGCAGAGCGCATGCACTTGTCGGCAGCATCAATCACGGCAAGTCTTGCGCGCACCTCGCGCCTCAACGCTTTTTTGTCAACCGTTGCCATTTCCGTTACCATCAAAAAAATCCAGCACCTTGCCAGCAGCAGCAAAAGATGTCATCTTGCCCTGCAACAACAACTGTTCATAACGGGAAAGGATTTCCTGCATGCCCCCGGTATTATAGAAACGCGCCTTCAACTGCCCGTCAATTGTCTCATACATCCAATATCTTTGCTGATAGCGACGGCGTTCATCGAACCATCCGTTCTCCTTCACCTTTGCTACATATGTATCAATCATGTTCCAGACCTTGTCTATATCCAGGTCATAGAAACCCGAATAGGTCTGCACCTCGGGACGCATACCACTGGCAGGCATAGGGAAAAGTTGCAATGCATTCCTGTAATGCACAGCCGCGCGCCGGGCCTCATCAATATTGTTACCATCGGCCTTGTTTATCACAATACCGTCTGCCATCTCCATTATACCGCGCTTGATGCCCTGCAGTTCGTCACCGGCACCGGCAATCTGTATAAGAAGGAAAAAATCCACCATTGAATAGACCGCAGTCTCGCTCTGCCCAACGCCGACAGTCTCAACAAAGACCGTATCGTAACCGGCAGCCTCGCACAGGATAATGGCCTCTCGCGTCTTGCGTGCCACACCACCCAATGACCCGGCCGAAGCACTTGGACGGATGAAGGCACGGGGATGAGCCGACAGACGCTCCATGCGGGTCTTGTCGCCCAATATACTGCCCTTGCTGCGTTCACTGCTGGGGTCAACGGCAAGCACAGCAAGTTTCCTGTCCGTATTGGAAAGAAGATGCATGCCAAAGGAATCTATAGAGGTACTCTTTCCCGCGCCCGGAACTCCTGTTATACCTACGCGTAAAGAATTGCCCGAGTGAGGCAGACATTTCTCCACCACCTCCTGTGCCATAGCCTGGTGCTCGGGCAGCATACTCTCAAGCAATGTCACGGCACGGCTCAGTACAGTCACATCACCACGCAGAATACCCTCGACATAATCGTTTACCGACAACTGCGCAGCCCTCTTGCGCCGCATTGTTGCCAAATAGGGATTGACAGGCCCCAAAGCCTCAACCCCATCATTCACTTTAAGCCCCTTGTAGGCCTCATTGTTTTCGGGATGTTCCATAGACATGCAATTTCATCACTTGCGAAGATAGCAATTTAGAGGCGTAAAAACAACAGAGCCACCCAAAAAGGCGGCTCTGGATATTTATAAGAACTTACTTGTTAAAGCGAAGCTGTAACCTCGATATCATTCTCCTGAGTTTTCTCTACAACCTTAACATCTGCCTTCTTGCCGGTCCAGAACTCAATTGAGTTGAAAACAAGTGCATCAACAAACATTGTCACCTCATATACAGGAATGATATGGAATGCCAAGAATATGATCTCGTTTACAAACTTGTTGCTTACATTGCTATTCCAATCCTTAACCTTGTTTGTCAAACGGAAAGAACCGATACAAGACGAGAAGAGAATAGTTGCAGAAAGCAACAGAACAGAAAGCTTAAGTGACTTTTTCATAATCGTATAATTTAAAGTTAATAATAATATTCAATTGATAAAATGTATTAATTGATGTCGCAAATTTATTATTTTTTCATCAAAAACAACATTTATTCAGTTTTTTTTTCACCACAAATGAAAAAAAGGCGGAATTTTGAAGTGAACCCCAAAAGTTAGACAAAAAACTTTTGGGGTTCACTTCAACTTCACTCCTGCTTTGATTGTTTAATTACCCTGCATGGAACACCCACGGCGACAGAGTCCGATGGTATATCGCGGTTCACAAGGCTGCCTGCACCAATCGTTACATTGTCACCGATGGTGACACCGGGAAGAACCGTAACACCGGCACCAATCCACACATTGTTCCCGACGGTTATCGGGTGGGCATACTCAAGGCCTTTATTGCGTAACCCGACATCAATAGGATGTCCTGCCGTGGTAAAACAGCAGTTGGGTGCAACAAACACATTATCGCCAAAGACTACAGGGGCTGCATCGAGTATCACAAGGTTATGGTTCGCATAGAAATTGTCTCCAAGTGATATATTGCATCCATAGTCGCAC
>JAEIGA010002692.1_pt1 | contig 28190 bp, 25 predicted proteins | sample 9270691 | NCBI WGS metagenome assembly JAEIGA01 (sample SAMN17057246, study PRJNA624740) | gut metagenome | biome: biome; isolation source: fecal sample | host: Bos grunniens | place: China: Xizang | collected 2019
CCCAGGACAGTTCTACGCTTTGCCACAGAGTCCACAGATCTTGAAGCAACTCTTGATGGTCAGTGGTTTTGACCGCTATTTCCAAATCGTGAAGTGCTTCCGCGATGAGGATTTGCGCGCAGACCGCCAACCAGAGTTCACACAGATCGACTGCGAGATGTCGTTCGTAGAGCAAGAAGATGTGCTCCAACTCTTCGAAGGTATGTCTAAACACCTATTTAAGTCCATTCTCAACATCGAGCTTGACGATTTCCCACGAATGACTTGGGCAGATGCGATGAAATACTATGGTAGCGATAAGCCAGATACACGCTTTGGCATGACATTCGTAGAGCTCCACGACCTCTTCCACGCTTTTGAAGCAGCGAAAGAGGAGAAGTTCAGCGTGTTTGCTAATGCAGCATATATAGGTGGTATCTGCGCTACAGGTTGCGCTACATATACTCGCAAGCAATTGGATGCACTTACAGACTACGTAAAACGCCCACAGATTGGCGCAAAAGGTATGGTTTATGCGCGCGTAGAGGCTGATGGCAACGTGAAGTCAAGTGTGGATAAATTCTATACCCAAGAGCAATTGCAAGAGGTGGCAAAAGCGATGAACGCTCAACCAGGCGATTTGATCTTGATTCTCTCAGGTGACGACGCGATGAAGACGCGTAAGCAGCTTTGCGAGCTCCGTTTGGAGGTAGGTAAGCAACTCGGCTTGCGTGATCCTAAGACTTTCTCCTGCCTTTGGATTGTAGATTTCCCAATGTACGAGTGGAGCGAGGAGGAGCAACGATTGATGGCTATGCACCATCCATTTACAAGTCCAAAACCAGAGGATATTCCTTTGATGGACACCAATCCTGCTGCTGTGCGTGCTAACGCTTACGACATGGTTATCAACGGTGTTGAGGTTGGTGGCGGTAGTATCCGTATCCACGATGCTGCTTTGCAACAACGCACCTTCGAGATTCTTGGTTTCACACCAGAAGAGGCACAATTGAAATTCGGCTTCTTGATGAATGCCTTTAAGTTTGGTGCGCCTCCTCACGGTGGTTTGGCATACGGCTTGGATCGCTTCGTAAGTTTGTTCGCAGGCTTGGACAGCATCCGCGACTGTATCGCATTCCCAAAGAACAACCAAGGTCGCGATGTGATGTTAGGCGCTCCTGGCTTGGTAGATCAAAAGCAACTGGACGAGTTGTTGCTTGATCTGCGCGAGGTGAAGGAAAATTAATATAACGAGAATTTCTCCAACTTTGCGTGGCAATTATCTTTCTGCCACGCTTTGTTGGAGGATATTTGTATATTAGGTATAATTCTTAGCATATTATTAATATGTTATATTTTTCCTAATTGCTATTATGTAAAATAGTGTTTAGACGGATATTACATTTTGTATTTGAATATTGAAATTTTTAGAACTATTGAAACCTTTTAAACTCACGAAGTGATTATGACCTACCTTGATGATTTATTTACTGAAGACAGAGAACAAAACGTGGATACCGAATATATCTCTTTGGCAGCAGATGACGATACCAAGGAGCCAGATTTGAATGATGGAGATGTATTGGGTGTATTGCCACTACGCAATATGGTGCTTTTTCCAGGCGTGTTGTTGCCTGTGACTGTGGCACGCCCCAAATCTAAAAAACTTGTAACCACAGCATTTAAAAATGACCAGCTGTTGGCTGTATGCTGCCAACGTGTACAGGATGTACAAGAACCCAATTCTGAAGATCTATATCCTGTGGGCACTGCAGGACGCGTGATGCGTACATTAGATATGCCAGACGGCAGTCTAATGGTGATATTAGAAGGCATAGAGCGAATTGAAATACAAGAGATTGTCAGCAGCAAGACCTATATGAAGGCCAAGGTACGTGTGCTGGCAGAGGATTTTCCAAAACGCACAGACAAAGAGTTTTTTGCCTTGGTTAGTAGCCTAAAATCACAGGCAGAAAAGATACTCAGATGCATGGAGAACATCCCTGCTGAAGCGGGTATGACCCTCAAAAGCATTGATAATCCCCCTACCCTGGTTAATTATATATGCGGAAACTTTGGCGTGCGAATAGCAGACAAACAAAAACTGCTGGAAATGGATTCGCTGAAGGATCGTGCTGTAGCTTTGTTGGAGATTATTACCACAGAGCTGCAAATGCTTGATATGAAGAAGGTTATCCAGAACAAAACCAAGGAAGATATCGACAAAGAACAGCGTGAATACTATCTGCATCGTCAAATGGAAACCATTCAGAAGGAGTTGGGCGATTCCGATGAGCAACAAGCTAATGCTATGCTTGAGCAATCAAAGTTAAAAAAATGGGGCGAGAAGATGCAGGCTACTTTTGAGAAAGAACTCAAGAAACTGCGTCGCATGAACTCCCATTCACCAGAGTATGCTACTCAGCAAAACTACCTGGATACCCTACTCGATTTGCCATGGAATGAGTATTCTGCTGATAACTATGATATTCGTAATGCACAAGAGATTCTAGACAAAGATCACTATGGCATGGAAAAAGTGAAGGAGCGTATCATTGAGTATTTGGCAGTACTGAAGATGAAAGCCCAAAACAATGCCAGCGAGATGAAAGCTCCAATCTTGTGTCTTTATGGCCCTCCAGGAGTAGGTAAAACGAGTCTAGGTCGCTCCATTGCAGAGGCCTTAGGAAGAAAGTACGCTCGTATCAGCTTGGGCGGATTGCATGATGAGTCGGAGATTCGTGGTCACCGCCGTACATATATCGGCGCAATGCCAGGACGTATCATTGAAAACCTACGCAAGGTAAAGACCAGCAATCCTGTGTTTGTATTGGACGAGATTGATAAGATTGGTTCTGACTATAAGGGCGATCCTACTAGTGCTTTACTTGAAGTGCTTGATCCTGAGCAAAATACATCTTTTCATGATAACTACTTGGATGTGGATTACGACTTGAGCAAGGTACTCTTTATCGCAACAGCCAATTCATTGGATACTATCCCTCGTCCCCTACTCGACCGTATGGAACTCATTGAGATGACAGGTTACTTGCAAGAGGAGAAAGAGGAGATTGCTAAGCGCCACTTATTGCCAAAGGAACTAAGCAATCATGGTCTTAAAGCATCGCAACTCAAACTTAAAAAGGCGATTATCTCTGAGATTATTGACAATTATACACGTGAGTCAGGTGTGCGTAATTTGGAACGTAAGATTGCCGCTATCTGTCGTAAGGTAGTGACTCGTATATCCTTGGAAGAGGACTATAACATATCAGTGACCTCGGAAGACTTGGTGGCATATTTGGGAAAGAAGCGCTACTCTCGTGATGAGTGGGAAACCAATAAGTATATCGGAGTAGTAACTGGCTTGGCATGGACACAAGTAGGTGGAGAGATTCTCTTCATTGAAACATCGCTTTCGTCAAGCAAAACCCCTACCCTTACCCTCACAGGTAATTTGGGCGATGTGATGAAGGAGTCTGCATCGATTGCTTTAGGCTATATCAAAGCCCACGCTGATGAGTTTGGTATAGCACGTAAGATACTGGATACTACAGCAGTACATATCCACGTGCCAGAGGGAGCCATTCCAAAAGATGGTCCAAGTGCAGGTATCACTATGACTACTGCTCTCGTGAGTGCGTTTACCAAACGCAAAGTGCGTCCACGCATTGCAATGACAGGTGAAATGACCTTGCGTGGCAAAGTATTGCCAATTGGTGGTGTAAAAGAGAAGATCTTAGCAGCTAAACGAGCTGGTATTACAGACTTGGTGCTCTGCGAAGAGAATAGAAAAGACGTAGAGGATATTGCAGCTAAGTACCTTAAGGGTTTGTCTTTCCACTACGTGAAAGATATTCAAGAGGTGATAGACATTGCCCTGTTGTAAGGCCTATATACCCCTCAATACAGGGAATGACTTGTGTCTAAGGCTATAGTATAAACGTACTTATTATCTATATTTACCTTGGTTAGTAAATCGACATGCTCGATGCTGATCAAGGTATTTTTTATCTCATCAATGCTGATAATACCTGTGCCACGCATCTTCAGTACCGCTTCTTTTTGTGTCCAGAGTTGTGTGAATGATACGTCAGGACTCTCCGATTTCCATATCTGTTGCTGCTCTTGCTCATTCATGGTTCGCTCTACAAGTTCTGGTTTAGCCGTGCGAAGGTGCTCAATATCAATACCAATGGGTGTTTCGCTGACAGCTACCGCTATCCCATGCTTGCAATGTGATATAGAGAAGCAAGGACCACCATTAAGGTGAGGTTGACCGTATTCGTTGTAGAGGAAAGTGTAAAGTGTAGAGTGTAAGGTGTCTAGGCTAGGATTAAGGAGCTGCATGAGCATCTCGTAGGATTTGAGGCAGCAGAATTGACCAAAGACATGTTTGTAGGTTAACGCCTGCTGACAGCGCTGCTCGCTCACTAATGGCAATAATCTTGCCACTTCTTGCTCGGAGCATTGGGCCATATCGTCGAATATACGAAATTGCATGAGGAGACTCTAGTGTGTAGCGGTTGTATTAGAAAGTCAATGATTCTAGTGCTTGCCACAAGGTATCTTCAGGAACGGGAGCAGTAATAAAAATGGGTAGTTTGCTCACGGGATGAACAAACTCTATCCTACGAGCGTGCAATGAGATACCACCATCGGGGTTGCTACGTTTTGCGCCGTATTTCAAATCGCCTTTGATGGGACAACCTATTGCTGCTAATTGGCAACGGATTTGATGATGGCGTCCCGTTTCGAGATTTATTTCCAATAAGGTATAGCGGTCACTTTGCGCAATGGCTTTATATGATAGCACAGCACGCTTAGCATCTTTGGTACCTGGCTTAACTACGAAAGATTTGTTTTGCTTTTCATTGCGGAGCAGATAGTTTTCTAGGCGATTCTCCATTGGCAATTGGGTATTGGTTTGAACGATAGCCCAATAGGTCTTTTGTATTTGCTCGTGCGATTGAAACATTGCATTGAGACGAGTGAGTGCTTTACTAGTACGCGCAAAGAGTACTACACCTGTGGTAGGACGATCAAGGCGATGAGTAACACCAAGGAATACCTCGCCAGGCTTTTGGTATTTCTCTTTGATATAAGCCTTGACTGTATCAGAGAGCGGTGTATCGCCTGTCTTGTCGCCTTGCACAATCTCGTGGCAAGTCTTGCTGACGGCTATAATGTGATTATCTTCGTAGAGTACGGTCATTTCTATGTTTGTTATTTTGCGTGCAAAATTACGAATAATTTTCCACTTACACAACAAGCACTGTTACTTTTATGGTAATTATGCTAATCGGATAAATTTCATTTTTTTTCAATTGCTGTGTTTTTGCGAATAAAATAAGTGATGGTAAAGGTTGGTATTATATCTGTAAAAGGTAAAATTTCTTCTAAGAATGCAATTATTGTTCCTTTGGAACCACCAAAAAGAATATTAAACAAAATGGCAGAGATGGGGGCCCATACAATATCCATTAATTCGCCCATACCTGTTATCACATATGATAGCATACCAATTAAATCTAATAGTATGCATAGCCATAACGGCGGAAGTTTAATATTCGTTGTAGAATTCTTCATCAATATAAGCTGAATTAGAGTAGATCTTCTACCTCGCGGAGCGGAACCATTACAAAATCACGTTCGTGCATTCGGGGATGAGGGAGAGTGAGCGTAGAAGAACTATGAGTGATGAGTGATGCGTGTTGAGTAGCTTTCAGCAAATCAATATCTATAATTCGATCGTGGTAGATGCCACTGATAGACTTTTGTGTGCGCCCCATCTCAAGCTCAATTTGTTGGGTGATAAGTAGTACTTCTTCAGGCGAATAGCTTGTACAATAGACAGCAACGATATTCGCAAATTCATTCTCCGAAACAAATCCCATTGGTGCACTATGATAGATAGATGAGCAAGCTAACTGCTCCCCTACCCGTTCGTTCAACATGCGCAACGCTTCACGAAGATTTGCCTCGCGGTTACCAAGGTTGGTGCCTATGCTAAAGTAAATAGTCATCATAGACTGCTTCGTTATTAGATACTAGTCGGTTGCACTTTTTAGACCGCGTCACTATTCTATATTTGAAATAGGAATGAAGTCGAAGGTGATTTTATTGCCCATATTGACAAGCATATAATGTGGGGATTTATCCTCATCCGTCATTGAGTCAACAATGATGCATGTCATATCCTTGTATTGTGTGACCTCGCGAGAGTGGTCATGTCCGGTCCAAATCATATCTACACCATAAGATTGAAAGAGATTGAGCAAGGTATAGGTCTCTTCAATAGTAAAATTCGTAGCAACACCTTGCGAACCATCGCGCATGAAGAAATGTGTATGCGTACAAGCTACAATATGGCGAAAGTCTTTTTCTGCAGCCCATGCAAGTGTAGCTTTGATCCACTCAAGTTGTTTGCTGCCTACTGTACCATCCGCAGAGTCGAACATAATATACAAATCTTGTTGCCCCTGTGGTGTTTCCACAATGAAGTAATAGGTACTGGTTTTGAAGGTCTCCAAAAAAGCAGGCCATTGACTAAAACATATATCATGATTACCTGCTACAACCATCATTGTATCCTTCTTTATTAGATTATTAGGTACAGCTGCGAAAGCGTTATACACATCATCAAAGTGATTCTGTGCGTCCACCACATCACCCAAATGGATGGCAACAGGACATAATATATCTTTATGATATGCATCGATAAAAGATTGCCAACGAGCCACTTCTGTGGTAATATGCGTATCTGTGCAGACATAGACATGATAATTTTCCTCTGTAGCGTGTAGGGTTACAAATGGGTGAGTAGCATTGTATTTCTCGGAATCGGCTAAACGTTGGTCAATGCGTGGCGATGTACCAGCAATATTACCGATTAAATCAAGACGAAACTCTGGACCACATGCAATAAAAGAACCTATAAGAAGGACCAAAAAACAAATATATATTAAAAAATTCTTTTTCATAAATTCAATATTACACATTTAAACATTCAACTAAAATCTATATTCTGCACCCACATTGACTTCAGCTTCATAATAATGTGCGTTCATATGGAACATACCCGCATTTTTGTATTTGCCTTCCAACCGCAGACGCCAATTATCATTTACATCATACCATCCTCCAAGATAAAGCATAGGGGTCCATGCACGCTCCATCATATAATTGTCCACATTAGAGATGGCAATGGAGATATTCCAACATGAAGTTTCAGGACGAACGAAGGCCTCCACACGATATAATAAATTGAATGGTTCTGCGATATAGGAATTATCGCTATTCTTCTCATATGGCATCGGCACGATGGTACGAGAGAATAGACCTAGTTGTACACTCACATATTGCATACGATAGCCAAGTGATATAGCATGGGTAAACTCGTTGACATAGTCACGTGCAACAATGCGCCCTAAGAGTCGATCCTCAAGGAATAATTCACCGACTGGTAAGGCAATTTTAGGGCGTATTTGTAAGCCGAATGTATAGAAATTAGCAGTACTAGTACGGATATTCGCTTCTGCTTCAAAATACTGATTGATAGGCAAATATGCATCGATGTTGAAATTTGCATACGAACCATAAGTTAGGTTGTTAGCATATCCTGCTTGCAGAGATATGCTGTAAGGCGAAGAAGCTATAAGATGATGAGATGATATGGCAATAAAAGCCATAAGAATTAAGATTTTTTTCATTGTGATAATTGATTATAGTTCTACTATGGTTATTCCTGCGCCACCGCGATCGGGATCTCCATCGTGGAAAGATATGTCGCCTGATTTGAGACGTCGCATAGTTTTTTGACGTTCAGATAGATAATCGCGTACCAATTGCTTGAGTGCTCCAGTGCCAGTGCCATGAAGGATAGTTACCATCTCTGCATTCACCATCAGAGCATCATCGATATAAGCAATAAGCGTTTCAAGTGCTTCATCCACACGCAGTCCGCGAATATCAAGTTCTCGAGAGAAGGAGAGTTTGCGACGACGTAGTTCATCTACTACTGTGGAGGATACTGTCTTAGGTTTGATGCGAGAGGTAAGAGATGATGATGACGGAGTATCCGCTTCTAGGATGAGGCGTGCAGGGTTCTTAGCAAGTACCTTAAGGTCGCTGAGCGAGCGTAGGACTTTGTCTTTTGGCTGAGGAGTCGAAGACTTAGACGCATTTGAAGTGGTATATGGAGTAATCTTCTTGGCTTGTTTCTCCACCTTTAACTTCAGGTTTTCGACTTTTTCGCGAGCCTGTTGTGTGGCTTTCTTTTCAGCTTTGGCCTCTTTGATTTCGCGTATAGTACGCTCGATAGTTGCATTGCTCTTGCGCAACAGATCAGCAGCCTGCTCGTTGGCTTCCTCTATGATAGCTCGTTTTTTAGCTTTGATACCAGCCATCTGCTCTTCATAATGTGCAATTTTCTCTTCCAAATGCTTTTCTCGCTGACGAATATTCTGGCGTTTGTTCTCCCAATAACGTTTATCTCGTGCGATGTCTTGCAGGTGCTTGTCGTAGTCTATATGTTCCTCACCTACAATATCAGTGGCACGTAGTATAATAGTCTCAGGCAAACCAATCTGGCGCGCAATCTCTACTGCAAAACTACTACCCGCCTGACCTATTGATAGTTGAAAGAGTGGCTTTAGTTTTCCGCGATCGTAGAGCATAGCACCATTAATAATACCTTCTGTTTGTTCAGCGAAGTGCTTGAGATTGCTATAGTGTGTGGTGATTACACCATATGCTTTTTGTTCGTTGAGTTGTGCAAGTACAGCCTCCGCAATAGCACCACCGATAAGAGGTTCGGTACCTGTACCAAACTCATCAATTAACAATAGCGTACGAGCGTCTGCATATCGCACGAAATGCTTCATGTTGCGCAGGTGAGATGAATAGGTAGAAAGATCATCTTCAATGGATTGTTCATCGCCTATATCAATTAGTAATTGCTTAAAGAACCCCATTTTGCTAGCTTCGCCCATTGGTACAGGTAATCCGCATTGCAACATATATTGCAGCAGAGCAACAGTCTTTAAGCATACCGACTTACCACCAGCGTTGGGACCACTGATAACGAGTATTCGATTATCTGTTAGTCGAATACTAAGAGGTACAACAGTCTTTCCTTGACGTCGGAAATTGAGTAATAGCACAGGGTGATATGCTTCGCGCCAATCAATCATAGGTTGTTTGCTAAATTCTGGTACTATGGCTTTTATATCAATAGCAAACAATGCTTTAGCACGCAGAAAATCCACTTCGCCTAGATAATCTTCAGTAGCTAAAATGTGTGGGATATCTGGCCGTATTTGTATGGTAAGCTCTAAAAGTATGCGAATACGTTCGCGTCGTTCCTCGCCTTCTAGTTCGCGGATACGGTTGTTAGCCTCTACTACCTGTTGAGGTTCTATGAATACAGTTTTACCAGTAGCTGATTCGTCGTGAACGATACCACCAATCTTTCGTTTATATGCAGGAGGAATAGGTAATACCAACCTACCCTCTCGCATCGTAGGTGCTGCATCCTTGTCAAGTATTCCTTCTGCTTGTGCTTTCCGCAGAATAGTATTTAATGCTCTACTTACCGAACCTTGTGATGCAGAAATATCTTTTCGAATGCGAGCTAATTCGGGAGATGCGTTATCGCGCATTTTTCCATAGCGGTCAAGAATGCGATCAATGGAGGTGATAAGATGATTGAGTGAAAGGTGCTTAGGCGATGTTGACAACAATGGATAACGTTCCTTGTCCAGCGATGCGAAAAAACGCTCTAGCTGGGCTACATAATCCAGCATCTTGCGCAAAGAAAAAAGTTCGGATTCATCCATATAGAGTCCTTCAATACGGATGCGTGATAGTGCTTCGCGCAAATCATATATTTCGCCGTGTGGAAAGGTAAGAGCAGAATCGGTGAGCACGCCCATCATCTCACGAACATATGCTAATAAATTGCGAACCTCAGGATAATGTGTGAGCCACTGCATAGTATCCACACGCTCCTTTCCTAAAACAGACATGCAGCACCCCTTTAGACTATCTCGGATGATTTGGAAATCGATTTTTTGTTCTATATTTTGTGGATAAGTCATTGCTCTTTGTGTAAAAATGTATAGTGTTTAAAAGGTTTGTAAAGTGTGCTAAATTCAGACTTATGAACGTTCAATATGCACCTCAGATTAGCCGAGTAATCGGATGTCTTTTAGTACGCGAGCGCCAACAGCATCATTGAGCTTACGTACCAAATCATAGCGAACCTCAAATAATTGCGAACGGAGAGCGGCCGAGCGGATATGCACGTATAACACACCATTCTTGACCTCTATGTCACCGGTGAATTGTGCCACTGTAGGTCCTAATACTTCTGACCATAAGGCTACTACTTTGCGCTCTAATAATGGCTGTTCTAATGCAGAACCATGAATGAAGTCTGCTAGCAAATCGCCGATTGTGCGTGCTTTATGTATCTCTTTTTCTGCCACTTATCGCAAATTTAATCGTTGATGTGTAGTCAAAGGTGTTCCATATGGGATACCATTGAGTTGGTAAAGGCTCTTGAGCGTGATAGCATATTTTTGTGCAATATCCCATGCCGTTTCCTTTCCACGGAAATAATAGGAAGGATAGCGACGCTCTGCACGTTTTTTCTTAGGATATATGTACACGATATCACCTTCTTGAAGTTCGCGTGTATCTAGTGCATCATTGTATTTGCGCAGTGTGCGCTCGTACATATTTAAGAATAATGCCAAGGATGCGTAGGTCTCATTGGGACCTGCAATAATAAATCGCACACCATTGCGGTAACCCGAAAGGTGGTTATGAAAGATTTGCAGTTCTTCCATCGGTGGCGTAGAACTATCATTCACTGTATCATGTTCTAAAAAAAATACCTCATTGGCATTATTATCGATGAACAAAGTGTTTTCATTTACATTTCCTGATTTTACCAAACTCTCGTTGAAAGTGAGTTTATTTAGCTCATAGAGTTCGATGAGACGAATAAGCTTTTCTGGATACTTAGGATCTGTAGCGTATCCACAATCCTTTAATCCATATGCCCAATTTTTGTAATCTCCTACGGAAAGCGCAAAAAGACTTTCATAGCGTTTGCGTTTTAAAAAAAGCGAATGGTCTTCATAGGAATCTTGTGCGGTGGCATACCTGCGAAAACACTCGTTTGCATGATCATCGTCATATTTATATGTCTTACCAGGCCAGTCTGATGTACATTTGATTCCAAAGTGATTATTTGCTTGTGTTGCCAATTCAGATTTACCTGCTGCAGATTCCAAAATGGCTTGTGCCATGGTTATAGATGCAGGGATACCATATTTACGCTGCTGTTCAATGGCAATATAGCGATATTGCTCTATATAGGCCAGATAGGTAGTATTTATTGATTGTGCCCACAAAGAGGTACAGATACAATAGATACTAATAATGGAAAATATTTTTTTCATATCTTTTGCGTATTTTTGCGCAAAATTACATAAAATTTCTGAATTATACAAGATTGAAATGAAAATCGGCACTAAAATTTGTATAATTATATTATTTTGTGTACCTTTGCACAGATTTTGTTAGTTCTATTGTATAACGTATAAATATTTGATCGCATGAAAAAGATTTTATTTTGGTTTTTATTACTGGTGTGCCTTACTGGGTGTACAACTATTGTTTCTGATCTCGAAATGGAGGCTATAGATGTATATGTAAGTGCAGATGATTGGCAATATACGGATTATACGCAAGACAATACTCCATTTGCTAATAATTATTTTTATGCTACTGTTAATGTACCAGAAATCACGAATTCCGTATTTTCAAAGGGTGAAGTGAAAGCATATGTAGTATACGATCGCAATACATCAAATGCATCGAAGCATATCTTGCCGTACGTACGCCACTATGAAGAGAAATTGAATGATGGAACATGGCATTACTATACAGAAACAGTAGATTGTATGTATGGTCCTGGTTGGGTGGAATTCAACTATCGTGCTAGTGACTTTGCATATGAGGATAATGTGAATATCAATCCTGTAGGTATGCACTTCACTATTGTTGTTACTAAGGGTTATTGATTCTATATTATGTCTAATGCTCTTTCATCGCCATTCAATTTGCTGATTCAACAGCATTTGCACGATGATGTGCAGCAATTGGCCTTGCAGCGTAATCGGTTTCCGCAGTTGTCGGACACCGATTTTCGTTTTTTCTTGCAGCAGATAGAAGGGCGACAACGTACTCAAAGCAAACTGCCATCCTTTGCACATTTATCGGATTGGTGGTATCCTGTACGTCTTTCTTGTGAACAGTGTTCAAGTGAAGCTACTGCACGCTATAAAGCTCAGCTTATTGCTAATTTAGATACTCCACCTAGCATGTTAATAGATCTTACTGCAGGCTATGGTGTTGATATTTACTTTATGTCAGAGTATGTACAGGAGGCGCATTATGTGGAACGTAACGCTGATCTTTGTGCTATTGCTAGGCATAATTTTGCCTTCCATCGTTCACAAATTAAGGTACATAATACAACAGCAGAAGAGTTTATGGCATCTTTCCCAATAGCTAATTATTCCTCTTCTCAATGTCTAATCTTCCTTGATCCTGCGCGCCGAAGCCAGTCTGGTAGTAAAGTTTTTCGTATTGAAGATTGCGAACCAAATATATTAAGTATTTTATCTTCTATTCGCGAAAAATCAAGTAGAATAATGATTAAATATAGTCCGATGCTTGATCTTACAGCAGCATTAAGATCTATGGGAAGAGACTGGGATTCACACATTGTGGCAGTAAATAATGAGGTAAAAGAAGTGTTATTTTATACAGGACAGGGAGCTATTCATGCAGTTAATATTTGTGCTACTCATACGGATACTATCATTTTTGATGAAGTTAAGGAGAGAAATGCATCATTTAGCATAGCATCTACTATCGGAAAGTATCTATATGAGCCCAATGCAGCTATTATAAAAGCTGGCGCATACAGATGGATAAGCCAACGGTATGCATTAGATAAACTGGATATGAATACCCACTTATATACTTCTGATATCTTATTGCATGATTTTCCTGGTCGTGTGTGGGAGGTGCAGGAGTTTGCATCTAAATTATTAACTCTAAATCCCAATTCTACATATAGCATCATATCGCGCAACTATCCGCTCTCGCCAGAACAAATGCGTAAAAAATATAAGTTGAAAGATGGTGATGAGTATTATCTTATCGGAGCAAGACATCTTGGTAAACCAATTCTCATCCTAGCAAAGCGTATGAAATAGCTGAATGTTGTAGAAGTGTCGCTGACACATCCTAGAAACAATAATCTGACAGATTGCTAGCGCTTATAGGCTGACAATCTAATTATAAAAGTTAAAAAGTAAAAAAAAGTGACTCCAACTGGAGTCACTTTTTTACTTATACATAAATCGCTTAATGCTGCGCTTTGGTGTTTTCTCAAACTCTTTCTCTACTAATTCAATAGCAGTTACTTGACTATAATTAGGAAGCATCTTATTGAGTTTCACCACGTTTTCTTTCATAACTTCCTCTATAGTACGTCCTTGTAGTACCTCAGCTTTTGCCAAAGATGGGTCTGAATAAACCAACGCTACTAACTGGTGTTGTCGATCTACTACTACAGATTCTGTCACGAGTGGCAAACTGTTGAGTTTATCTTCAATCTCCTCAGGGTAGATGTTTTGACCATTAGGGCTAAGTAGCATATTTTTGCTACGTCCACGTAAGAATAGGTTACCATCTTTATCAATAATACCCAAGTCACCTGTACGCATCCAGCCATCTTTAGTAAAGGTCTCTTTGGTGGCTTGCTCATTTTTATAGTAGCCACACATTACATTCACACCATGTACTTGTACCTCGCCTTCTTTTTGGGTTGGATCCTCAGAATCGATACGAAGTTGCATACCAGGAATCACTTTACCGCAAGAGCGATATGCATATTTATCCCAATCCTCGTAGCTGATAAGTGGAGCGCACTCGGTCATACCATAACCTACACAGTATGGGAATCGCATTTGCTTCATACAAGTTTCTACCTCTTCATTCAGTGCTGCACCACCAATAATCAAGAAACGAACGTTGCCTCCGAAAGCAGTAAGTAATGAATTACGAACTTTTTTGTGGATAAGTTTTTTCAAGATTGGTGTATGCCAAAGTACTTTGATTGCAGGCTTCTTAATAATTGGTAATACTTTACCTTTGATAATCTTCTCAATAACCAATGGTACTGTTAGTATCATAAATGGATGCACTTGTGCAAAGGCCTTCATGAGGGTGGTTGGAGTTGGAGCTTTGGTAAGGAAATACACTTCGGCACCATCGCACACTTGGTACAAGAACTCAAACATCAATCCGAACATATGTGCAATAGGTAACATAGACATTACCTTATCTCCTGGATTGTGTGGGATTTTCTTGCATGCAAAATCAATATTTCCGCTTAAGTTTTTGTGGGTAATCATCACACCTTTTGGATTGCCTGTTGAACCAGAGGTGTAGTTTAGCAATGCTAGATCATCGTGATTATCAGTAGGATAATTCAGATCATTCTTACCATAACCATTGGGATATTTAGCTGCAAATGTGCTACCTACTTCTGCATAAGCTTTCTGTACATCCTCAGTAGCCGCAAATTGTAAACTAAAATCATCCATCAATATTAATGCGGTCAAACCAGGCATATTGTTTGCATCGATCTTCTTCAACACATTAGGACCAGTATAAAGCAATTTTGCTTCAGAGTGATTTACCAATGCCTCAACGCCTTCGCCAGTAAAATCAGGTAAAATACTTACAGATACTGCCTTATATGTTTCCACTGCCAAAAATATCACACCCCAGTTAGAGCAGTTTCGTCCGCATAATGCAATTTTATCGCCCTCTTTAATGCCTAATAGGCGGAAGGTCGTATGCAGACGTGCAATTTGTGTCGCCATGTCACCGTAGGTGTATTCGGTTGCACCATCCAAATCTTTCATCGCCAAATCAGACCACTTCTTTGTAATCGTATTTTGGAGATAAGTTAAATAATGTTTTAATTCCATATAGTTGATTTTTAAGAATTTCGTTGCAAAGATATAAAAAATATTTCGAACGTGCGTTCAAAAATAATATTTTTATGTATTTTTTTTAATATTTTTCGTAGATTATTTAATTTTCACGTTTTTTAGTTCTAATTCGATTCATTACTTCTTAATCAATTCATACAAATAATTATACTGTTCAGGGAAGATATTGAAGTTCATGGGGACGCCAGAACGTCCAGGATCCCAACCATCTTTGATATGCAAAAACATATATGCCGTTGTTTCAATAGGCACGTTTCCACGAATCTCGCCATTATGCATGCTATTTTTTATAGCTTGAATCCAAAGATTTAGTTCATGTTCGTACAATCGCTTTGCTTTTTTAAATAACTCTGGGAATTTGCTGTAAGCTGTGTACATCACAGTTACCACATTGGATGTATTGATATTTTTATTCTCTACTTGGTCATAAAAATCTTTCAATCGATCAAGATACGATAGCATGGCTGTAATCATATCTGGTATTGTAGCTGTATGTTGCACTTTATCTAGTGCACGTTGTTTTGGCTGAATCAAATACACTTCTACTACCTCTTGGAATAGTTCATCTTTATCCTTAAAATAATAATACAAAGTTCCGCGCCCCATATTTAATGCTTCCTGCAAATCGGTAATTGACACATTGGCATAACCCTCAACCATATACAACTCAACTGCCTTGAGCAGTATCTTTTCCTTGCGATCTTCAACCATAATTGTGCTATTTAGTGATTAATTTGCTGCAAAGGTAATAAAAAAAAATCGAACGTGCATTCGAAAAATAAGATTTTGTTATATTTTTTTTCTTTTTTGAACATTTGTTCGAAAATATAGTACTACCTTTGCCGCCGATTTTGGTATATTTATTGTAATAAAGCAAAAATAATAACCCCAAAATAACTATAATTTATGAAAATCAAATCAGCAAACATACTAATCACAGGTGGGGCGTCTGGTATTGGCAAAATCATGGGTAGAATGGCATTGGAGAGAGGAGCTAAATCGTTGATTATTTGGGATGTCAATAAAGATGCATTAGAGGCTGTGGCTACTGAGTTCGCCTCTCGCGGACGCGTGCATATTTACGAAGTGGACATTACCGATAGCGATGTAGTCGCTGCAACTTATCAGCAAATAAAACAGGAGATAGGTCCTGTGGATATTCTAATTAACTGCGCAGGTATCGTACGTAGCAACAAGACTTTTGATCAACAGACCGAGAAAGACATCCGTCTTACTTTTGAGGTAAATACGATTGCTCCAATGGTCATTGCGCAACAAATATTGCCTGATATGCTTCTGCGCAATTGTGGTCATATTTGCAATATTGCTTCAGCTGGAGGTATGCTATCAAACCCTAAAATGTCTGTCTATGCAGCCAGCAAGTGGGCTGCTATTGGATGGAGCGATTCTGTACGTATCGAACTGCAGCAGATGAAGTCCAATGTGCATATTACCACAGTGGCTCCCTATTTTATCAACACAGGAATGTTTAATGGAGTTAAGTCACCGCTTCTCCCTATCCTTAAACCAGAACCAACAGCTAGGAAGATTATTCGTGCTATTGAGCATAATAGGACATTTCGAGGTATTCCTTTCGGTTTTCATTTCATACGTTTCTGGCAAGCTATTTTGCCAATTCGAATTTTTGATTTTGTCTTTGGCACAGTTTTTGGCATCTATCATGCAATGGATAACTTCACAGGACGTAAAAATTAATAAACATGCAAAAATATATTTCAACTACTACGCATAAGCAGCGCGCTTACTTCCACACAGGTATTACTTTATCATTATCTTTCCGTAAACAGATGCTTCGTCGATTGGTACAAACTATGCACCAATACGAGAAACCCCTCACTGATGCCCTGTGGCAAGATTTGCATAAGTCCTACGAAGAGGCATATCTAACCGAACTTAGTATTGTTTATGCAGAGATTCGTCATCACCTGCGTGGTATGCGTCGCTGGGCGAAACCTGAGTGTAAGTCTTCGCCATTGGCGATTATGCCAGCGAGTAGTAAAGTTGTTAAGCAACCCTTGGGTAATGCCCTTATCATCGCACCATGGAACTATCCTATTCAACTTTTGCTCAATCCATTAGTAGGTGCTATATCTGCTGGTTGCACTGCGATGCTCAAACCATCTCCGTATGTACCCAATGTATCCCGAGTACTTACAGAACTGATTCGCTCTGCATTCCCCGAGGAATATATTGCTATTGTAGAGGGTAATCGTGAAGTGAATCAGATGCTTTTATCTGAGCGATGGGACATTATTTTCTTCACTGGAAGCCCTTCGCTAGGTAAAATGGTGATGAATGCAGCTGCGAAGACCCTTACTCCTGTAGTGTTGGAGTTGGGAGGTAAGAGTCCTTGTATAGTAGATAAAAATGCCAAATTGGCAGTAGCTGCAAAGCGTATAGCATGGGGCAAAGCGCTCAATGCAGGACAAACTTGTATTGCTCCTGATTATCTGATGATTCATGAAGATATTAAAGATGAGTTTCTCAAGTTATTAGTCAACGAATGGTATCAACTTCTGACTAATGACCCACAAAAAGCCAAGCATTTCGTTCGTATAGTCAATCATAAAGCACTTGATCGATTGATAGGTTACCTTAAAGATGGAAATATTTATCATGGAGGTACTTACAAGAAAGAAGAATGCTATCTTTCCCCTACTATTCTCACGGATGTCAATCCAGACTCTCCTGTTATGCAGGAGGAGATATTTGGTCCAATCTTCCCTGTTTTGACTTTTACGCAAATTGAAGAAGTCGTAGAGTTTGTAAGCAAGCGAGAGAAACCATTGGCGCTTTACTATTTTGGTAAAAATGATGATTATATCCTTAGTCATACAATTTCGGGAGGTACATGTATTAATGATGTAATCATGCATATTGTTAATGGAAACATGCCATTTGGTGGTGTAGGGAATTCTGGTATGGGCTCTTATCACGGGAAAGAGAGTTTTATGACTTTCTCACATCGTCGTTCAGTAGTCAATACTCCAACTATCGTAGATATGCCATTCCGTTATATGCCATACAAACTCTTTAAGTTGATTAAAAATTTAGTGTAGAAATATGGATGTTTCTGCCAAATTGGCAGTTTTTGTCAGTGATGCCGTGTCAAAATAAGTTTGGCACGGCATTTGTTTGTATTAAATCAAACGACCTTAATGTCTTAGGTGACCTTAAAGTTCTTAAATTATGTATTAACTAAAAAACAACAAATAAAATGGGAAAAATTATTGGTATCGACTTGGGAACAACTAACTCCTGTGTCGCAGTTATGGAAGGCAATGAGCCTGTAGTAATCACAAACTCTGAGGGTAAACGTACAACCCCTTCAGTGATTGGTTTCGTAGATGGTGGCGAGCGCAAGGTAGGCGATCCTGCTAAGCGTCAGGCTATCACCAACCCTACACGTACTGTATATTCAATCAAGCGTTTCATGGGTGAGACCTATGATCGTCTTGCTTCTGAGATTGCGCGTGTACCTTATAAAGTAGTGAAAGGTGACAACAATACTCCACGTGTGGATATTGATGGTCGTCTCTATACTCCACAGGAGATTTCTGCTATCATCCTTCAAAAAATGAAGAAAACTGCAGAGGATTATCTCGGTCAAGAGGTTACAGAGGCTGTGATTACCGTACCTGCTTATTTCAACGATAGCCAACGTCAAGCTACCAAAGAAGCTGGTGAGATTGCAGGTCTTACTGTTCGCCGTATCGTTAATGAGCCTACAGCAGCTGCTTTGGCATATGGTTTGGATAAGTCTGACAAAGATATGAAGATCGTAGTTTTCGACTGCGGTGGTGGTACACACGATGTATCTGTACTCGAGCTAGGTGATGGTGTATTCGAAGTAAAATCTACAGATGGTGATACTCACCTTGGTGGTGATGACTTTGATCACCGCATTATCGACTGGCTCGTACAAGAGTTCAAGAATGATAATATGGGTGCAGATCTTAGCAAAGATCCAATGGCTATGCAACGTCTTAAAGAAGCTGCCGAGAAAGCTAAGATAGAGCTTTCTAACACCACAAGCAGCGAAATTAACTTGCCATATATTATGCCTGTGGACGGTGTACCTGCACACCTAGTGAAGACTCTCACCCGTGCAAAGTTCGAGCAACTTGTTGATGACCTCGTACAACGTACTATCGCTCCATGACGCACTGCGCTCCAAAATGCAGGTCTCAGCACTAGCGATATCGACGAGATTATTCTTGTAGGTGGTTCTACACGTATCCCTGCTATCCAAGCAGCAGTAGAGAAATTCTTCGGCAAAGCTCCTTCTAAGGGCGTTAACCCAGACGAGGTAGTCGCTCTCGGTGCAGCTATCCAAGGTGGTGTCTTGACTGGTGATGTAAAGGATGTATTGCTCCTTGATGTTACCCCACTCTCACTCGGTATTGAGACTATGGGTGGCGTAATGACCAAGATGATCGAGGCAAACACTACTATCCCAACCAAGAAAGCGGAAACCTTCACCACAGCTGTGGATAATCAACCTTCTGTTGAGATTAAGGTTTATCAAGGCGAGCGTCCAATGGCGCAACAAAACAAGCTCATCGGTAGCTTCCACCTCGATGGCATCATGCCAGCACGTCGTGGCGAGCCACAGATCGAAGTGACCTTCGATATCGACGCTAACGGTATCCTCAACGTAACCGCAAAAGACAAAGCTACTGGTAAGGAGCAAAAGATTCGCATTGAGGCTTCCAGCGGTTTGAGCGATGCTGAGATCAAACGTATGAAAGCAGAGGCTGAGGCTAACGCAGAGGCTGATAAGAAAGAGGCAGAGCGTATCGCTAAACTCAACCAAGCTGATGCTACAATCTTCCAAACGGAGAAGCAATTGGCTGAGCTTGGTGATAAGATCCCTGCTGACAAGAAGGCTCCTATTGAGGAGGCATTGAAAAATCTCAAGGCTGCTTACGAGAAGAAGGATGCTGACGCGTGTGAAGCTGCTAATCAAGCACTCATGACTGCTTTCCAAGCTGCAAGTGCTGAGATGTATAACGCTACTCAAGCTGGAGCTGGTGCTCAACCTGGTGCTGACTTCAGCCAACAAGCTGGCAACCAAGGTGGAAATAGTAACCAAGGTGCAGCTGAAGATGTAGACTTTGAGGAAGTGAAGTAAGCTATCGTTAGTAGTTATCGTTACAAACGCCCATTAATGAGGCGTATGAACATAAAATAGGGGATGTTTGTCGAACATCTCCTATTTTATTTGCATATTCGCAAAATTATTTGTAACTTTGCAGCGAATATAAAATCTAATACGTTATGGATTATCGTTTTTCTGGTAATAGCGGCCTACAATTACCGCTAATTTCTTTGGGATTATGGCACAATTTTGGTAGCGAGGATCCCTACGATATAGCACGTGATATGCTTCTGCATGCATGGGAAAAAGGTGTGACTCACTTTGATATAGCCAATAACTATGGACCTGCGCCTGGAACGGCAGAAATGACTTTTGGACGCGTCTTACGAGAAGATTTAGCATCTCATCGCGATGAGATGATTATCGCGTCTAAAGCTGGCTATTGGGGATGGGATGGACCTTATGGAAATGGTGGTTCGCGTAAGTATATGATTGCTTCTTGCGATCAAAGTCTTAAGCGAACGGGATTGGAATATTTTGATATTTTTTATTCGCATCGTTATGACCCACAAACTCCAATAGAAGAAACGATGCAGGCACTTGTAGATATCGTACGCTCCGGAAAAGCACTGTATGTGGGTATTAGCAATTATCCTGCTGATAAACAGAAAGAAGCATACGACTATCTCCATGCAGCACATGTGCCATGTGTGCTAAGTCAATATAAAGCTAGCATTGCATTCCCTGAAACTTTGGTAAATAATCTTCCTGTAGCTCAAGAAAATGGTTCTGGTTTTATCTGTTTTTCTCCATTAGCGCAAGGTTTATTGACAAATCGCTATCTAAATGGCATACCTGCAGGTAGTCGTGCTAGTAAGAACGTCTTTTTGCGTTCCGAACAAGTGACAGATGAAGTAGTGGCACGCGCACAGCGTCTAGGTGCTATTGCTGCTAGACGAGGACAGTCGTTACCACAGATGGCTATATCGTGGTTGCTAGCAAAAAATGTAACAAGTGTGATTATAGGTGCAAGTAGCGTGACACAATTGGAAGATAACCTACAAGCCATTAACAATATACATTTTACTGAGGAAGAATTAAATTTAATTCAAGCGTAATATACTGCTTTCTTTTAAGCAAAATTTAGTTGGCGGGGTAGTTGTGCTGCAATAGTATGATTGCCTACTGCTGTTACCTCTGCGATGGCTTCTCCATCCACTATAATACTCTCACCTACTAAATAGTTAGTAGGAAAATCTGCTGTAAAATCATAATCGGCATGATCTGTGCTTTTCAAACATTCTTTTTTTCCTGTAAAACGATGTTCATCAACGCGCAAGTTACAAGAATCTAACAGATATGCATCTGCTGGCACTTCATCGCCAGTTTGCAGTATAATTACATCATGCACTACAATGTCTTTTCGCTGTACAAGTACTAGATTGCCATTGCGAATTACTTGTACCAATCTCTCATCTTGTTGGTGCATTAGTCTGCGGAATATTATGTATCTTCTACGTGCTAGCAGATACATAATACCGCTTATGAATAGGACTATAAACATTGCTATCAAAGGCCATCGATATGGAAGTAATCTCTGGTTTTGAATGTCTATGTTCATACTAAAAATTATTATACCTACGACTGCAAAACACATAACTATAATACTAATCATAGGGGAAATAGTCAGGCATTTTTTATCTTCATTCCATTTAACATTAAATAGAAAAAGCAAATAGCTAAAAACAGATAGTATGGTGAATATTAGTAATATATCCCAACTATTGTTCCAAGTGCGAATGCCAAAGAGTTCCATCATTGCAAGTAGCAAAAGAATTATAGAACACACAATTATTAACAATCTAATTTGCCATGTGTTGTTTACCCAGTTTATTTTATCTCTCAGATTTGGTTTCTGGGGAAAATAAATCACATTGCTACCAAATTTCTTACGATTTTCTGCTACCTTCTCTGCAGATAATCCATGATAGTTGATTGACATAGTAATTTAGTTAGTGGGTGAATAATAATTGTTATGGTTTAATGGCACGAGCTGATTAAAATTCGTGACAAAAGTACAGGTATTTAGTTGCTAATACAAAAAATAACAATATTGCTATTTTCTTCGTGAGATTCATTCCCGAAAAAATAGCAATATTGTTATTACAGTAGGATAATTAGCTTATATCCTATATTGCGTGTTGTTATAGACTATCACCAAAGTCCTCTTTGAACTTAGCAACCAATTCCTCTTGCCAATGTCCTATTTCTTTTAGTCGTCCGAAGAAGAAACGCAATACGTTAGGTTCTTCTACCCATTGCAAACCACCAATAAGTTGTCGGTTGTCCCATAACCATTTTACTCGGTCTGCGACATATTTAATTTGCGAAAGCGTGTATACACGACGAGGTACAGCTAATCGCATTAACTCCAATTCTGCATAGCGTTCTGTACCATCTGTTTCGCGTTGTTCCGATAATGTACCACGCTCCATACCACGAATACCACCTGCGATATATAATGCGGTAGCTATAGCAGCCGCAGGATATTGATTGTGAGGCATATCTGGCACAAATCCCTGGCAATCCAAATGTGCCCCTAAACCACCTGCAGGCTTAATCATAGGCACTCCGTAAGCGTCCAACTCATTCACAAGATAGTTGATAAATTCAGGTCCATGGCTCAAATAATCCATATCTAAGGACTCATACAAACCTTCTGCCATAGCTTCAATGGAACGAACGTCAATACCGCCATATGTCAAAAATCCCTCATAAAGAGGAATATACTCCATCATACTCTTGATTAGTTCAGTGTTGTGACTAATGATAGCACCACCACGTGCAAATCCCAACTTGCGTGCAGAGAAATAGATAATATCCATCTTACCTGCCAAGAGGTGGTATATCTCTTTTGGTGTCATATATTTACATTGAGCCTCACGCATCTTCATAAAATAAATATTATCTTGTAAGAGCGATGCGTCTAAGATACTAGGAACACCGAAATTATGGCATATATCTGCCACGGCTAACATATTCTCAAGACTAACAGGCTGACCTCCGATTAAGTTTGTTCCTGCTTCTACACGCACAAAAGCCACCTTTTCAGGACCATACTCACGAATGGTATTCTTTAGAGCTTCCAAATCAATATCGCCCTTGAATGGTTCGTCACTTTGTGGCACAAGACCTTTTTTCTGAATCAATTCGATCACTTCACCACCACAACGCGTCACATGTGCTTTGGTTGTGGTAAAGTGGAAGTTCATCAGGGCTACCATTCCTGGTTTCACAAAACGTTCTGCAATGATGTTTTCGCAAGCACGACCTTGGTGAGCTGGTAAAACTTGGTCAGTGCCAAATACCTCTTTCATTGCAGCTTTTAGACGGCTAAAGGTCTCACTACCTGCATATGAATCATCCGCTAAGTGCATAGATGCGGTCTGGCGATCAGACATTGCATTTACACCTGAATCGGTGAGCATATCCAAATAAATGTCTTTATTTTGCAAGAGGAAAGTATTATTGCCTGCTTTTTGAATGGCACGTAGGCGCTCATCTACAGGCAAGAGATTTAATTTTTGTACAACACGCACTTTGTGCATCTCCAAAGGAACCTGATTTTCCGGTTGATAAAACTTAACAGACATAATACACAGTTTTTGATTTTATATTTTGTAGCCGCAAAGGTAATACATTTTTTACATAAATACAAATAAAATGGTATTATTTTGTACTTTTATTTGTATTATCGCTGTTTCCATAATGGATATTCTGCAAAAAGGTATTCACCATATGAATCACGAATACGTACATTGGCAGGATTAATAGCAATTTGATACATACTCTTATCCATAGAATCTTTTGGATAATAATAATTTACATCCTGTGCATCAATGTAATGCTCAATTGTAGTACGTAGGCGTGCTATATATCCGCGAATGTTAGGTACATCTACTAAATAAGAACGATCGTTAGGAATAGCTACTTCGCGGAAGAGATTACAAATAAGATGATATGTTTTTCCCAGTCGATCAATATCTTTTTCAGATAAAGGATGATGTTGTCCTGCTTTTATTAATCCACCATAGTGCGTACAAAGAGACTGATGCAGAATTAACATATAGGTAGCAAGATGTGTAGCACTTATAGGTATCTCTATTCCACGCATCCATATACGACGTGTAGGAATATCTATTAGAATACGATTTTCTTCGCCGTTAGTATGATGACGAGCAAGAAAATCAAATAATTGCTTGTAGAAACCGTGATAGCGAAATAATCCTTTTCCTCGTTTAGGACGCTGGTATTCAGGTTCGGTAATAAAAGTTTCGTATTGATCTAAAAAACGGCGTACCTCATTAAGTACGCAATTGGGTTCATTTTCCAAACGAATCGTTAGAAAATTGACGGAAGCTGTATCTTGTTGGGTTGCATTTACAGCAAGTAAATACGATATTCCTACATTAATAAACAAGGAGGGCTCAATATCGTAGAAGATATTTTGATGGGTAGAGTTGGCTAAATAATCACGTGTAAAACTTTCTGTCGTAAAATTGATTAAACGCTCGTAGAGGGTATTGAGCATTTCTGTAGAGAGTCTCGGATTCATATAGCGGATAATATCGCAGAGATACGTGCGATCCATCTCGCAGAGGGATTGCGAAAGTTTTGGTATATATATAAACTCAAATTTCCAAAGGTGCAATAGGTTGGCAATAGTATCATACTGCTGCAAAATTTCCTCATTAATAGCAGGCATATAGTCGCTTTCTATATAGACTACATACTTATCTAGGTTTTGCCAACCTTTGATATTGGATGAAAGAAGTTTGTATTTTTCCTCTGTGTCATTGAGTGTGAGCGAAAGGGTCAACAATATTAAGGCCTCGTGTGCAACGCATGAATTATCTGAATACGCCGCTTTGTGCAGAATAGAGAAGATTTTTCTTTGCTCGCTCGGAACCATTTTTTTGATATAACTCACCGCTTCAGCTTGTGAAACAAACTGAGCTTCGTGTAGCTCGTCTTGGGAAATATCAAAGCTACAGACGATATGGTTGTATAGAGCAATCTCTTCTTTGCATATCACCTCATCAGACTTGATGAGGTCAGATATGAGTCGTGCTATCGCTATTTTTTGATGGTGCCGCATGGTATTTGTAAAGGTTGTTATGTACGACATCTATTTATCTGCGGCAAAAGTACAATATTTTTTTGAAGTACACAAATAATTATTGATTTTTGTACAAATTATTCCTGAGTAGAATGGTAAATCGCTTCGCACCATCAGTATTTAAGTGTGTAGCATTCCAAAAATCATCTTCATAACCCCACTCTTGATAATCTATGAAACGTACATAATCATATTCTTTTGTTAGAGAATGCATAACTTGTTCCATCAACATAATTTGTTCTTTAGGCATACCATGACGATAATCAGGTAACATAGGCATAGCTATCAAATATAGCAGTACATTTTTATTTGTACATAACTCAGCTAACATATGTAACCATTTCTTATTTTCTTCTACATATGGTATTGCACTTTGGCCTACAAAACGATCATTTGCTAACAGTGATTGCGTATTTTGCCAATCAAGAGGACGATTGAGCATTGTGTGTCCAAGTCGTTGCCCTAATGAATCACATTGTACCATATCAGTATTTAATAAATACTTTACACATTTTTTAATTAATAGTTCTAAATTAAAGCATTCAAAACTATATTTACTAATAGGCCATCGGGGGTAAATATCCATATAGATTGTATAGTAAGCACGACGATTACTCGAACTAACCATTTGTAATGAACTATATGAAACAGGTAGTATCACCACCTTTAATGAGTCCATTTTTGGTAGATATCGCGCTAATAAACTATAATCATCTTCAAGACATTGGCTAGAGTTGGCTAAATTAAATGCTTCTGGCAATACCTCTGCATCAATACCATCGTATGCACAAGAATGTCCCAATATTAAAGTACGGATCGAATCACAATGGCGTTCCATATACGTTCGCTTGTAAGTATATGAGTTTGGAATTCGCCCTACCACTATTTCTAAAATGATAACCCCCAAAAGTATGGGAACCGAATACCATAATATTTTACGTAAAAAATGATTCATCAAAACTGAAAGTAAATAAAGTCTATATCTTGTCCAGCATACCACCAAATAGATATAATTAATCCATAATATAGCCACCAACGATCAGGTAATCGTTTGTTCCATTCCATGATAAGCATCACTATGATAGCTACTATTGTGGCCAAAAGCAATAGTGAGTTTTCAACCATTGGTAATGCAAAAAAACTTATATGGAAGATACCCAAAATATAATCCCAACAGTTGGTAATATCGGGAACACGAAAAATAATAAATCCAAAAGCTATTAAGACAAAAGTTAAAAGCATACGAGGAAGATCCTTCAAATGGTGTCCATCATTCATATAATTTTGATTCTTATTCATCACCAATAGCGGAATAAACAGCAGTGCATGATATGCTCCCCACAACACAAACGTCCAATTTGCGCCATGCCATAGTCCCGATACGAGGAAGATAATAAATGTGTTACGAATAGCGATAGCTTTCTTATACTCAGCCTCTCGCCTTTTGCCTTTCGCCTTTATCCACTCAGGCACTTCGGGCCTGCTTCCACCTAATGGGATATACACATAGTCGCGGAACCAAGTTGTAAGCGATATATGCCACCTGCGCCAGAACTCCGCTATATCGCGAGAAAAATACGGAACATCGAAATTGCGCATCAACTTAATGCCAAACAATTTTGCTGTACCTATCGCGATGTCTGAGTACCCAGAGAAGTCACCATATATTTGGAAGGTAAACAATATTGCTGCCAATAGAAGAGTACTGCCAGAATAAGCACCTATGTCTCCAAATACCTGATCTACATACACTGCACAATTATCTGCAACCACAATCTTCTTGAATAGTCCCCATAGGATTTGGCGCATACCATCTACCGCTTGGGTATAATCGAAGGTGCGCTTCTTTTGGAATTGTGGTAAGAGATTAGTAGCTCGCTCAATAGGTCCTGCTACTAACTGCGGAAAGAAACTAAGGAAGGCCGTGAATGCTACAAAATCGTGCGTTGGCTCAATTTGTTTGCGATAAACGTCAATGCTGTATGACAACGCCTGGAAGGTATAGAAACTGATACCTACTGGCAAAATCAAGTTCAGTAGTAAAAAATCGGACTTTATACCAAATAACTGCGCAAACTATGTAGCAAAGAAATCGTAATACTTATACACACCCAATATACCAAGATTGACTACTACATTAGCAAACATCACTGCTTTCTTACCTCGTTGTGTAGGAACTTTCTCTATGCCAATTCCGCTAAGGAAAGATAAAATAGTGGTAATAGCGATAAGTATCAAAAATCGCCAATCCCACCAGCCATAGAAAATATAACTAGCTACTACAATCAATAAGTTTTGCCAAAATAATTGGCGTTTACAACTACGCATGGCATAGTCAAACACAAACCAATATAGCAAAAATACTATTGGGAGAAATATCAAAAACTCAAAAGAATTGAAGAGCATAGTTTTGTGATATCTTATTATTCAACATGCAAAAGTACTAAAAAAAACGCACATGTGCAAATGCACAGTGCGTTTTTACTGATTTTGTGTAATATGATTACACCATCAAAGCTGCTACGAGTGCCAAAATTGCATAGAACTCTGGGAGTGCAGCGTAGATCATGGTGTTAGTTTGTACATCGTGACCAGCAGCGATACCTGCGATACCATTAGCACAAACTTGGCCTTGACGGATAGCAGAAAGCAAACAAACCAAACCTACTGCCAAACCTACTGCAAAAAGCATAGCGCCATTAGCTGCAAAATCCTTACCCATCCACATCAAGAAAGCTACGAAACCGTAAAGACCTTGAGTAGCAGGAAGAGCAGAGAGAATCATGTAAGAACTACCTTTCTC
>JAEIGA010002693.1_pt1 | contig 28165 bp, 22 predicted proteins | sample 9270691 | NCBI WGS metagenome assembly JAEIGA01 (sample SAMN17057246, study PRJNA624740) | gut metagenome | biome: biome; isolation source: fecal sample | host: Bos grunniens | place: China: Xizang | collected 2019
AGAGCAAGGCGGCAAAGGAAGCCCTTGGTGATGTTATGGACCAGGTGGTTGATGTGAAGGGTGTGAAACTCTTGGCAACCAGTGTGGACGGCGTGGATATGAATGGTCTTCGTGATTTGGGTGACCAGTTGAAAGAGAAGTTGGGAGAGGGCGTTATCGTTCTTTTGTCCAATCAGGATGGCAAGGTAAATATCGTGGTTATGGCTACGGATTCTGCTATGGCAAGTGGCGCCCATGCAGGTAATCTGATCAAAGGCATTGCAGCGCTGGTTGGCGGTGGCGGCGGCGGCCGTCCCAATATGGCACAGGCGGGCGGCAAGAATCCTGCAGGAATCAAGGATGCGATTGCAGAGGCAAAAACGGTGTTGGAAGGTCAAATCAATTAACTTTAGCTGTGCATTTGTTCAAAATAAGTTTTGATTTCATAAAAAACTGTTGACGAACGGAAACTTTGTGCTATAATACAATATGTGTGCGAAAGCATAACATAAATAACCCAAATCAGTCATGTTACTTGAGGGACTGAAGGGAGGTCGGGTAGAGATGTCAAACGTAATCGTAAAAGAAAACGAAACACTGGACAGCGCACTTCGTCGTTTTAAGAGAAGTTGTGCTAAGGCTGGCATTCAGCAGGAGATTCGTAAGCGTGAGCATTACGAGAAGCCTAGCGTAAGACGTAAGAAAAAGTCTGAAGCAGCTAGAAAACGTAAATATAACTAAGTAGCAGACCCCGGTAGATTACCGGGGTTTGTTTTTTGTAGTTCAAATTGCTAGATAAATTTGGCGCTATAGATACCGTTTCATATTTTTGGCCATTACTTCATATCTTTTTTTAAGAAAATGTTAGGTTAATTATATGAAAAATCCACATTATTCAATTATTCATCAGTTCATAGTGTCATTTGTGCTTTTCTGTGTTGTATTTATTTCATGGAAAACACCGGTGACCCATGCTGAAGTTACAATTCAGACTCCATCTGCAATCTTGATAGAAAGTTCTACAGGTAAAGTAATCTATGAATTGAATGCTTCTGAAAGAAAGAGTCCGGCAAGTATCACGAAAATCATGACACTGTTACTTACTTTTGAAGCAATAGATACCGGACGGGCGGATTTGACAGACGATGTGATCACCAGCGAATATGCCAGTTCCATGGGGGGCTCCCAGGTGTTTCTTGCCCAAGGGGAGGTACAATCATTGGATACCATGATCAAATGTATCGCTGTGGCTTCCGGTAATGATGCATCTGTTGCGGTTGCTGAGCACATTGCAGGCAGTGAAGAAGCCTTTGTGGCCAAGATGAACGAAAAGGCAAAGGCACTGGGGATGGCAAACACGCATTTTGAAGACTGTTGTGGGTTGAGTGATTCGGATGGACATTATACCACAGCAAAGGATGTCTCGATTATGTCCAGGGAATTAATTACCAAATATCCGGAAGTGTTGAAATATACCACCATTTGGATGGAGCCCATTACCCATGTAACCCCCCAGGGAACCTCGGAGTTTATGCTGAGCAGTACCAATCGGCTGTTGAAACAATATCAATGGGCAACGGGATTAAAGACCGGGTCTACGGATAAGGCCAAGTATTGTCTGGCGGCCACAGCTTCTAAGGACGGGATGGAGTTGATTGCTGTGGTGATGGGCGCACCTGACCCTAAAACGAGATTTTCTGACGCCCAGACGCTTTTGACCCATGGTTATAATGTGAGCAAACTGTTTGTAGAAGAAGAAAATCCTAATCTTCCTCTGATGCCTGTGGACAGAGGGGTGATGGAAGAGTGTGGATTGAAAATCCAGGTTCCGTTCCGGTATTTGGATGTGGAAGGGAACGATTTGTCGGCTATGGAACGCAGGTTGGAATTGCCGGGAAAAATCATGGCGCCCGTTGCGTTAAACCAGCCCATTGGTGTGATGAAATATTATCTGGGAGGGAAGTGCTTGGGAGAGGTACCGGTGGTTGCTGCGTCCGAGATTGAACGAGCAAAATATTTTGATTATGTGAAGAAAATATTTCACGAATTACTTTTATAAATAGAATGTTTATGGTATAATCATAGGAAACTCCGAAAATTAATTTTCGCATGTAGGAGCATCTGTTATGTGGGATATTATGATTACCATATTTGTGATTTGTGCAGTAGTATTGCTTTGGGTTATTTTATTTGATACAAACCGTTTTGTTGTACGCAGGCATTCTGTTTGCAACCCTAAGATTCTTAAGTCTTGCAGGGCAGTGGTGTTGTCTGACTTACATAATAAAAAATATGGTAAGGACAATGCGATTCTGCTGTCCGCCATACGTGACTTGCAACCGGATATCATCTTGATTGCGGGAGATATGGTAACTTCCAGAAAAAAAGCACCTACTGAAGACGCGGTAAAATTGTTGTATCAGTTATCTGAAGAATTTCCTATCTATTATGGAGTTGGAAATCACGAACACCGTTTGTTTCATAAAGCAGAAAAGTATGGTTCTGTAGGAACAGATTATTTGTCTGCGCTGGCAGAGAAAGAGATTGTGCCAATTTGCAATAGTTCTAAAGAGATAGCAGAGTGTAATATTCGGATTTGGGGACTTGATATAGAAGGAACTTATTACGAAAGATTCCAAAGTAAGACCATGGATGTGGACTACGTGAAAGGGCTTCTTGGAGAACCGGATGCCACATGTTTTAACATTCTCTTGGCACACAATCCAGACTATTTCCCGGTATATGCCGGGTGGGGGGCTGATCTTACGGTGTCAGGACATGTGCATGGCGGTATCGTGAAGGTGCCCTTTGTGAACAAGGGATTTATTTCCCCTACCTTTGCACTGTTCCCTAAATATGATGGCGGAGTGTTTTATGAGAAGGACGCTCAAATGGTGTTGAGCAGAGGGCTTGGCACACATACCCTGCCGGTGCGTGTATTTAATCCGGGAGAGTTGTGGTGTGTTGAGTTTACACCCCAAGAGTAATTGTACAAGAAGTGATTCGTTAAGATTTCATAGACTGAAAACAGAAAGGTACGTAAGATGGCAATACCTGTTAAATTGGAAGTGTTTGAAGGTCCCTTGGATCTTTTGCTTCATCTGATAGACAAGAATAAAGTGGATATTTATGATATTCCGATTGTTGAGATTACAGAACAATACTTGGAATATATTAAACAGATGCAGACCCAGGACATGAACATTATGAGTGAGTTCTTAGTGATGGCTGCCACGTTGATAGATATCAAATGTCGTATGTTGCTTCCTGCCCAAGAGGAGGAAGAGGGAGAAGAAGACCCTAGAGCCGAATTGGTGCAGAAGTTATTGGAATATAAGATGTATAAATATATGTCCACAGAGCTTCGCGATCGTCAGGTGGATGCGGCCAAGAATCTATATCGAGAACAAAACATTCCTGCTGAAGTGGCTGCCTATAGGCAACCTTTGGACTATGAGGAATTGATTGGTGACATGGATCTGACCAAACTGCATGAGGTATTTAAATCCATTGTCCGCAAACAGGAGGATAAAATCGATCCCATCAGAAGCCAGTACGGCAATATCCAAAAAGAAGAGATTGACATGGAGGCCAAGGCACTGTTTGTAGAGGCCTATGCCAGAGAGCATAGGGAGTTTAGCTTCAGAAAGTTATTAGAGAAGCAAACCAGCAGAATGGAGTTGATTGTGACCTTCCTCATTATTCTGGAAATGATGAAGACGGGTAAGATATCTATTAGCCAGAAGGAAATATTTGATGATATTATTATTACATCGAATGTATAACCGACAAGGGATGCAACAGAGAATAGGATAAGAAGGATACATAAATGGAAAGAACAAAAGCAAAAGCAGTGATTGAATCCATCCTGTTTACGATGGGAGATACAGTAGAAATCAGCCGGTTGGCAGAAGTGATAGAAGAAGATGTGAGAACCACAAAATCTATCTTAAAGGAATTACAGGAAAAATATGAGCAGGAGGATAGTGGTATTGCACTTGCTCAATTTGAAACTGCTGTGCAGTTATGTACTAAGGCTGAAATGTATGAATACCTGATAAAAATTGCAAAACAACCCAGAAAGATTACCTTGACCGACACGGTGATTGAAACCCTGTCCATCATTGCTTACAAGCAACCGGTGACAAGAGCAGAGATTGAACGGGTACGAGGTGTAAGCTGTGACCATGCTATCAATAAATTGTTGGAATATGACCTGATTACAGAGCTTGGCAGATTGGATGCCCCCGGCAGACCCCTTCTATTTGGCACCACGGAACAGTTTTTGCGTAGCTTCGGTGTGAAGAGTTTGGAGGAACTGCCTGAGATGAATCCTGTGCAGGTAGAAGAATTTAAACAACAGGCAGAAGCAGAAATTCAACTCCAATTGGACATTTAATCTGATATTTGTGCCGGGATGTGATGACAGCATAATTGTATACAAGTATTAAATGGAAAAACTTTGAAAAAAATGCAATTCGCTCTTTGCGGATTGCTTTTTTTGTGGTATACTATGTGAGAATTTAATGATGGGGGAATTTGTGATTTTTTCAGATTCCCCGGCATCTTTAAATATTCGTATCATCTACTAAAATGGAGGACATGAAAGCATGAGTATTACATCCAAAGCGAGTCAAAGAATTCAATCTTTGCTCGATGCAAACAGCTTTGTTGAAATCGGCGGCATGATTACTGCAAGAGCCACAGATTTCAATATGAACCCCAGCGAAACACCCTCTGACGGATGTGTGACCGGTTATGGTGTGATCGAAGGAAAAGCCGTGTATGTGTACAGCCAGGATGCTTCCGTGATGAACGGAACCGTCGGCGAAATGCACGCAAAGAAAATTGCAAATCTTTATGATTTGGCAATGAAGACAGGCGCACCTGTGATTGGCCTGATTGATTCTGCAGGTTTGAGACTGCAGGAATCCACCGACGCTTTGAATGCGTTTGGTACCATTTATGCAAAGCAGGCTATGGCCAGTGGTGTGATCCCTCAGATTACCGCAGTGATGGGTAATTGTGGCGGCGGATTGGCACTGTTCCCTACTTTGACAGATTTTACATTTATGGAGGCAAATAACGGTAAATTGTTCGTCAATGCACCCAACGCATTGGATGGAAACACCGTAGAGAAGTGCGACACTGCTTCTGCAGCATTCCAGTCCGAAGAGAGTGGCATCGTGGATGTAGTTGCAGATGAGGCGACCATCCTTGCAGAAATTAGAAGATTGGTTTCTTTCCTTCCCTGCAATAATGGCGAAGGTAGCGATATTGTGGATTGCACCGATGATTTGAACCGTGTAAATCCCGAAATCGCAGGTTGTAAGGGTGATACTGCTGTGGCACTTGCAATTATGGCTGACAATAATAATTTCTTTGAGTTGAAGGCAAATTATGGAAAAGATATGGTAGTAGGTTTCCTGAAATTGGACGGTGTAACTGTTGGTGCAGTGGCAAACCGTAGTGAAATTTTAGGTGCTGATGGTACTGTGGCAGAAAAGATGGATGCAGTATTGTCCAAGCAGGGTTGCGAGAAGGCAGCTGATTTTGTGAATTTCTGTGACGCATACGATATCCCTGTTTTGACATTGACCAATGTAAAGGGTTATAAGGCTACCATGTGTTCTGAAAAGGGCATCGCAAAAGCTGCTGCTAAATTGACTTATGCATTTGCAAATGCAACAGTTCCTAAGGTGAATGTTATTGTGGACAAGGCATTTGGAACCGCAGCCATTGCTATGAATTCCAAAGCCGTTGGTGCAGATATTACCATTTGCTGGCCCGATGCACAAATCGGAACCATGGACAGCAAACTGGCTGCTAAGATTATGTATGATGGCGAGAGCGCTGAAGTACTAAAAGAGAAGGCAGCTGAATATGAAGCATTGCAGCTTTCTGCAACAAGTGCTGCAAGGAGAGGATATGTGGATCAGATCATAGATGCTGCCAACACAAGAAAATATGTGATTGGTGCATTTGAGATGCTCTTCACCAAAAGTGAAGACCGTCCCTTCAAAAAGCACGGAACAGTATAAGAAAGGGTGATTATATTATGAAGAAAATTACAACTTTACTAAGTATGATTGCCTTTGTGGTATGCTTGACCGGCTGTAGTGGCGAACAAGCTCAGATGACTCAATACGAACAGGCGAAAATAGAATACGCGACGCAGGTCGCAGCAACCAAGTTTGTTCCCTATTTAGCTAGTGTGGTAGGGACACAGGATGCTGAGATGATTGCTGAATACACGCCTGAAGAAGTTGAAGTTCTCACCGGACAACAACAGGAATTAAATGTAGACGGTTATGGAATGAAAGCTGCACTTATTTCTTTTGAATCCGGCTTAGAGGCAATCGGGGAGATTACTGCCATTGGCGAAGTGTCGGCAGTAATTGACCATAAAGAAATCATCGTGGATGTAAATGTGGAAGGAACAAAGAAAAATGCGGTAGCACAGTTGATTCTGACCAATGATATGTTCATGAAAATGAAATCTGCCGCGCTAAATCCCATCGATACTTTCGAAGAATCTATGGCGAAGGCGGGTATGAATACTTTGATTGGAATGGGCTCTGTATTTGCAGTGTTGATTCTGATTAGTTTGATTATTTCCTGTTTGGGATTGCTTTCCGGTACCGGAAAGAAGCAGAAATCTGCGCCTGCTGCAAAGCCTTCAGCACCCAGTGTGGCTCCTGTGGCAGCACCTGTTGTATCGGCGCAACCCAATCTGGCATCAGATTTAGAATTAATAGCAGTGATTGCTGCTGCAATAGCAGCCTATGAAGGTGCTACATCTACAGATGGTTTTGTAGTACGTTCAATCAGAAAAAGAGCATTTTAATGAATGGAGGAATATGACATGAAGAATTATACAATTACCGTAAACGGAACAGTATATGATGTAGTAGTAGAGGAAGGTGCCGGTGTAGCTGCGCCTGCAGCAAGACCTGCAGCACCTGTAGCGCCCGTTGCGGCTCCCGCGCCTGTAGCAGCTCCCGCTCCCGCAGCAGCTCCTGCTGCTCCTGCCGGTGCAGCAGGTGGTATCAATGTAGAGGCCGGTGCAGCAGGTAAGATCTTCAAGATTGAGAAGAAGGTTGGCGATGCTGTAAAGAAGGGTGACGCTGTAATTATTTTGGAAGCTATGAAGATGGAGATCCCTGTAGTTGCTCCTGAAGATGGTACTGTTGCAAGCATCAATGTAGCAGTTGGAGAGATGGTAGAAGCAGGCGCAGTTCTTGCGACCATGAACTAATCTAAAACCATTACTTACTATCATTTAAGAGAACAAAACAGGAGGTCAAAAAATGGAGTATATTAGTACGACGTTAGACAATCTGATTCATCAGACTGCGTTCTTCAATTTGACTTGGGGAAACTATCTGATGATTGCAGTGGCGTGCTTTTTCCTTTATCTGGCTATCCGTCATGAGTTTGAACCATTGCTATTGCTTCCCATTGCATTCGGTATGTTGTTGGTAAACATTTATCCTGACATTATGATGCATCCGGAAGACGCAGCCAATGGGGCGGGCGGATTGCTGTATTATTTTTATTTGCTAGATGAGTTGGCGATTATGCCTTCCCTGATATTCATGGGCGTAGGTGCCATGACGGACTTTGGTCCCTTGATTGCAAATCCCAAGAGTTTTCTTTTGGGTGCTGCGGCACAGTTTGGTATTTTTGCAGCATATTTTGGAGCGATTGCACTTGGATTTAACGATATGGCGGCAGCTGCCATTTCCATCATCGGCGGTGCGGATGGACCTACCTCCATCTTCCTTGCCGGTAAATTGGGACAGAGTGCTTTGATGGGACCCATTGCCGTGGCTGCATATTCCTATATGTCCCTGGTGCCCATCATTCAGCCCCCTATTATGAAACTGTTGACCACAGAAAAAGAGCGTAAGATTAAAATGGGTCAGCTTCGTCCCGTATCGAAACTGGAGAAGATTCTGTTCCCCATCATTGTTACCATTGTGGTAAGCTTGATTTTGCCCACCACCGCACCTTTGGTAGGTATGTTGATGTTGGGTAACCTGTTCAAGGAATCCGGCGTGGTAAGACAGTTGACAGAGACCGCATCCAATGCGTTGATGTATATCGTTGTTATCCTGCTTGGTACCTCTGTTGGTGCAACCACCAGTGCAGAAGCATTTTTGAATATGGATACCTTGAAAATCGTTGCTCTCGGTTTGGTCGCATTTGCCTTTGGTACGGCGGCGGGCGTGCTGTTTGGTAAGCTGATGTGTATTACAAGTGGTGGCAAGATAAATCCTTTGATTGGATCAGCCGGTGTATCTGCGGTGCCCATGGCGGCACGTGTATCCCAGAAGGTAGGTGCGGAAGCAGATCCCACCAACTTCCTGCTGATGCATGCGATGGGTCCTAATGTGGCAGGTGTTATCGGTACAGCTGTTGCGGCAGGTGGATTTATGGCAATCTTTGGCGTGTTCTAAATTAACGGAATGCCGGATAGAACACAATTGAAAATATTATTATGGAGGAAATTCGTAAATGTCAGAATTAGTGAAAAAACCCGTGAAAATTACGGAAACCGTTCTGCGTGACTCTCATCAGTCTTTGATTGCCACCAGAATGCCCACCGAATATATGCTTCCTATTATTGAGAAGATGGACCAGGTAGGATACAATTCCGTAGAGTGCTGGGGTGGTGCAACTTTCGATGCATCCCTTCGTTTCCTGAAGGAAGATCCCTGGGACAGACTTAGAAAATTGCGTGACGGATTCAAGAATACCAAACTGCAGATGTTGTTCCGTGGACAGAACATTTTGGGTTACAGACCTTACGCAGACGATGTTGTAGAAGCATTTGTACAGAAATCTGTAGCAAATGGTATTGATATCATCCGTATCTTTGACTGTTTGAACGACTTGCGTAACTTGCAGGCAACTGTAAACGCAACCAACAAAATCAAAGCTACAGAAGGAAGAGGCCATGCACAAATCGCACTTTCCTATACCTTGGGTGATGCTTACACCTTAGAGTACTGGACTGATATGGCTAAGAAGATTGAGGAGATGGGTGCAGATTCTATCTGTATCAAGGATATGGCAGGTCTTTTGGTTCCTTATAAGGCTGCAGAATTGATTTCTGCCATGAAGGAATCCACCAAACTTCCCATCCAGTTGCATACCCACTACACCTCAGGTGTGGCAAGCATGACTTATCTGAAGGCTGTGGAAGCAGGTGTTGATGTAATCGATACTGCAATCAGCCCCTTTGCACTTGGTACTTCTCAGCCTGCAACAGAAGTTATGGTTGAGACTTTCCGCGGCACAGAATATGATACCGGTTTGGATCAGAATCTGTTGGCTGAAATCGCTGATTATTTCCGTCCTTACAGAGATGAGTGTCTGGAAAATGGCTTGCTCAATCCTAAGGTAATGGGTGTTGATATTAAGACCTTGTTGTATCAGGTACCCGGCGGTATGCTTTCTAACATGGTGAGCCAGTTGAAGGAGCAGAATGCAGAAGATAAGTATTACGATGTATTGAAGGAGATTCCTGAGGTTCGTAAGGATTTGGGTGAGCCTCCTTTGGTTACACCTTCTTCTCAGATTGTCGGTACTCAGGCTGTATTTAACGTTCTTATGGGCGAGAGATATAAGATGGCAACTAAGGAAACCAAGGCAGTTCTTCGCGGTGAGTATGGCCAGACTGTAAAGCCTATGAGCCAGGAAGTTATTGACAAGGTTATCCCCGGCGAGGAGAGAATTACCTGCCGTTACGCAGATTTGCTTGATAATGAGATGGAAAAATTGGAATCTGAAATGGCACAGTGGAAGCAGCAGGACGAAGACGTATTGTCCTATGCATTGTTCCCTCAGGTTGCTGTTGATTTCTTCAAGTATCGTCAGGCACAGCAGGAAAAGGTGGATATGACAAAGGCTGATACCCAGAACGGCGCATATCCTGTATAATTAAATTAGACTTTGAAAGGGTGGTATCTGTATGGATGCCACCCTAATTTTTTAGTAATTGCATAGATAATAGCAGTGTGATATGTAGGTTACATTGGTGCTATATGCATGTACCATTAGTGCTATATTTATGATTGAAAAGAGAGTGGAAAAATAGTAAAATGTAAGTAAGAAAATCAAGATTGAGATTTGGAGGGGCATGTCCGATGGAGCAATTGCAATTGCTTGACAGAATTTTTGAAAAATATCCGAAAATGAGTAAGGGGCATAAAGCCATTGCGGACTTTGTTGTGGACCATATGGACGAGGCTGCTTTTATGACGGCTGCTAAAATCGGACAGAAGTTAAACGTCAGCGAGTCTACAGTGGTTCGTTTTGCAACAGGTATCGGATATGATGGTTTTCCGGCATTTCAAGATGCTCTGGCGGAGAGTTTTAAAGCAAGGGTGAATCGGGGGAAAGATATGGACGTGAAGATGGAAAGAACCAATCCTTCTAATGTCCTGGATTCTATTTTAAAATTAGACATTGCCAATATTCAAAATACAATTAGTGCATTGGATGCAGCCACCTTTGAAATGGCAGTGAAAATTATTTCCGAAGCAGAACATGTCTATATATGTGGGTTGCGCAGCAATGCTCCTTTGGCCTCTTTTTTGCATTATTATTTGAATATGGCAAGAGGAAATGCGATTCTTTTGAATACCACTAGTGTCAGCGAGACCTTTGAACAGATGATGCATATTGGGAAAAAAGATGTGTTTATCGGGATTAGTTTTCCCAGATATTCTATGCGCACCCTGAAGGCAATGGAACTGGCCAGTGACAGAAATGCTAAGGTAATTGCGTTGACGGATAGTTTGAATTCACCTATGTGCCTGTATTCTTCCTGTAATTTGGTGGCAAGTACCGAGTCTTTGTCGATTATCGACTCGTTGGTAGCCCCGATGAGCGTGATTCAGGCGCTTGTGGTTGCGCTGTGTCTGAAGAATAAAGAAACCGTGAGGAATAATCTGAAATTATTACAGGAAACTTGGAACAATTATCAGGTCTATTCCAATGACGAGATAGATTTTATGGGGGATGATCACACCCTGAATTAATTCTGTAGAAAAGAGAAACTATTTTGGCTGATACAATCGTAATAGGCGGAGGACCTGCCGGAATGATGGCTGCAATCGCGGCTGCAGATGTGGGGGATCAGGTCACGCTGATAGAGAAAAATGAAAAATTAGGAAAAAAGCTTTTTATCACCGGCAAGGGCAGATGTAATGTGACCAATGCCGCAGATATGGACATATTATTTTCCAATGTATGTACCAATAGAAAGTTTTTGTATAGCGCATTTTATACCTTTGATAATACTTCTGTGATGGATTTTATTGAAAGCGCAGGGTGTCCTTTGAAGGTGGAGCGGGGAGACCGTGTTTTCCCTGTGTCGGACCATTCGTCAGACATCATATCTGCCTTTCAAAGGGAATTAAAAAAACGAAATGTGACCATTTTGCTGCAAACAAAAGTGGCTTCGGTTTTGACGGAGCAGGATGAGACAGAAGGCAAGCCTGTTGTGAAAGGCGTGAAGTTAGACAATGGAAAGGAATTGTTTGCCGAAAAGGTGGTTGTCTGCACCGGAGGCGTGTCCTATCCTTCTACAGGATCTACCGGAGACGGATACGAATTTGCAAAGCAGCATGGTCATAAAATAATTCCCGTGGTTCCGGGGCTGGTTCCCTTTCAAGTAAAAGAGTCATGGTGTGCAGATTTGATGGGGTTATCTCTGAAAAATGTAAATCTTACCATGGTACAACGAGGGAAAAAAGTATATGATGGATTTGGGGAAATGCTGTTCACTCATTTTGGAGTAAGTGGGCCGCTGGTGCTTTCTGCAAGTAGTTTTTATCAGGAGGGGACAGAAGCTTCCCTTCATTTGGATTTGAAACCGGCCATGACAGTGGAACAATTAGATAAACGTTTGCTTCGGGATTTTGAAGAAAATAAAAATAAGCAATTCCGCAATTCCTTAGGAGGTTTATTTCCAAGCAAACTGATTCCGGTGATGATTTCGCTGTCCGGTATTTTACCCGAAAAAAAGGTGAATGAAATTACCAGGGAGGAGCGACAAAGATTTGTCTCGCTCATTAAGGATGTGCCTATGACTGTGGCGGGCCTGCGGGGCTTTGCAGAGGCAATTATTACCCGAGGCGGTGTGTCTGTGAAAGAAGTAGATCCTTCTACTATGGAGTCTAAATTGGTAAAAGGTATGTATTTTGCAGGAGAGGTATTGGATTTAGATGCTATGACAGGCGGATTCAATTTGCAGATTGCCTGGTCTACAGGGTATCTGGCAGGCATCAGCAAATAATAGATTGTGTATGGCGGATGTAACTTCATATCCGGGATTATAGTTTGAAAGGTAGGAATTTGTGATGGCTTTTAATATCGCAGTGGATGGTCCTGCAGGCGCAGGAAAGAGTACCATCGCCAAAGCGGTGGCGAAGAAAATGAATTTGATTTATGTGGATACAGGGGCAATGTATCGGGCCATGGCTTTGTTTATGATAAGGGAAGGGATTGCTATTTCTGATACAGATAAAGTAATTGAAAAATGCAAAAAGGCTGATATCACCATTCGATACGAGGATGGTATTCAGGTTGTTTTGTTGAATGGTGAAAATGTTAATGCATTCCTACGTACAGAGGAAGTGGGCAATGCGGCATCTGCTGTCAGTGTCATTCCTGAGGTGAGAGCGAAACTGGTGGAACTGCAAAAAGCACTTGCGGCCAATACGGATTGTATTATGGATGGCAGGGACATCGGCACCTGTGTATTACCTCATGCACAAGTGAAAATTTATCTTACGGCAGATAGTCTTGTGCGGGCGAAAAGAAGATATGAGGAATTGGTTGCAAAGGGTGTTGACTGTGATTTGGATGCGGTTCACAAAGATATTCAGGAGAGAGATTACCGGGATATGAATCGTGCCACATCTCCCCTGAGACAGGCAGAGGATGCTGTCCTTCTGGACACCTCAAACCTTTCTGTAGAACAGGTTATTGACAAGATGATTGCGCTGTGTGCACATTAAGTATCCAAAACGCAGATGAGTTGAACTATTATTAGTGGAGGGCAGAATGGAAGTCAGACTTGCAGAGTGTGCCGGGTTTTGCTTTGGTGTAAAGCGTGCTGTTGATACGGTGTATGAACAGATTAAGATGGGAAAAACTATTTATACTTATGGGCTCATTGTACACAATGATGAAGTAGTAAAAGATTTGACGGAAAAGGGCGTTAGGGTCATCGAAACCAAGGAGGAATTGTTGGACTTAAAAGAGGGCAGCGTTATCATTCGTGCCCATGGTGTGGCGGAAGAAATTTATCGGATTTTGGAAGAAAGAAATTTGGAAGTGATTGATGCCACATGTCCTTTTGTAAAACGAATTCATAAAATTGTGGAAAAAGCCAGTATGGAAGGGGAGCATATTATCATCATCGGAAACGCCGGACACCCTGAAGTAGAGGGGATTATGGGATGGTGTAAAGGTCCTGTTACCGTGCTGGAAAGCATAGAAAAGGCCGAGAATTTTGCCGGCGACAGTTGTGTTCGGTATTGCGTAGTTGCGCAAACGACATTTAATTACAATAAATTTCATTCTATGGTTGAAATTTTCAAAAAAAGAATGTACAATATTAGTGTTGTGAATACTATCTGTAACGCAACAGAAGATCGTCAGCGGGCTGCAAAGGCTTTAGCAACCGAAGCGGACGCGATGATTGTAATAGGTGGCAAGCATAGTTCCAATACACAGAAATTATATGAAATTTGTAGTGAGGAGTGTGCCAATACCTATTTTATACAGACACTGGATGACTTGCATTTAGAACTACCTAAAGCTGCTCGACTGGTGGGTGTTACGGCGGGGGCTTCCACCCCAAACAAATTAATTGAGGAGGTTCAAAATTATGTCAGAGTTAACTTTTGAACAAATGTTGGAAGATTCTATTAAAACAATACATTCAGGAGAGGTAGTCGAAGGTACAGTTATCGATGTAAAGGCGGATGAGATCGTTTTGAACATCGGTTATAAGGCGGATGGTATTCTGCCTAAGAGCGAGTATTCCAATGATACAAGTGTGGACCTGAAATCCGTGGTAAAAGTTGGAGACACCATGGAAGTGAAGATCTTGAAGGTAAATGACGGCGAGGGACAGGTTGCCTTGACTTATAAGCGTCTGGCAGCCGACCGTGGCAACAAGCGCATTGAAGAAGCGTTCAACAATAAAGAAGTGTTGAAGGCAGAAGTTTCCCAGGTGCTTGACGGTGGCCTGAGTGTAATTGTAGAGGAAGTGAAGATTTTCATTCCTGCAAGCCTGGTATCTGATACTTATGAAAGAGATCTTTCTAAGTATGCAGGACAGGAAATTGAATTCGTAGTTACCGAGTATAATCCTAAGAAGAGAAGATACATCGGTGACCGCAGACAGCTTGTAGCTGCAGAGAAAGAAGTTCTTTTGAAGGAGTTGTTTGAAAGAATTCATGAAGGTGATGTTGTTGACGGCGTAGTTAAGAATGTTACCGATTTTGGCGCATTCATCGATTTGGGTGGCGCTGACGGATTGTTGCATATTTCTGAAATGTCCTGGGGCCGCGTAGAGCATCCCAAGAAAGTATTCAAGGTTGGCGATGAAGTGAAGGTTCTGATCAAAGAGATCAACAATAACAAGATTGCGCTTTCTTTGAAATTCGATGATGCGAATCCTTGGAAGGATGCAGCAACCAAGTTTGCTGTTGGAACAGAAGTAACCGGTAAGGTTGCAAGAATGACTGACTTCGGTGCTTTCATTGAGTTGGAGCCCGGCGTGGATGCATTACTTCATGTTTCCCAAATTTCCAAAGAGCATGTTGAGAAACCTGCAGATGTGCTTAGCGTTGGTCAGGAAGTGACTGCTAAGATTGTTGATTTCAACGAAGCAGATAAGAAGATTTCCTTGAGCATTAAGGCAATGTTCGCTCCCGAAGTGGTTGAGAAGGCTGAGGAAGAGGATGCAGATGAAGTAGCAGTTGACATCGAAGCTGTCATTGCTGCACAGGAAGCAGAAGAAGCAGAGGAAGCTGCTGCAGAAGTTGTAGAAGAAGCTCCCGCAGAGGAAACTGCAGAATAATAGAACGACAGTCGAAACGACAATGGCGATGTAGTGAATTCTACATCGCCATTTTTGTGTCTATATGAAATGTTACAGCTATCGAAATACGTTACTTAGAATGTGGTTGACATAGTTTGAAAATGCTTCCCGATCTTTCTTTAATTCTTCTGTCAGTTCAAAATAGGTTTGTGGGTCTTTGTAGTCTTTTTTGAAAAAGGGTTCGAATGTCACATCCCATTGAGGCAAATAGGCGGAGGTTTTTCTGGTATAACAGTTGCTTGCCTGAGCCTGCTGCCGATATGCCTTTTCTACATATCCTGCGATGGATTTGTGCAATGCCATATCTTCCTGTGGAAGATAATAATAGTCCTTAAAATTAGCGTAATAATATTTTAATTCCCCGTCGTAAATAGGAACTTTGATTTGACAGGTGTTTTCTTCCATTCGCAAAAATACATTCTCCTTCGAGAGGAGTACGGGAACGGGAACCGTATCGCCTAAAGTGGCAAACATAATCAATTCTCTTTTTATATTGCCTTGAAAATCTGCGTATTTATTTGCCTGTACTTTATGGACAGTGACAGGTTGGTTCAATACATCTGTGTATTTTAATATGGGCAGACAGTCCAACATACCGCAAACATCTTCAAAATTATGAAGAAGCAATGTGTCTTTGTATTCATTGAGCGGGTGACGGCAGTAATTTTTATACACCTCAATCAATTCGCCACCGGCGTATTGGTCTTCCCGATGAATGCCTAAAAAATGTTCTAACGTCTTTTGTTTGCAGTTAGGAAGTTTCAGCAATGCTTTATAGGGCGAAATTCGTTTGTATATATCGATTCCCTGCATTTCGTCCAGATGGTGATTGATACCGTGTTGCTCACATTTTTGTTTGAGATAGGGAAGATCGAATTGGTTTCCGTTAAAATGAACCAGCGTAGTAAACTGTTCTGCGAAGGACAGAAATTCATTTAATACAAGCGTTTCTTCTTTGGGTGTCTCGGCAAACCATTGGCGTATATTCCATTGGTTTTGTGTATAATACGCGCAACCAATGAGGTATAGATTGGAGGATCGTGCCAGAAACCCTGTGGTTTCAATATCAAAAAACAGTACGCTGTCTAAAGATGCGTATTTCTCCAGGGGATACTGCAGTATGAAATTTTCCCTTGCCCGGTTCATTCGTATCATGTATATTCCTTTCTTTGCTCTGTTTCATAGTAACATATTTTTGAAATTTACAGTAGTATTTTGTTGAAAAAAATAGTAAAATGAGAAAAGATGATAATCAGTAAGCTTGAGACAGAAAGGAACGAAACAATTATGGCGAAATTAAGTTTTGCTGGCGGAGTTCATTTGGCAAATAAAAAGACATTGACATACGATAAATCCATTCGCCTGTTGAAGGCGGGAGCGGAGGTGGTATATCCGCTGATGCAGCACTATGGAGAACCGGCACAACCCATTGTGCAAGTGGGGGACCGCGTTTTGGTGGGCCAGAAAATTGCAGAGAGTGCAGGAGAGGTATCGGCGCCCATTTATGCTTCTGTTTCCGGCACTGTTTCTGCCCTGGAAGAGAGAAGTCTTATCACCGGAAAAAAGGTTATGAGTCTTGTGGTAGAAAATGATACCCAGATGGAAAGCGTTTCCTATGCGCCTGTGAAACCTTTGTCGGAGATGAGCAATCAGGATATTTTGGATGCCATTAAGAATGCAGGCGTTGTAGAGGTCGGAAATGCAGGCATGCCCATCCATGTGAAATGCAATCATGCAACACCTGAAAAGGTAGATTACGTGATTTTGAATGCTGTTCAGAGTGAAACCTATGGAACTGCGGAGATGCGTTTGCTTCTGGAGGAAACGGACAAAGTAATGAAAGCACTGCGCATTGTGCTTCGCCTGTTTGAGAATGCCAGAGGTGTGATTGCCTTGGATGATGAAACGCCTCATCCGCTATTACGCCGAATTGCTAATATGGTGAAGGATGATGCCAGAATTTCCTTGAAAAAAGTGGATTCCAAATACCCCCAGAGCGCTGACCAGCAGTTGATTTATGCCATCACGGAAAGAAAATTGTCCAAGCGGAAAGTTGCAACAGAGCATAAATGCATTCTCTTAAATGTAGAAACGATGTTGGCGATTTATTATGCTGTAATAGAAGGAAGACCGCTGACAGAAAGAGTTTTGACGGTATCCGGTGAAATGAGTAAGGGCCCCGGTAATTATAGAGTTCCCCTTGGCACCCTGTACAAGGATGTGATCAAGCAGACGGGTGGTTTTCAGGAAAAGTCCACCCTTATATGTGGCGATACCATGACCGGTTTGAAGACAAACAACTTCAAGGCACCTGTGACAAAGATTTCTGCAGGAATTACTGGGATACAGACAGAAGAAAAAGCACAATTTTGTGAAGGGAATTGCATCCGTTGTGGTCGATGCGTAGAAGTTTGTCCTGCCCGTTTGATTCCTACCAAGCTCTGTGATGCGGCAGAACAGAAAGATAAAGAGGCATTCGCAGTATATTCCGGCCAGGAATGCTGGGAATGTGGATGTTGTAGCTATGTTTGCCCTACCGGCCGGGAATTGACCCAGACCATCAGTGCTATGCATAAAGGCATCGCCCAGAAAAAGAGAAGCCCTCATATTCACGCAGGTAACACGGTGCTTGGTATGGTGTTTGCAGCGATTTTAGCAATGATGCCTGTGCTTGGGACCAGCATTGCAAAGTATGGTCTTGGTGCTCTTTGGACAGTGCTTGTTTCCATTGGTACTGCGCTTGTTGCGGAAGTGGGATATGATATCTACAAAAAGAAATTTTTGGTGTTTGATATGACCACTCTAGCGTTTGGATTTTTGTTGGGATTGTCCTTGCCTGTAGGAATGCCACTTTGGCTTGTGGCTTTAGGAGCGCTTCTGATGGTGGTTTTATATCGCATATTAAATCCCCTGATGGGCAAATTTTCTTTGAACCCTGTAGCAGCATCCCTGTTAGTGTTATCCATTGTAGGTATTTTTGTCCTCCACGGACAACATTGGGTGATGGCTTCCTCCTCACTGATTGCTCCCTTGATTGGAGCATGTATTATGATTCTTGCAGGGGTGACGGATTTGCGTATTCCGGGATACTTCCTTTGCGCTTTTTCCGTGATACTTTTGGCGTTTGGAGGCGTGGGCATAGACTTTACCTATTTGACCACACAACTGACTTTGTCAGGAACTGCTTTCTTCGCATTCTTCCTGTTGCCTGAATATCAGTCAAGACCTTGTACCATACTTGGACAGTCGGTGTTTGGGCTGACAGCAGGGCTTCTTGCAGGCCTGCTTTGGGTATTGAAGTTAGGTATGATTGCAATTCCTGTGTCTATTGTACTTGTGAACCTGTTGTCGACAACCATAGAAGAATATACCATTCCTTTGCCCTTTGGACAAAAGTCAAAGAGTGTATCGGAGAAAAGTATTATTAAAAAAACCGAAACTTCCGGTGGCGAACAACAATAAATTGTGATAAAATCATACCGAAATTTAAGTGTATTGTGAGGAACGATAAATGAATAAGCAAATTATGTATAAGAGTACCAGAGGAAATGAAAGATTGGTTACTGCCTCAGAAGCAATTTTAAAAGGACTTTCTGAGGACGGCGGTCTCTTTGTGCCGGAATCCATTCCGACCCTTGACAAAAGTATGCAGGAATTGTCTCAGATGGATTATAAAAAGGTGGCTTATGAGGTAATGAAGCTGCTTTTGACGGACTTTACGGAAGAGGAGTTGAAAACCTGTATCGAGAGAGCGTATGATGATAAGTTCGATACGGAAGTGATTGCTCCCTTGGTGGAAGCAGAAGGCGCATATTATCTGGAGTTGTTCCATGGCTCAACCATTGCGTTTAAAGATATGGCGTTGTCTATTTTGCCCCATTTGATGATTACCTCAGCAAAGAAAAATCATATTGAGAATGAAATCGTTATTTTGACAGCAACCTCCGGAGATACCGGAAAGGCTGCTTTGGCCGGATTTGCGGATGTGGAAGGCACCAGAATTATTGTATTCTATCCCAAGAATGGTGTGAGCCCCATTCAGGAAAAGCAAATGGTAACCCAGAAGGGGGACAACACTCTTGTTGTTGGAATCTATGGTAATTTTGATGATGCTCAGACCGGCGTGAAGCAGATTTTCTCTGACAAGGAATTAGAGAAAGAATTGCTTTCCAGAGGGTTCCAGTTCTCCTCTGCGAATTCCATTAATATTGGACGTTTGGTACCTCAAATTTGCTATTATGTATACGCTTATGCAACCTTGCTGAAGGAAGGCAAAATTGCAGACGGAGAGAAGATTAATGTGGTGGTTCCCACCGGTAATTTCGGTAATATTCTGGCGGCATTTTATGCCAAGAATATGGGACTTCCCATTGCGAAACTGATTTGTGCATCCAATGATAATAAGGTGTTGTACGATTTCTTTGAAACCGGAGTGTATGACAGGAACAGAGAATTTATTTTGACCACATCACCTTCTATGGATATTTTGATTTCCAGTAACTTAGAGCGCTTGATTTACCGTATTGCCGGAAATGATGCAGGTGTAAATGCAGATATGATGAAGGCGTTGTCTGCAGAAGGCAAATATGAAATTTCTGCAGAGATGAAGAACGCTCTGGCAGACTTCTATGGCAACTATGCTACCGAAGAGGAGACTGCGGCTGAAATCAAACGTATCTATGAGTCCTGTGGTTATGTGCTGGATACTCACACTGCTGTGGCAAGTGCTGTATATGGCAAGTATGCGAAGCAGACAAAGGATGATACCAAAACCGTCATTGCCTCTACCGCAAGTCCCTTTAAATTCACCAGAAGTGTGATGAATGCCATTGATGGCAAGTATGATGCGATGGAAGACTTTGCATTGGTGGATGAACTTTCGAAAATTGGGAATGTAAAGGTACCTCGTGCAATCGAAGAGATTAGAACCGCGCCTGTGGTGCATGATGTACAGTGTGAAGTGTGTGAAATGAAAGAGGTAGTAAAAAACTTTTTGTAATTTGCTACTGCCAAATCAATAGATTTTATGTGAGGATGGATGTTTTTATGGAGAATATACTCATTCAAAACAGACTACATGCTCTAAGAGAAACTATGGCTGCTGTAGGCATCGATTATTATCTGATGCCTACGGCAGATTTTCATAATTCGGAGTATGTGAATGCATATTTCAAGGTGCGTGAATTCTTCAGTGCTTTTACCGGTTCCAATGGGACGCTTTTGGTATGGCAGGAGGGGGCCGGCCTTTGGACCGATGGAAGATATTTTTTGCAAGCACAGCAGGAACTTAGCGGTACCGGCATTACCCTGTATAAAATGGATGTGGAAGGTGTGCCTACCATTCCTCAGTTTTTACAACAGGAAATGAAGGCTGGACAGACATTGGGCTTTGATGGCCGTGTGATATCCGCCTCCTTGGGGCTGGGATATGAAAAGGCATTGGCATCGAAGAAGGTTCGTATTCTTTACGAAATGGATTTGGCCAATGAGATTTGGACAGATCGCCCCGCATTTCCATCAGGAGAAGTTTTTGCGTTGGATGATAGTGTGTCCGGCGAAAACTTTTTCTGCAAACGGGAAAAAATGTTGTCGGTGTTGGAAGAGGAAGGGGCAGAAGGGATTTTCCTTTCTAAATTAGATGACATTATGTGGTTGTTTAATTTACGTGGCTGTGATGTGGAATGCAATCCCGTGGCCATGTCCTATGCGTATCTTTCCAAAGAAAACACGGTCCTGTTTCTTCGCCCCGAGGCAGTCACCAGAGAAGTTGCGAAATATCTCCACAGTCAACAAGTGGAAGTGGAAGACTATGACCGGGTGGTGCCTTATCTGAAAAACAGATGTGGTGGACAGCGTGTGATGGCTGACATGCGTCATATCGGTTACAGTATGTATCGAATCCTCAATGAGTACGGAAGATTCATGGACCATAACAATCCCACAGAAGGCTGGAAAGCAACAAAAAATGCGGTGGAATTGTGCCATATGGATACTGTGTTTTTGAAAGACAGTGTGGCTGTCACGAAATTCATTTATTGGCTTAAGAAGAATGTAGGCAAAATGCCTATGTCCGAACTTAGTGCTTCTGATTATTTAGAGAAGTTAAGACGTCAAATTCCCGAGTTTATGGATTTGTCATTTCCTACCATTGCAGGATATGGTGCAAATGGTGCAATTATCCATTATGAAGCGACGGAGGAGTCCAATCAGGAGTTGCATCCGGAAGGGTTTCTGTTGGTGGATTCCGGCGGACAGTATATGGGTGGCACCACAGACGTGACCAGAACCATATCATTAGGTCCGTTAACGGAAGATATGAAAAAACATTATACGTTGGTGGCATTGGGAATGTTACAATTGATGAACACCAAGTGGATGTATGGTTGTACCGGCAGGAATCTGGATATTTGCGCCAGGGAACCATTGTGGACCAATGGTTTGGACTATAATCACGGAACGGGACATGGTGTGGGGTATATTTTGAATGTGCATGAAGGACCTCAGAACCTGAGATGGAAGTATGTGGAAGGCTCCAAGGAGGCGGTATTAGAGCCGGGGATGGTAATTACTGATGAACCGGGCTTGTATATTGCCGGTAGTCACGGAATCCGCATTGAAAACTGTCTTGTGGTGGAAGACCATTTGAAGAATGAATATGGGCGATTCCTGGGATTTAAAAATCTGACCTGGGTGCCGCTGGATAAAGATGCCTTTGATAAGAATCTGTTAAGTGACAGTCAAAAACAGATGATCAATGCGTACCAGAAACAGGTGTATGAGAAGGTTTCTCCTTATCTGACTTCAGAAGAAGCCGAATGGCTGAAAACCGAAACAGAAGAATTGGAATAAATTTCAAAAAAATGCTCACATTTTATATTAGTTTTATTGACTTTTGTCCATTTGTTTGCAATAATGAAATGGATAATGACATTTTTTAATGATCACAATATAAGGAGGGCATAAATATGTCAACAAAAGCGTATTATCCTATTGCTGAAATTGGTGCAGGCAAGCCCGGATTCAGCAGAACCCGCTCCATTATCGAGGGCGCGTTCTACGGAAACAATGTCATCAAAGTGAACACACTGAAGGAAGCTTATGAGCTTGCAAAGAATTCTCCCGGTACTATCGTTACCGATATGCCTGTTTACAGAGCAGAAGAGATTGGTCTTGAGAGAGATGCAAAGGTTCTTTTGTTCAATGACGGTGCAGTTACCGGACGTTACGCAGGTGCTCGTCGTATTAAGGGTGAGCCCGGTGTAGATGCGGAGAAACTGGACAAGGTAGTATTGGATGCTATCTACAAGACCCGTTGGCAGACACTTTATCATGTAGAGTGCTTCATTGGTCTGGATCCTGAGTTTATGGTAAAGGCTCATCTGTTGATTCCTGAAGGTGATGAGAACATTATGTACAACTGGATGTTGAACTTCCAGTATATGTCTGACACCTATGTAAATATGTACAAGAATTCTAAGCCCATCGGTGATGGTAAGGAGCCTGATATCTATATCTTCTCCAATCCTCAGTGGGTTCCTTCAGAGAGTCCTGACGTGGATTACAGCTGCTTGAGCGATCCTTTGACTCTTTGCTATTTTGATACCGATCAGAACTGTGCTGCAATCCTTGGTATGAAGTACTTTGGTGAGCACAAGAAGGGTACTTTGACTATGGCTTGGGCTATGGCTAACAGAAATGGTTATGCTTCCTGCCACGGCGGACAGAAGGAATATCTCCTTGCAGACGGCAGCAAGTTCGTTGCTTCTGTATATGGTTTGTCCGGTTCCGGTAAGTCTACTTTGACCCATGCTAAGCATGACGGCAAGTATGAAATCAAGGTTCTTCATGATGACGCATTTATCATTAACACAGATACCTGTGCATCCATCGCTTTGGAGCCTACCTACTTTGATAAGACTGCTGACTATCCTACAGGCTGTGCTGATAACAAGTTCCTGCTTACCGCTCAGAACTGTTCCGCAACTTTGGATGAGGAAGGCAAGGTTCAGCTTGTAACTGAGGATATCAGAAACGGTAACGGTCGTGCAATTAAGTCCAAATTGTGGTCTCCTAACCGCGTAGACAAGATTGATGCTCCTGTAAATGCAATCTTCTGGATCATGAAGGATCCTACCATCCCTCCTGTAGTGAAGTTGAAAGGTGCAGCTCTTGCATCTGTTATGGGTGCAACCCTTGCAACCAAGACTTCTACCGCAGAGCGTGTTGCTGCAGGTACCGATATGAATGCACTTCGTATCGTTCCTTATGCGAACCCCTTCAGAACTTATCCTCTGGTTAACGACTACGACAAGTTCAAGAAGTTGGTTGAAGAGAAGAATGTAGATTGCTACATCATCAACACCGGTGACTTCATGGGCAAGAAGGTAAAACCTGCAGATACTCTTGGCGTATTGGAAGCAATCGTTGAGAAGAAGGCTGTATTTACTCAGTGGGGACCTTTCTCTGATATCGAGATTATGGATTGGGAAGGCTTCACACCTGATCTTTCCGATAAGGATTATGTGAAGGCTCTTCAGTCTGCAATGCAGAACCGTGTAGATGCAGTAGAAGGCTTTGCAGTGAAGAAGGAAGGCTACGACAAGTTGCCTGACGAAGCACTGGATGCATTGAAGAAGATTGTTGCTGAAGCAGCTTCTCTGTAAGATGTAATTTTAACAACTTGTTGTATATATAAAAGGTCGACAGATGTCGGCCTTTTATTTGTTTATTTGTTAAAAATAACCATGAATTTTAAGTTGTAAATTTCAAGGTAAGTAGATATAATATAAATAACCTGAAATGCGCGATAACTTCTGTTTATTTTTGAACCTACATTCATTTAAACGGGATTCCTATATTGCCAAGTGGCTGTCAGGCCCCCACTCATAGAGGATCGCAGGGGAAGGCAAAAGCGTTGGTTGCGGTTACCCACCTAGCATTGCTAGGAGTCAAAGGGCAGAAGGCGGCATTTTGGGGGTACATACGAAAGAGAAAAAGAGCAGACTTAAGGATTCTTGAGGCCTGCTCTTTTGTTATACACAGATAGAGGAGGACTTTTGTAAGGTTAAGAGATATTGCGATGGATGGAAATTTTGTTCCATGAAGGAGGATGCTTTGCGTAAAGGAAGGAAAGGATTGACATCACAAGAGAAAACGGTTTTAAAATTGATGGCATGTTTATATGCATGCTTATTTTTAGGTATTTGTGTGTTTTTAAGATTGCTTATTTTCTTTGTGCCGGACATGCAGGGGTCCTTTGACATTTTACATATTCCGGTGGTGGAACATTTGAAAAATGTCTGGGTGATATCTTCTGATGATAATGGCATGGTTGCCTTCGTGGAGGGGGAACGGAAAGAATATGAATGGACCTCCTTTGCAGACAGGCCAGGAGAAAATGTTGAATTTGTTGCCGACATAAAAATAGTAGATGGCAAAGTAAAAACTGTGCATAAGAAAGCGGAGATTATCAGTGGCAAAGTCATTCGTTATGATGGACAAAGTGTAGAAATAGAAGGACATGGAAGCATTCCTCTTTCTCAGGAATATAAAGGCTATCGGCTATATAAAGAGTTGGAAATGTGCACAGTGAAGGAATTGCCATTTGGATACTCTTTTGCGGATTTTTGTGTGGAAGATGGAGAAATTTGTGCCCTGCTTTTGGTGCGTGAGGATGTGATGAGTAATATCCGTGTCTTATTGAAACAAGAACAATCCGGTGGTATTTTTCATGATTGGATTAAAGTTTCCTGTGATGCAGATATCAATATTCTTGTGAATGGACAAGTGGTTGAGACCTGTCCCCGGGATGCCACCATTTCTTTTGATGGGAATGATAAAGACAAACAAACCATGCAGGAAATCGGGCGGATTCAAATTGTACCTGCCACTTTGAGTGCGCGAATGAATGTGAAATCAGCATCTGCTGAAGAGGGAAGGAAGTACAGAGGGACAATAGAACTGTTTTTTGCAGAGGAGGGAATTGTGGTTGTCAATGAACTTCCATTGGAAGAGTACCTGTACAGTGTAGTGCCCAGTGAAATGCCCGCTTCTTACCCTGCGGATGCTTTGCAGGCACAGGCTATTTGTGCACGGACTTATGCTTACACACACTTGCTCCGGGCCGGATATCCTGCCTATGGAGCCCATGTGGACGATAGTACCTCGTATCAAGTGTATAATCATATTCAGGAGCAGGAAAGCACCACAGAAGCGGTCCGCGCCACCTATGGAAAAATTTTATTTGGGCCGGATAATTCACCTGCATCCACTTTTTATTATTCCACTTCCTGTGGTGTGGGGGCGGATACCAATGTATGGAAGACGGAAGAAGCAAAGACAATTACCTATATCAAGTCCGATGTATTAAATCCGGATAGGCAGAAGAATGATACAATGACAGCAGGAACAGGTGCGATAGAAAATTCATTAAATCTGTTGAATGAGGACTTTGAGACTTATATTACTTCTGTAAATGAAGAGGATTTTGAGGCAAATGAGCCATGGTACCGTTGGACCTACGAAGTGAAGGGAATAGAAGCAAAAGAGATGTTTCGCAGATTGCAGACCCGGTATCACGCAAATAACAAACTGGTGTTGACTTGGAACAAAGGTAGAAATGAATATGAGAGTAAAAACTTAAAGGAATTTCGCACCATATCAAATCTATGGGTTGAAAAGAGAGGACCGGGTGGATATGCAGACGAATTGATCATAGAAACGGACAAAGGGAAATTCAAGTTAATTTCCGAGCACAATATCAGATATGTGTTAAATGATGGGAAGGCAAAGGTCATCTTACAGAATGGTAAAGAAGTAGAAAGTAAAAACCTGCTGCCCAGTGGATTCTTTGCGATTGAGCCATCTTTTAAAAGCAAACAATTAACAGGATATCGTCTTTTAGGCGGCGGATTTGGTCATGGTGTGGGAATGAGTCAGAACGGAGCCAAGAACATGGCCCTGAAAGGGTACACGGTATCGGATATTATTTCGTTTTTTTATACAAACTGTGAAGTCAAAAATATTTATTCTTGACTTTTTTCGTTGAACTCATTATCATAAGAAAAGATAAATGCATTGAAGGTGTCAAGTAGTGGTTTATTTTCTTACAGAGAGAGGAAGTCGTCGGCTGGAAATTTCCTCAAGTTCAGGTAAATCATGAATTTCCCACCGGAGCTGCTCGTGTGAAGAATTTTGTGTAGTGCGAGCCGTGTGACACGCGTTAAGTGTAATGAAGCGCCTGTGTAAACAGGAATCAGGGTGGTACCGCGGATTTATTCGTCCCTTACAGTGAGAACTGTAAGGGATTTTTTATTGCATTCAAAAGTAAGACTTTACGAAGAAAGGAAAAGAACATGAAAGCAAGATTAGAAGAGATTAAAGCACAAGCACTTGCTCAAATTGCAGCAGCAGATTCTATGGAAGGCTTAAATGCTATACGTGTGGCTGTGCTGGGAAAGAAAGGAGAACTTACTGAGGTTCTGAAATCTATGAAAGATGTGGCACCGGAAGACCGTCCTATGGTTGGTCAGATAGTGAATGAGACCAGAAGTGCAATTGAATTGGAATTAGATACGAAGAAGGCGCAAATGGAAAAAGACCTGCGCGAAGCCAAAATGAAGGCAGAAGTGATTGATGTTACATTGCCGGCTAAGAAATCTGAACTTGGTCATAGACATCCTAATACCATCGCATTGGAAGAAGTAGAGAGAATCTTCATTGGTATGGGATATGAAGTGGTAGAAGGACCTGAAGTGGAAAAGGATTATTATAACTTCGAAGCGTTGAATATTCCTGCAGACCATCCTGCAAAGGACGAGCAGGACACCTTTTATATCACAGGGGACATTTTGCTTCGTACACAGACCTCCGGCGTGCAGGTGCATGAGATGGAAAAGGGCAAATTACCTATCAGAATGTTGGCTCCCGGAAGAGTGTTCCGTTCCGATGAAGTGGATGCCACGCATTCCCCTTCTTTCCATCAGATTGAAGGTCTGGTAATCGACAAAAATATTACCTTTGCTGACTTGAAGGGCACTTTGGCAGAGTTTGCCAAAGCTTTGTTTGGAGAGCAGACCAAGGTAAAATTCCGTCCCCATCATTTCCCCTTCACTGAACCCAGTGCGGAAATGGATGTGACCTGCTTTAAGTGTGGTGGTAGCGGATGCCGTTTCTGTAAGGGTAGCGGCTGGATAGAGATTCTAGGATGCGGAATGGTACATCCCCATGTATTGGAGATGAGCAATATTGACCCTGAAGAATATACCGGATTTGCCTTCGGTGTGGGCTTAGAGCGTATTGCACTTCTGAAGTATGAAATTGACGATATGCGTTTGCTTTATGAGAATGATGTTCGTTTCCTGAAGCAATTCTAAAAATAACGAAGATAGAGAGGATATTGATATGAATACAGGATTATCATGGATTAAAGCATATGTACCTGAGCTTGACTGTACCGATCAGGAATACTGTGATGCAATGACTTTGAGCGGTACCAAAGTGGAAGGCTTTGAGAGAAGAGATAAAAACTTAGAGAAAATTGTAGTTGGTCAGATATTGGAAATAGAAAGACATCCCGACGCAGATAAATTGATTATTTGCCAGGTGAATGTGGGCACTGAAACCATTCAAATCGTAACAGGCGCGCCTAATGTAAAAGTTGGTGATAAAGTGCCTGTTGTATTGGATGGCGGTAAAGTGGCTGGAGGCCACGATGGCGGTCCTCTTCCCGAAGATGGCATTACCATCAAGGCAGGCAAGCTTCGCGGCATTCCTTCCTGCGGTATGATGTGTTCCATCGAAGAATTGGGAAGCGACAGAAATATGTATCCCGAAGCTCCCGAACTGGGAATTTACATCTTCGGTGACGATGCGGTAGTAGGAAGCGATGCTGTAGAATTACTTGGATTGCACGACACCGTTTTCGAGTACGAAATCACCAGTAACCGTGTGGACTGCTACAGTGTTCTGGGTGTGGCAAGAGAAGCTGCAGCAACTTTTAAGAAACCTTTTGTTCCCCCTGTGATAAAAGAGACCGGCAATGGGGAAGATGTGAAT
>JAEIGA010002694.1_pt1 | contig 28159 bp, 28 predicted proteins | sample 9270691 | NCBI WGS metagenome assembly JAEIGA01 (sample SAMN17057246, study PRJNA624740) | gut metagenome | biome: biome; isolation source: fecal sample | host: Bos grunniens | place: China: Xizang | collected 2019
AGTATCCGTCCGCGCCGTTGCGTATTGCCGATATGGCAATCGCCTCGTTTCCTTTCATCAGAATTTTCTCTGCCATATCGATTAGATTTTAACTCTGTAAACGGTGATTACCGAATCCGGGCAGACTACAGCACAGTTTGAACAGCCTATGCAAGCCTCGCCAACCATTTCGGCATAATGATAACCTTTGTTGTTCACCAACTTGGAGAGCTCGATGCTCTTAGTCGGGCAGTTCTCCACACATACTCCGCAGCCTTTGCATTTCTGTGTGTCGACTTCGATTGCTCCTTTGAATGCCATAAGTTAATTGTTTATGTGTTAAATGTGTTAGCCTTATGAGGTTTTATCTTTCAAAAATCAAGTAAATTTACGGCAAATTATTTGATATGTCAAATTTATTTGGGATTAATTCAATTAATGCTAATCCGGTTTATAATTTAAATAAAATTAATTAACTTTGACAACTTAAACAGTTTCGATTATATGATGCCGATATTGTTAAATAACGTAACCCTGGGTGACGGTTTATGTGATATCCTTATTTCCGGTGACACTATTGCAGGAATAGGTCCTTCAGGGACCATTCAACTTACACAGGATATCGAGGTGGTTGATTGTTCAGGAAAGACAGCGCTTCCGGGATTCATAAACATGCATACCCATGCCGGCATGGCAATGATGAGAGGAATCGGTGAAGACATATCGTTCCATGCATGGCTGGACAGGATATGGGAAGTGGAGAAGAATCTTTCGGAGGAGTATGTGTATCATGCTACAAAGGTGGCATGCATGGAGATGATAAAGACAGGTACCACAACGTTTAATGACCAGTATTGGTTTATGCCGATGGCCTATAAGGCCGCAATGGAGGTCGGCGTGCGTCCGTCTCTGTCATATGTCGTCCTGGATAGGAATGATCCCGAAGAATCCGAGCGTCAGAAAGCGCAGTGTCAGCAGATGTATGAATGGGCTAAGCAGTGGGGGAATGAAGCTGTGTTTCTTATTTCCATCCATGCCATTTATTCGGTAAGGGAAGAGATGATCCTATGGGCAGCTGAATTTGCCCGCAGCCATGGATTGAAGATTCATATACACGTGTCTGAAACCCGTAAAGAAGTAGAGGATTGCATGGCTCAGCATGGAATGTCCCCTGTGGAGTATCTTGATAAACTCGGAATACTTGGACCTGACGTGATAGCCGCCCATACTCTCTGGTTATCACAGAAGGATATCGAGATTCTTGGAAATAGGGGGGTGACCTGTGTTCATAATGTTAATTCAAACCTTAAGTTGGCTTCTGGTTATAAATTCATGTATAAAGAGTTACGGGATGCTGGTTCAAATGTGTGTTTAGGTACTGACGGTTGTGCTTCTTCGAATAATCTTGACATGTTGGAGACCATGAAGACATCAGCTATGATACAGAAGGCTTGGAGAGATGATCCTTCTGCGATGCCTTTGGACGAGCTCATGGCCATGGCTACTTCCAATGCCGCCAAAGCTTTGGGTATAAATTCAGGCAGGCTTGAAGTCGGTGCACTTGCCGATATCCTTCTCATTGATACGGATAGCTATCATTTTTTGTCTCCGGGCTCTTTTGAGGCTAACCTTGTATATTCCGCACACTCAGACAGCATAGATTCGGTGATATGCGGCGGCAGGTTCGTCATGAGGAACAGAGTCGTTCCAGAAGAGAAGGAGATTCTGGCAGAAGCAAAGAAATTCTTAAATACAATATGATATGGATCCAAGAGTAGAAAAAATCATGACTGCTGCCGAGTATATAGCTGCAAAGCTAGACGGCAGGAAACCGTTTGCCGGAATAGTTCTCGGCAGCGGCCTCGGCAGACTTGCTGATAAGATAGAGAATCCTATAGTCATACCTTATAAGGAAATACCTGGCTTTCCGATGTCTACTGCTGTGGGACATAAGGGTAATTTCATCGCCGGTGAACTTGGCGGAAAGTTTGTCGTTGCCATGCAGGGGCGCTTCCATTATTATGAAGGCTATCCGATGGAACTGGTTACACTTCCTATTCGTGTAATGAAGGTGCTCGGCATACAGTATCTCTTTGTGTCCAATGCAGCAGGTGGTGTGAATTTTGATTTCAAGGTAGGTGATCTCATGGTTATAACTGACCATATCAACCATCTTCCTAACCCTTTGGTGGGACCTAATATGGCCGAATTCGGACCTCGTTTCCCTGATATGACGAGACCTTATGACTTGAGGCTCAGAAAAATGGCTTTTGAGATCGGAGAGGAGCTCGGGATCACTCTTAAGAGCGGTGTCTATTTCGCTGGCACTGGTCCTTCGTATGAGACTCCTGCTGAGTATAAGTATTTCCGTATGATTGGAGCGGATGCAGTGGGTATGTCCACGATACCGGAAGTAATCGTAGCGCGTCACTCCGACATTCCTGTATTCGGTATGTCAGTGATTACCAACGAAGCCCACGACGATTACGCCGAGGATTATGTGAATGATGCCGATGATGTGGTAGAGGCAGCAGATGCGGCCGCCAAGAAGATGACCGCACTGTTTACCCGTATTATAGAGACTCTGTAAAATCCTCGCTCCATGCGTCTGAAACCATGTGCCATCCTCCGCGAGGAGAAAGACTGATCTCGCTTATCTGAGGGCCGTCAGGCATGCATGAGCGTTTGAACTGCTGGTTGAAGAATCTTCTGATGAAGGTCTTCAACCATTTTTTTATGGTATCCTCGTCGTATGAAGTGAAGGCCTTTCTGGCAAGGAAGAATATCTTTTCAGGTTCGTAACCAAATCTCATGAAGTTGTACAGGAAGAAGTCGTGCAGCTCGTATGGGCCCACAAGGTCTTCTGTAACCTGCTGTATTTCACCCTTTTCATTGGCAGGCAGGAGCTCTGGACTGATTGGCGTGTCAAGGATGTCCAGCAGTGTTTCCTTACATAGTCCTTCGAATCTGTTTTCTGCAGCCCACTTCACTATGCTGCGCACAAGGGTCTTTGGTACTCCTGCGTTCACACCGTACATGGACATATGGTCGCCGTTATATGTAGCCCAGCCGAGAGCCAGTTCAGAAAGATCGCCTGTTCCGACGACTATGCCTCCGGTCTGATTAGCGATGTCCATTAGAATCTGCGTCCTTTCGCGTGCCTGTGTGTTCTCGTAAGTTGCATCATGGACGGACGGGTCATGGGAGATATCCTTGAAGTGCTGTTCGCACGCTGCTTTAATTGAAATTTCCCTGCAAGTTATGCCGAGGGCCTTCATCAGGTCCCATGCGTTGTTTCTGGTACGCGATGTGGTGCCGAAGCCAGGCATTGTGACTCCGATGATGTTCTCATGTGACCACTTGACCTTATCTCCAGTAGTTTCCTGGAGTCTATCGAATGCCAGTGCTGTCACAATCAGTGCAAGTGTGCTGTCAAGGCCTCCGGAAATGCCAATGACTGCCTTCGAACCTATCCTTCCTAATCTTCCTGCAAGGGCAGCCACCTGTATATCGAGGATTTCGCTGCATCTGTATTCGGTCTGATCTGCAGGAGCGAACGGATGTGGCTCGACATGCCTGCAGAGTTTTGCTTTAAAATCAGTAGGGTAAGGCTCTTCAAGACAGGTCTTTAGGTATATTGTTGCGTATGAAGATGATGAGGTTCCGTCAGGAGCGATGCTTTTGAATCCGGTGCTTTTCTGGCGGAGGATTTCTATCTTTTCGACATCGATATCAGCTACGACTATATCATCCTGTGTGGAGTATCTTCTGCCCGCTGCCAGTTTTTCTCCGGTTTCCCATACAGAAGCACTTCCTGCAAACACAGAATCCTGGGTTGAGTCTCCTCCAATGGAACTGTAGATATATCCGCATATAGACCTTGCTGAATGCTGGCAGAGAAGACCGTTCCTGCATATGTCTTTCATTGCGGTTTCATTGCTTGCTGCCGGGTTAGCTATGATATGTGCCCCTGCAACGGCATGGTACGACGAAGGAGGGACAGGAGCCCAAAGGTCCTCTCCAATCTCTACTGCGAACGAAGTTTCTCCTATCTGGAAAATCTGGTTCGGCGAAATCTTGCAGGCATGGCCGGCATACTTGATTTCTGCTCCGTTCGCCAATGTACTTCCTGACTCGAACCAATAGGCTTCCTTGGCAGGGATGAATGTCTTTGGAACGATACCCTTGATCTCTCCATCTTTTGCAATTATAGCACAGTTGAATAGCCGTCCGCAGTGTTGTACGGGAGCTCCTATTACAATGGTTAGCCCTGTATTACCGGCGAACTCCACCAGCTCAGCGACCTGCTTTTCAGCTTCCTTCAGCAGTCTGGAACTGCAGAATAGATCACCACAACTGCATCCTGTGACAGAAAGTTCCGGGAATACCAGAAGTGACACTCCCATGTCTGCAGCCTTGCTTATCAGAGTGCGGGATGCAGCGGCATTATATCCCGCATATCCGGTTCTTGTATTGAGTATTGCAGCCGCTGTGCGGATGAATCCATGATTATTCATAGCTTCGATGTTTAAATAAAGGACGGCGCCGGCCGTCCTTTTCTTTGATTTATATATTTAAATTAGAGCTCTTCAAAGTCAACTTTCGTAAACTGGCTGTCTGAGCCTTTGTCATTGAGACACCTTGTCTTGATGTAGTTTACAACTTCTTCCAGTCCTTCGGCGAACTTCTCGAAATCTTCCTTATAAAGGAAAATCTTATGCTTGTCATAAGCGAAATTACCGTTTGTGTCCACTCTGCGCTTGCTTTCAGTGATTGTCAGGTAATAGTCGTTTCCTTTAGTAGCCTTGACATCAAAGAAATAAGTACGTTTTCCTGCCCTCACCGGTTTTGAATAGATGTCCTCACCTGAGCGCTCCTGAGCGTTTGCTCCATCAAAATCCTCACGATACATAACTATAATATTTAAAGTAAATCTTTACTAAATCTTTACAAAGTTAGAGTTTTTTCTGAAAAATGAATGTATCTTTGCATAAATTTGAATAAAAATTTATGCTTAACAGAAGAATTTTAAGGATAAAGGCTTTTAAAGTGCTCTATAGCAGTGTCTTATCTGGAAATACATCTCTTGCTCAGGCTGAGGCGCAGTTGGATCTTTCATGCGAGGCAGCTCGTGACCTTTATATCTATATGCTTGGAATCGTGTCTCCTCTTACAGCAATTGCTCGTGAAAGGATAGAGACAGCCAGGACTAAGTTCAACCCTACAGAAGAAGAACGTAATCCTAACATGAAGTTTGCCGATAATGCATTGGCAAGACTTCTTGATGAAGATGTCGATTTCCAGAAACTCTTCAATAAGAAGAAGTTCTCTTGGTCACAGTACGATATCTTCCTGAAGAAGGTCATGACTTCAGTAGCTTCCAAAGAGTATTTCTCAGAATATATGGCATCTCCTGAACGCACCCTCAAGGAGGATTGCCGTCTGTTCATACGTATATTTGAAGAAGAATTCATAGATAGCGAGGATCTTGAGAAGATACTCGAGGAGAAGTCTCTTTACTGGAATGATGATCTTGGTTATTCCCTTACATGGTGCTGCAAGACCTTCAAGTCACTGGCAAAAGGTGAAAGATGGGCGCTTTATCCGCTATATCAAAGCGAGATGTTGGAAGGAGAAGGCGTGGAAAGCGATAAGCTTTTCGTAAGGAGGCTCCTGCAGGCATCTTTTGCAGGATATGAAAAGTATTCTGCAATGATCGCAGAATCGGTGTCGGGATGGGAGAAGGAAAGACTGTTCTCTACAGATGTGGTGCTGATCGCTATGGGTCTGGCTGAGGCTGTCACATTCCCTACAATTCCTGTCAAGGTAACCATGAACGAGTACGTGGAGATATCCAAGTTCTATGGCACTCCTAAGAGCCGTTCGTTCGTTAATGGACTGCTTGACAGACTTATGCAGGTGATGGCAAATGACGGTCAGATATGCAAGGAAGGTAAGGGTCTTCTCTAAATTACTGATTTCAAACATTTTAATTTAATAAAAAATGAACATTCTTACAATTTTACAGGCAGCTGGAGCACCAGCTCAGGGTGGCGGATGGTCAATGTGGATCATGCTTATCCTTATTTTTGTGGTTATGTGGTTCTTCATGATCCGTCCTCAGAGAAAGCAGCAGAAGGAACTTCAGGCTTTCCGTGACAGCCTCAAGAAGGGAGACAAGGTAGTGACTATCGGAGGTATTTATGGTACAGTATGTGAAATCAAGGAAGAGTCTGTACTTATCGAAGTAGACAATAATGTGAAGATCCGCGTGAGCAAGCAGGCCCTCGTGAAGGATTTCACAGACCCTACAAGACAGTAATCTGTATCTGAGTCTTCTTTAGGAAAGATGAAGGATTTCATACATAAGCTGCTGAAGGCAATCAATCTCGGCAGGAGAGACTGGGCAGTGTTGTTGCCCGCTCTCCTGTTGGCTTTTAGTATATGGCTCATCCATAATCTTTCCTTAAGATATAACGATTATCTCAGAGTCTATGTTGTGGCACACTGCAATATGGACGGACATTCAGAAGTATCGGCAAACAGGGCTGAAGTCATTGCCAGATGCCGTACTACCGGTTATAATGTGATCCGGACTGATCTAAGAGGCAGGGGCAAGGCCCTTGATGTGACTTTCAAGCCATCTGAAATGAAGCATAAGGAAGGTGATGTCTTCTACCTTACATCATCTGACCTGTTGGAATACGCCCATGTGTTTTATGGTGATGACGTTGCTGTGGAATATTTCCTGACTGATACGCTCTTCTTCCGTTTTCCTTTTGAAGACTTCAAGCGCGTACCTGTTCAACCTGTATATTCCTTTTCATATCAGACTCAGCATATGGCCTCGGGCCCACTTACAGTGATTCCTGACTCCGTTACCGTGTATGGGCAGCCTTTCCATCTTCATAACATCCATAAAGTGTATACTCGTCCAATGAATTTCTCAGGGATATATGAGGATATCCAGGGAATGATAGCCCTGGAGAGCATTCAGGGTGTGAGGGTATCAGTATCAGAAGTACATTACTCTCAGGATGTCACCAGGTTTGTGGAACTTCATAGGACTCTTCCTGTCCATGCTGTGAATCTTCCTGCGGATAAAGGCATGATTGCCCTTCCTTCTGTTGTTGATGTGACTCTGAAATGTGTGTTCCCTCTGCAGTCAGATCCTTGGGATGCCCTTAAGGCAGAAGTTGACTATAACGATTTCCTTACTTCCTTGGGAGGAAAGTGTCGCGTACGCCCTTCTTTTCTTTCACGTGGAGTGATCGATTTCGAGTCCGAGCCCATTGCAGTGGATTGTGTAATTGAAGAAAGGAGATGAGTGTTGTTCTTATAACAGGAGGAATCGGAAGCGGAAAGTCTGAAGTATGCCGTATACTAAAGGATGATTATGGTTTACCTTGCTATAATGCCGATTCCAGAGTTAAGGAACTTTATATATCCAATTTACATCTGCTGACGGATATTGAAGACACTTTAGGGCTTTCTCTGCGCGATGCTGAAGGCAATTTTTTACCTTGGGTCCTTGCAGACAGGATTTTTACATCCGACGATGCTCTGAGGAAGGTTGAATCCCTTGTCTTTCCTGTTCTTGCTGATGACTTCAAAAAATGGCAGTCAGAGCAGGATTCTGATATACTTATTCTGGAGTCTGCAACTGCTCTTGAGAAAGAATCGCTGGCCTGGATGTATGATAAAGTCGTTGTGGTTGACGCTCCATTTGATTTACGTCTTTCCAGGGCATGTTCCCGCGATTGCAGCAAAAAGGAAAAAGTCCTGCAACGTATGCACGCTCAAGTGCTTATGAACAAAATATCTGAAGGCTATGATGATTATCGTGTGGATTTCCTTTTGGATAACAGCTCGGATCTTGAAGATTTGAAGTCAAAAGTTGCAGAATTGGTTGATTTTATCCTATATAACAAAAAAGTTAAGTAATAGAACAATTGAGTTAAATATATTGATTATTAGTTAATTATATTTTATATTGTATTATGAAGACAGATCTTACAAAAGTCTTGGCTATTTCAGGCCAGAGTGGATTATATCTTTATGTCGCTCACACAAGAAGTGGTGCTGTGGTGGAATCTTTTGCCGATAAGAAGAGAAGCGCCGTAAGCGCATCAAGCAAGATTACATCTCTTGCTGATATCTCAATCTACACTGATGATGAGGAGGTAAAGCTCCAGCAGGTTTTCCTCAATATGAAGGAAGTCCTCGGCGATGCCGATGCTCCGTCAGCCAAGTCAAATCCTGAAGAACTCAAGGCTCTTTTTGAAAAAGCCCTTCCTGATTATGACCGCGACCGCTTCTATGTTTCGCACATGAAGAAGGTGGTTGAGTGGTATAATGCCCTTAAGAAGTATGCTTCTCTTGATTTCGTGAATCCTGATGAAGCAGACGAGGCTGCCTCAGAGGAGTAGTCTACGATGAACAGGCTTCAGACTCTTACCTTGGGCTGTTCAAAGAACAAGGTCGATACAGAGCATATCCTTTCCCAGGTGGAGCATCTTTATGAGATTGTTCCGGAGGGGGAGGATATTCCCGTTGATGTACTGCTGGTGAATACCTGCGGTTTCATCGGCGATGCCAAGGAAGAATCCGTTCAGGCCATTCTTGAGGCAGTCGAAAAAAAGAAGAATGGGGAAATCGGGCGGATCATTGTGTTTGGCTGTCTTTCCCAGCGTTACGCTTCTGAACTTCCGGAGTTGATTCCTGAGGTCGATGCCTGGTTCGGTGCACGTGACCTTTCTCCTGTCTTGGAGGCGTTGGGAGGTGACGCCTCTGCCGAATTCATCACCAGACGATATCTTACCACCCCTTCACATTATGCTTATCTGAAGATTTCTGAGGGATGTGACAGAAGATGTTCTTATTGTGCGATTCCATTTATCCGTGGTGCACATAAATCGGTTCCTATTGAAAAGCTTGTCCAGGAAGCGGAAACGCTTGCTGCAGATGGAGTGAAAGAGTTGATAATCATCGCTCAAGACACTACATATTATGGACTTGACCTTTATCGCCGACGTGCTCTTGCCGAACTTCTTCAGAAACTTTCCGAGGTGGAAGGAATAGAATGGATAAGGATACATTATTCGTATCCGGCTTCTTTCCCGGAAGATGTGCTTGACCAGATGGCGGACAATCCAAAGGTGTGTCGTTACATGGATATACCTTTGCAGCATATTTCCGACAAGGTCCTGGACAATATGCATAGGAATGTCAATGGGGCATGGACACGCGAACTGATACAGAAAATGCGCTCCAGAGTACCTGGTGTAGTATTGAGGACTACCATGATTGTAGGCCATCCGGGTGAAGGGAAAAAGGATTTTGCCGAACTTCTTGACTTTGTCGGACAGGCGCGTTTCGAAAGACTGGGAGCATTCATGTATTCTGAAGAAGAAGGTACTTTCGGTGCCGAAAACTTCAAGGATTCAATTTCATCTCGTACCAAGCAGGAACGTCTGGATGAACTGATGACCCTACAGGGCAGTATCTCTCTGGCTTTCAATCAGTCACGTGTCGGTTCAGAGGTCAAGGTCATTGTTGATGATTTCATGGATGGGGTCTTTGTATGCAGAAGCGAGTTTGAAAGCCCTGAAGTGGATGGCGAGATTCTTGTTAAGTATGATCCGGCTGTGACCGGTGAAACCGATCCTTATTCCCTTATTGGCGAATTCATTAAGGTTAAGATTACCGGCGCGGATGAATATGACCTTATAGCTGAAATGTTGGAAATATGATGAATATCCGAAATATTCTTGCATCAGCCGCTATTACCTTGATCTCTTGCGCTTGCGGCCCGAGCAGGCATGCGGTGCAGATTGAGATGAGATATCCTTCTAAGTCAGGTGTGGACCTGGCTGGGAAGATTGTTTCTGTCGTTTATGTGGCTGACAAGGATTCAGTCGCTTCAAGGTTCAACGGCGCAATGGCTGAAGGCTTTGCATCTGCTTTAGAACAGGATTATGGCACCGGAAAAGGCAGTATAGGAATATATGAGGCCGCTTCACGTCCTGGAGCTGATCATTCATCGAGGGATTCGATGTTCAATTATCTTATGAGCACCGGATCTGATGTGGTTTTTCTTTTTGGTATCCCACAGCTAGGGCAGATGACGGTCTCGGGTGCCACAAAGGTTGCTTCTGCTTCTTCTGCAGATTCTTCGTATGTAAGTACCGGAGGAATTCAGTATAAACTCCACCTGTATTGCTATGATGCAATGAACAAGGAAGATAAGGTCTTGGCCTTCAGTGGAGTAAGTTCATCCACTCCCTATATCTATTCCAATGGAAAGCTTTCCTCATCTGCGCTCCTGAAAGAGGCCTATGAGGGACTGCCTGCTGCCGCGTTCGAGTCTGGAAAGAATGTAGCTGAGGCTTTTAAGGCGCAATGGAAACATGAACAGTATTCTATAGCGTACTATGACTCCCAGAAATGGTATGAAGCACTTTACTTGGCTAATCAGTATGAATGGAAGGCTGCGATAGATATCTGGATTGGAGAACTAGACACGTCCGACCTTATGAAAAAGGCCTGTGCTGAGTATAATATAGCTGTGGCTTGCTATATGCTTGCAGATTATCAGCTTGCCCTTGCATGGCTCGACCGCTCAGATAAGGATAACAAGATGCCGACTCTGTCAGATGCGATGCGTAAACGTATTAATGCCAGATTATAAAAAATCCTCCGTCACAATTAAATGACGGAGGATTTTTATTATTTTCTTTTGGCCATCCTTTTCTGCAGCTTCTCTGCCTTTCTAGCCTGAATTCTTTCTCTTCTCTGGAGAATCATCACTCTCAGATTGTCTCCCATGTCTTCAAAGAACTTAGGGAACTTGTTCTTGATTATACCCATCTTTTCATTCAGGTATGAGTCAAGATGTCGTGCCTTCTTTTCTTCATACATTTCATCGAAGGATATCAGGATGCCGTAGTCCTCGATCATGTTGAGCTCATGGTTTACGCAACCTCCGAATATCTTCAGTGTAGGGGAGAGTCCCATATATGCATTGACAAGCGGTGGAATGTTGACCCCATGCTTTCTTACCTCTGCATTCAGCAGTTTGTAGCTTTCCTTGAATGTAAGGCTCTTGTCGATGATGCTGTCAAGGTATTCCTTGTCTGTTGTCATCTGAATCGGCTCATATGGTCTGACCAGTTCGTCAGGATCTCCGTAGTGTGATTCAAGGAAATTTAGTATCAGATCCCTGGCTTCACGGTTATATGTCGGATAAATGGTCATCTTGCCGAAGAAATATTTCATTTCCGGCTTTTCCATCATCACGGCACATATACCATCCCAAAGATTATCTAGTGCAAAAAGTGATTTTGCGCCGGCCTTTGAACTCTGATACTCTGGTGCAACGAAACTGCGGCCCAACTCAAGGGTATGAGGCAGATATTCCTTTATGAATTTCTCTGAGAATCTGAATTGATGCGATGTAGCCAGATATGGCTGCCCGTCATCAGTGAAGGTAGCATCAGAACCGAATATGTATCTATATCCTCCGAGAATTGCCTCTGCATCGGGATCCCATACGATAAGCTGCTGGTAAGGATTTTCCATTGTATCGAAATCGTCGATATCGATTGACAATCCGCATCCTCCTCCAGAATCACGGAAAGCAACTTCCCTGATACGGCCTATTTCCAGCATGATGTTAGGGGAATCATGATGATTCACTACATAAATCTCATTATTTCCCTTATTGGTGTTTCTGAGCTTTTTTGCGGATGTAAGCTCTGCCTTGATAAGTTTCTTGTCAATAGGAGCAATAATTTCTTCCATAGCTCTTCTTATTAAAGTTCATACACTTTCTTTCTGATTTCTTCTGCCCATTCAGCATGAGTTTTCGATTTGTCGAATGTTTCGACACTGATAGGCTTTCCGATAATCACGCGGTAGGTGCTTCCCTGACTCCTGTACATTTCGCTTGGTAAGGTGAGCATCGGGAGATTAAGTTTGATACCCAGTCTCTTGGTCCATTTGTCAAGAGAATAGAATCTGTCGGAATTGCGTCCGACGAAATGAATCGGAACCACGTCTCTTCCGGATTTTATGCTCTTGGTGATGAATGCTTTGCCCCAAGGTGGGTCTTGAATTTTTCCGTCAATGATTCGTGAACATTTTCCGGAAGGGAACATCAGAACCTGGGCATCTGACATGAACAGGTCGTCAATGAGCCTTGGAAGATTCCTCGATTGTCCGCCTAATTTGTTTACAGGGATTCCAAGAGGAGCCATACCCTTGAGGTTCATGAGCAGTTCGTTCATCATATATTTGATGTTGCCGTCATATTCCTTTCCGAGAATCCATCCCATTGTCACTCCGTCAATGGCTCCGAGAGGGTGATTAGAGACAAAGGTGTATTTTCTGCCGTCTTTAGGAAGGTTCTCGTGCCCTTCCAGCTCGATGTTTACTTTGAGGTACTTCACACAATTCTCGCAGAATTCCACTCCCATGTATCCTTCCTTAAGATACGTGTTAATGAAATCCAGATGCATGAATTTCTTGAACCAGTTGATTACAAACCTGGGAATATACTTCGCTTTTCTTCCTGCTTTGTCCTTGATAATCTGTTCGATATCAAGAATCTGTGGCTCTCTTTCACTCATATAGTTAAGGTTTTATCTTTGCAAATTTAATCAAATAATTGATACATGCATTGAATTTGGCCTTGTTTTACGTGAAATGCCTTTTATTGTGGCGGATTTATTCGCCCTTCTTGACTGGGTCACAGGTGAGACCTACTCCAAGTTTCTTGAATATCTTTCTATCTACCTCGCTTAGCATCACTGTCGAATGTACTTGACATCCGTCCAGCAGTGGAAGCTGGTCAAGAGCTTTGCGGCAGTTTTCGTCCTGAATGCTCAGCATGGAAAGAGCTACCAGCACTTCGTCAGTATGAAGACGAGGATTGTGTCCGTGAAGGAACGATACCTTCGTCTTCTGGATCGGAGCGATCATTTCTTCGGGTATAAGCTGCACTTCATGCGGAATACCGGCCAGATGCTTGGTCGCATTAAGTATGAGGGCAGCGCTAGGTCCCAGAAGCGAGCTTGTGCGTGATGTGATGATAGTCCCGTCCTGAAGTTCTATAGCTGCAGTTGCAACTCCTGAAAGTTCCTTTCTTTCTTTGGCAGCCACTGTTGTCCTTCTGTATTCCGTAGTCAGTTTCGCCTGCTTGAGAATAAGTGATATCTTGTTTACCTCATGCTCGTTATCTCCTCGGTCCGCGAGGTTGCAGAGGGCATAATAATATCGGCGTATGATTTCCTCTCTCGCAGCATTGCAGCATACGTCTTCGTCGTTCATACAGAAACCTATCATGTTGACTCCCATGTCGGTAGGTGATTTGTACGGACTTTCACCGTATATCCCTTCGAATAGGGCACTAAGAACAGGGAAAATCTCGATGTCACGGTTGTAGCTCGCAGCAATCTCTCCATACTCCTCGAAGTGGAACGGATCGATCATGTTTATATCGTTAAGGTCCGCGGTAGCTGCCTCGTATGCAATATTGACCGGATGTTTGAGAGGGAGGTTCCACACAGGGAATGTCTCAAATTTGGCATACCCGGCTTTTGTCCCTCGTTTGTTCTCATGATAAAGCTGACTGAGGCAGACTGCCATCTTGCCACTGCCGGGACCGGGAGCAGTCACTACTACCAGCGGCTTGCTGGTATGGACATAGTCATTTCTTCCAAATCCTTCGTCGGAGTCTATCAGGGCCACGTTGTTTGGATATCCCTCTATTGTGTAGTGATAATATACCTTGATGTTACGGCGTTCCAGGCGTGCACGATATGCATCTGCGCTGGACTGGCCGTTGTAATGAGTGATGACTACACTGCTGACATAGAGTCCTACCTTCTCGAACTCACCGCGTAGACGCAGCACATCTTCGTCGTATGTTATGCCGAGGTCTCCGCGTACCTTGTTCTTCTCTATGTCCAGTGCGCTGATGACTATGATGATTTCTGCCTCATCTTTCAGTTGCATCAGCATCTGAAGCTTACTGTCGGGCTGAAATCCCGGCAGTACTCGGCTTGCATGATTGTCGTCAAATAACTTGCCTCCGAATTCGAGGTATAGCTTGTCTCCGAATTGCGCAATGCGCTTCTTGATCTGTTCGGACTGAATCCTCAGATATTTATTATTGTCAAATCCCGTTTTCATACGGAATGCAAAGATAACTTTTATTACTCCTCGCTGCAAGCAAAAAAAATACTTTTTTTCTTAATTTTGCATCTGTATTTATCAATTGAGTCAAGTTGAGAGATTCAGGAAATGAATATTTGCTTTTAGCCAAGCAGCTGATCCATTATTTCCAGTACGGCCAAGGATGTTTCGAGGGAATTGATTTCAGATTCACTCTTTCCTTTCTCTATGAGGTCAGCGAATTCCTTGAATTCGTAATAATATTCATTGTTTTGAAGCCCTTCGCTCAGTGTTGTCCTTTCCGGTTTCGGGCCCTGGCCGGAAGTGGGAACTGAATGTGGAACGATTTCAGCTTTTCTGGCTATATGTATTTCATCCAATATCAGATTGCCGTTCTCTCCCGCAATTTCAGTCGGTTGGAAACTGTCGTATGTCTTTGACCAAGTGAGGACTGCGTCCATTTCTCCGTATCCCAGCCATGCGGTTCCGTGTACATCAGATATTCCCTCTGCAGTATGTACGGTGTGGAGCCGTCCTCTGACTTCTGAAGGACGTCCGAACAGGGATACCAATGGATATATCGTATATACACCCACGTCACGGAGCGCCCCTGCCGTTCCCGGCTTGAAGGCTGTTGCTACATCGCCGCGTTTGAGAGCCTCGTACTTTGACGAATACTGGCAGAAATATGAACTGTATCTGCGTATTGGGGTTATTTCCTGAATTCTTGTTGCTGCTTCCCGGAAATTCGGATTAAGCGTGGAAATCATCGCCTCCATCAGAATACATCCGCTTTCCTTGGCGGTTTCCACCATCTTCCGTCCCTCTGATGCATTTATGGCCAAAGGTTTCTCGCACAGGACGTGCTTGCCTGCCTTCAGACATGTGACTGTATATTCACAATGAGTCTGATTGGGAGTGCCTATGTATATGGCATCGACATGCGGATCGGAAGCCATTTCCTCCACAGATGTATATATCCTGGCGTGTTCAGCAATAGGATTACGCAAAATGAAAGCTTCTGCAGCTTCTTTTGTTCTTGAACATACTGCTGTTACAGTTATACGTTTGTCCTGCGATGCGCCCTTGAGCACCCAGTCGCTGATCCTGCCTGTACCTATTATTCCGAATCTAATCATATTTTTCTGTATTCTGAGCATATTTCGAGAATCTGTTCACCGTATTTCCTGAAACTGGCCTCGCCGAAGCCTTTTATCGAGAGCAGCTCCTTCCTGGTAGCCGGGATGATGGTAGCTATCTGTATCAGAGTGCTCTGGTGCATTATGGTGTAAGCCGGGACGTTATCTGCCTTGAAACGGTCGGAACGCCATTGCTGGAGCTTTTCCTTCAGCTCCTCGTTCACGATGCTGTTGCTGTCGGAGTCCGGCATTATCTTTTTCAGTTTCCTGCCTTTGGTAAGGGTCTTTTCCTGCAGATTGCAGTCAGTCCTTATCCTGCATAGCTTCTCAGTATCTATGCAACCTATTTCGAACAGTTCCAGAGACTGAAGCACGATGTCCGCTCCCGTCAGTATCTCCTCCAGAGTTTCCTTTACCTTTTTCTTGGTCTCCTTATTGTCGATTTCCAGCCCGACAGCTCTCATGCATGATTCGCGCACTTCACGTATCTGAGGAATGAAATATGCTGCGGATTTTACAAGACGCTCCTTCAGATATGAGTCATCTTGACCACTATCCCGCTCTATTCTTGTCAGCTGCTGCCGGAAAGTCCCTGCTACCTTTGATGCTTCTGTCATGGTCTTTACTGCAGCCTCAATGCCTGTAAAGACGGAAGGATATGTTTCTTCAAGCACACCCCTCCATAGTCTGAGGAGGTGTCTTAAGGATGAACAGGTCTTGTCAAATTCAAATACTGACCGGTACTGGTCGTAGGCATAACCGCGCTCATCCTTTCCGATGCCTTCTGTCAGAGACTCCATGGATGGCATTTCAGCATTGAAGGCAGAGACATGCTGGTCGCGGTATATTCCTGAAGACGTGATCCTGGATTCCAGTGTGATGCCTTCCAGAGTGCGGCAACGTGAAAGGGCGACATAGACCTGGCCGAAGGCGAATGCCGCTGCTGCATCGATGATTACATTGTCGAATGTCAGACCCTGGCTTTTATGTATGGTTATTGCCCATGCAATACGCAGCGGGATCTGACGGAATGTTCCCACAACTCTCTGACATATCTCTCCGGACTCTTCATCCAAATCGTACTGACTGTTGCACCATTCTACAGGAGAGACCTCTGTCATTGTTCCGTTACTGTCAGTCACGAAGACAGATCCTTTAACTATTTTCTCTACTCTTCCAAGCTTTCCGTTATAATATCGCCCGTCAGGATCGTTTCTGATGAACATGACCTGTGCTCCGGTTTTCAGCTCCAGCACTTCGTCTGCAGGGTATGAGTTTTCCGGAAACTCACCTTCAACCTGTGCGGAAAATGAGTAAGCATCTCCGGGAAGATCTGCCATCTTGCGTGAGTTCACTTCGTCGGCACGGGCATTGTGGGTGGTGAGCCTGATAGGCTCAGAGCCGTCTTCCGTTGTCTTGGATGCCGCACCCACGCGTCGGTTCAGCTTTTCCTGAAGCTGCGGCGTGAGCCTGTCCTCTCTTACTGCATTAAGAATCCGGAGAAATTCTTCATCTTTCTGCCGATGTACTTTCTGGAGCTCTATCGTCACATATGAAAGACGGCTTAAAGCTTTGGAATGGAAGAAGTAAGGCGACGGATATACCTGGGACATATATGCCCTCTCCGCTTCCTTTACCACAGGAGAAAGCTGCTGGGCATCGCCTATCATAAGCAGCTGGACTCCGCCGAAAGGACGGTCGTCCCGGCGGTATTTCCTCAGGGTCATGTCCACAGCATCCATAAGGTCTGCCCGGACCATTGAAATTTCGTCTATTATAAGGAGATCGAGGGTGCGTATGATCTTCACCCTCTCTTTGCGGAGACTTCTGTATTTCTCCGGCATCTGATACTCCGTGATCAGTTCCTTTACATCCGGAAGATATGGACAAAGCGGGAGCTGGAAGAATGAATGGATTGTGGAACCTCCTGCATTTATTGCCGCCACCCCGGTAGGGGCCAGCACTACAAACCTCTTCGAAGTCGTCTCCGTAATGTATTTTAGGAATGTCGTCTTTCCCGTTCCTGCCTTTCCCGTCAGAAAAACCGACCTCCCCGTGGCCTTGACATATCTCTCGGCCGTCTCAAAAATCACATCCTTCTCCATACACATTCCATTTTCGGCAAATGTATGTAAAATCTTTGGATTACGGCCGTGAGAATATGAAAATCTATTCTAGAATCTGTGAAGCGTGGTTCTTGGTGTCCACCTTCTCAATGATCTTTGTCAGGATCCCTTCCTCATCGAAGATGAATGTCTTGCGTATTGTACCCATCACAGTCTTTCCGTACATCTTCTTTTCTCCCCATGCGCCGAAAGCCTGAAGAATCTCTGTCGAAGTGTCTGAGAGCAAAGTGAATGGAAGGTCATATCTGGACGCGAAGTTCTTGTGGGAATTCACGCTATCCTTGCTGATACCTATCACATTGTACCCTTCGGCCACCAACCTTGAATAATTGTCCCTTAGATTGCATGCTTCTGCCGTGCACCCGCTTGTATTGTCCTTAGGGTAAAAATATATGATGGTCTTTCTGCCCAGCAGCTGACCTGAACTGAATTTATTGCCATCCTGGTCCATGACCTCGAAATGTGGCATTCTGTCACCGATCTTTAACATAATTATATCATTTTATCTGGAGGTTTATATCCATCTTTTATGCCATCACCTTCGGATGGGCTCATGTCATATTATCTAAGTCGTCTTATTTGACTGTCACCTTCGGAATATCAGACCAACGCGTAGTGTAATGCGGAGACTGCTTTTCGCTTGTTGTCTTGATACGGCCGCTGCCTTGAACAGCTAGCTTTATTGCACCATCGCCATATGCACGGTTAATTGTGTCAAGGGCAGCTGTGATTTTCTGCTCCTTTTCCATAGATTCTCTATCCTCAAATAACGAGTGTGTAACCTCACAGGAATCCATGATGCCTGTTGCAATGACTCCAGCTTTTTTATAGCCGTAGCCACTGCGGTATAGTTCCTTTGCGGCCCGAACGGCACCGGTTATAATCGTTCTCTGTTCTGCTGTCGGAGTAACGAAGGAGACAAGGGCACTGGCATGCGTCTGAGGCAGATCCTCCTTGAAACGGTTTGTGTATGCAAATACTGCCACCTCTCCGGTCACCGAGTGCTGCTTACGCAGCTTCTCGGCCATTGTTGATGCGAAGTTGGCTATCTGCTCCTGAAGTTCCTTCAGATCGTATATCTCAGATGAGAAACTCCTTGAAACGCAGATTGATTGCTTGGCCTCGAATCCATCCTCGAACTCTATGCAAGGGATGCCACGCAGTTCCTTCCAGGTCCTGACTCCGGTGATTCCCATCATCTTCCGGACGGCAGCCTCCGTAAGCTGGGTAAAGTCATATGCCGTCCTGATGTATCGTGCTTGCAGTTTTGCGGAGGACTTTCGGCCGATGCCCCAGACATCTTCAATAGGGAATCTGCGAAGGACTTTCTCTATATCCTGCGGCCTGTGCATATAGCATCCGCCACGCAATCTGGGATATTGCTTGCAGAGCTTAGAGGCAATCTTTGCCAAAGTTTTGGTCGGAGCAATGCCCACTGAAACGGGAATAGAAGTCATCTTCATGCATTGAGCCGATATCTCCTTGGCATATTTGTCAAAGTCAACATTGTTGATTCCTCTAAGATCCAGGAATGCCTCATCGATAGAATAGACTTCAACCGCCGGGGCATATTCTTCAAGGACCCATCTGACCCTCTGAGACATATCTCCATATAGTGCCATATTGCCGGAAAAGACCGCCACATCATTCTTTTCGACAAGCCTCTTAATCTTGAAGAACGGATCTCCCATCTTGATTCCGAGTGCCTTGGCTTCATTGCTGCGAGCTATAGCGCAGCCGTCATTGCTGGAAAGGACAATGACAGGCTTGCCCTGGAGGTCAGGCCTGAAGACCCTCTCGCAGGAAGCGAAAAAATTGTTGCAGTCGGCAAGAGCAAACATGGATTTACATCTGCTTGATGACCCAGGTTACGACTCCCCATATGATGAAGTCGTTCTCTTGGGTAACCTCAATGGGTTTATAAGTGGTATTGTTTTCATTTGCAGGCATCAGTCGGGCATAGTTGTTTCCGATCTCCACTCTCTTGACAGTGTATTCTCCGTCGATGTAACATACGGCCTTGCAATTGTTGTGTGGAGTGATGCTTCGGTCAACGATGATGATGTCTCCTTCATCCATTCCTGCGTCGACCATTGATACACCGTCGACTCTGAAGAAGAAGGTGGATGCCCTATGCTTTACCAGAAGCCTGACAAGGTCAAGTTTCTCATGAATATCTTCTGCAGGAGAGGGGAATCCGGCCTTTACGTTACCGAGTCCGCTCTCATAACAGCAGTCGTCTATAGTGTGCGGTAGGAATTGATTCATATCGATGCAAAGATAGATATTTTCAAGTCAATGAGAAATTTTGAATAAATATCCGAGTCAAAATTGAGAAATAAGGTAGAATGCATTAGATGTAAATCAAAATGTAGATAGCTATATTTAGGTCAACATGTTTTAAATATTAAATTTTGTAAAGATTTATGAAGTACGACATTTAGTATCTATTTGTTATACAAACTAAATTAATGTAAAATGAAAACAATTTTATCAAGGATTGCAATGGTTGCAGCAACCGTTCTCCTTCTTGCAAGTTGTGGTGTCAGCCAGAGTCTTACTACAAATGCTAATCTGAATCAGACTAATGTCGTTCTGTCACAGAAGAATTTCCATGTAGTCAAGCATGTTGAAGCCGAAGTTTCTGCCACATATGTATTCGGAATCGGAGGACTCAGCAAAGAAAGCATCTACAATAATGCAGTAGCAGAACTTACCAAGAAAGCGAACCTCACAGGTTCACAGGCATTGGTTAATGTTACAGTTAAAAACTCAGCTCAGTTTTATCTTGTCTATGGTAAGGTAACTTATCATGCAGAGGGTACTGTTGTTGAATTTGATGAGTAATCCGACAATTAATAATAAATTAAAGAGTGGTGTACCATGCTGGTATACCACTCTTTTTTGATGTCTGATATAGGACCGTCAGTCATAGAATCTGCCTTATTTCTGACTGACGGTGTTCGGAACCGTCGTTATTTTACCTTTTTGGGGACCGTCAGTCAAGTTTTTGAGGAATTTACTGACTGACGCTCCGGTTTACGGTCTTCGCGATAGCCTCACTACAACAAACAGGCTTTCATCGCACGTCCGGAGTGCTTGATTGCCTCTGAGTCCAGAACATTGCCATCAAGGACCTTTATTCCGTTAATATAGACTTTCTCGATACCGAACGATTTCTCCATATCAGGCTGGCCATCGCGTAGCTTGGTCTCATCAAAAACTGTAAGGTCGGCGAAGTATCCCGGCCTTATCTTTCCTCTGTCAGGAATAGAAAATCTTTCTGCAACGGCTCCTGTCATCTTCCTGATTGTGTTTGGCATTGAGTCTCCTGTACCACATAAGGAGAACTTAAGGAACTTAGGGAAACAGTCATAGATTGCCGGATTCTGGATACCGTAGTCCTCGACCCATGCATCAGTCATATAAAGACATCTGTCGTCCTTGGATAGCTCGCTTATAATCTCAGGAGTACTATATGGGCCCATGTTTATGCGTCCCTTGAAATCACTCATCTCGCAAAGGTCAAGGTAGGCGTCAAGACAAGATTTCCCCATCTCCCTGGCGATCTGAGCCACACTCTTGCCTTCGTATTGTTCGTATCCCGGTCCGATGTAAGCAATCTGTATATCGTCCCATCCGAATCCGAGAAGAATGATGGTTGCGCGAATCAAGATATTGAGCTTCAGCTTATTGAACCAATGACGCTTCTGCTCAGGTGAAAGAGCCTGGTACCAGGCCGGAAGCACTACAGTGATGACAGAGACACCGAGAAGTTCGCTGTATATATCAAATCCAATGTCGACCCCCTTATCCTTCAATCCGTGAAGGATTGACAATAGCTCATCCTTGCAGCGGAACGAACGCCTTCCCACAAATATGGCATGAGAGTAGTGCAGCTTCATCCTTGTGCCGGAAGCAATCTCCACAAGTTCATCCAAAGCCCTTAACAGGTGTGGACGTCCCAACAGGGGATATGTCATTGATACAGCGGAGCAAGCCCTTGGATGAACTGTCATAGGCCTGTCGTATTTTTCGCATAGTCTCGCAACGTCCTTCAGTTCATCAATGCCGGCATATATTCCTGGCTCATACATCAAACCCAAAGACAGTCCGCAAGCTCCATCCTTAAGTGCTTCTTCCATTATCTCAAGCATCCTCTTGCGCTCATCTTCTGTCAGCGTCCGGTTTTCATATCCGGCCACACTTGTCCTAGCTGTGCAATGACCCGCGAGTACTGCGATATTGCATGGAGTATTTCTGTCTATGGCATCAAAGAATCCTGCCGCAGTAGGGTAGACACCGGTAGTATCAGTATAGGAAAAAAGTCCTGCTCCTACCTTGCCTGAATGTGGTGACTTCTGTTCGAAGCCCACTGCCGACAAGCCGCAGTTTCCGGCTATAAAGGACGTTATTCCCTGCCGTATGAAAGGCTCGAAATACTTTTGTGGTTTATTCTTTATAGCGAACCAATCATTATGAGAATGCGCATCAATAAATCCTGAAGAAACTGAAAGTCCATCAAGGTCGATGATTTCCCATTCTTCTTCAGGAGTTATATCGGCTTCTACCTTAACTATCCTGTCGTCCTTAATCAGAATATCTCCCCGGAAAGCATCAGCTCCGGTTCCGTCATATATTAATGCATTCTTGAAGAGTTTCATATATTTATGATTAAATTAGTATTTCATCAGACACTTCCTTTTAGTGTTCGTGTTGATCCTGTTTCTCAGATAATATTGTTTCGATAAAATTCTCAAGCGAGTATTCGGTATCCATTCCGATCTTCTGGCGGAAACGATGGCGTAGCATCAGGACACTTCGCGGAGCTATAGCCAACAGTTCGGCAATATGTTTATTGTCCTGCTTTAAGACAATAAGCATAGATAGCAGCTCCTCACGACGGGTAATGGCAGGAACTTTATCACGTAAACGATGAAGAAAGAGAGGATAGAGCAGTTCGAAACATTCGCGAAACTTCATCTCACCATCTTCCTTGAGCATATATGGAGTCACCGTTTCCAATTCATAACGCTTGTCTTTATTGTTAAGGAATTCATTGACAGCATTAGTGATATGCTCTTTTTCAATATTCAATTGGCTGACCTTCTGAGCCAATGACATAAGTTGCGCGTCAGCCTGCTTCTTATGCTTTATATGGCTTTTCCTTTGTCGCAGCAGGAGGATTATGACAGAGGCGATAATAATAAGAGACAACACTATACCGTTCATCATCCATAGTCGTTGGTTGGTCTGTTTCAGATGTACGATTTTCAGCTCTTGAAGCCTGGTTCCAGTCTGAAGGTCAACGATAGATTCAATAAGATTATAATTAAGTTTCCTATCATTGAATGCCTTCTGTTCCTGAAACATCAGCTTGACATATCTCTCAGCCTTATTCCTGTTACCCCGTTTAAGATAATGATTTATAATTAACTCAAAATCAATATGTTGTATTTGTGCAGGCAAATTATTATCAATGATGATATTATAAAGACTGTCCAAGATGATTTCAGCATCTCTTATTTGCCCGTTGTGGAGATATGTCTGTGCTAATTTATGATATGCCTTTGAACGGTTGACAGTGGTACCTTTTTGAATGACATTGCGAAGAAAATCTATACCGGAATTTAGCGAATCACCGCCGATTTCAGTCAAGTAGATGCCATTCAATAAGTCAACATCCACCATACCGCTATTATATGGCAATGATTCACATAATTTTCTGGCTTTATCAGTATAGAAAAGGATCGAATCTGCCTTTCCTAATTCATGCACGACACGACCTTTATTTATATAAGTCTGTGCAGAAACCATAGGATTCTTACTTTTCATTCGGATTTCAACAGCAACAGCTTCAGAAGCATGTATATCGGCATATTCCGGCAACTTCCAATAAAGAAACAGATCGACCAATGAATTCAGACCGTTCAATATTCCAAGTTCATCTTCCCTTGTCCTGGAATCATCGATACTTCGCTGAAACAAATCCAGAGCACCACTAAGATTACCATTTCTTTTATAAAGAGAACCCAGCATAGACATGGCCCATTGCTTGCCTGAGGTATCTTTGCATAATTCTGCCTGAGTCAGGGCTTCATTACACCAATTGATGACTTCATTCTGATAGTCGGGATTACTGTAAAATACTGCTGCAGCGTATGCGTAGTCGCGAAAATAACGTTCTGGAGTTGGCTTATAAAGCGGCAATGTCAGCGCCTTCAACATTATTTCTTCAGCCTTGTCTATGTCTTCGGTACGGGAAAGCGCATAACCTAAGACTGAATTGAAATCCCTCAATAATTCATTTTGAAGAATTGATGATTCTTTAAAGACTCTCTGCAGTACAGACGGACAGGTGTCAGGATCTCCCTTGCTTTGGAAAAGGTTCATCATCTGCACCAATGCATCCGTGTATGTCCCAAGTTCCTTGTCATCTAAACTGGTCGATATTACTGGTGAAGTCAGATATTTTATATATGCCTCGATGGCTTGCTCAGACTTACCCTCTGTCTGCAATGACCTTCCTTTACGATAGAAATCTTCCTTTGCATAACTGCCGGTGCAGATTATCACCATGTTGAAGATTAGCAGGACTCTCTTCCAAAGATGTAGATTCATTCCAATATTTTTGTAAATTGCCTATATATATGACCGTGATTTTCTTCGATTTCTTTACAAAGATACGTCAATTGTTACAAATATACTTGAATATTTATGTTTACATTTCTGTTTACATTATTCCTTTTGACACTAAAAATAGAATCATGTATATCCAAATTGAGGCCTGTTTTTCTTGAATTGCTGTTTGAGATATTGTATCTTTGCGCGCTTTATAATAAATAGGTATGATGAGATTTAATGTTGGTATTTACCTTATCAGTGTATTATTTGTCTTGGGAACAGCAGTTCCTGCTCAAGCACAGGATGCGGCCATCAAGACAAACTTGGTATATGATGCCACTGCCACGGTCAATTTAGGCCTCGAAATAGGGCTTGCTCCAAAGTGGACATTCGACCTTTCAGGCAACTTCAACGCCTGGAGCAAAAATGATCATACCAAATGGAAGCATTGGATGGCTCAGCCAGAAATCCGTTATTGGTTCTGCGATAGATTCTCACGCCATTTTGTCGGAGGGCATCTGATCGGCGGAGCATTCAATTTCGGCAATCTAAATAACAACATTTCGTTTTTAGGTACTGACTTTTCCAAATTATCCGATCATCGCTATCAAGGCTATGCATATGGGTGCGGAATCGCTTACGGCTTCGCATTCATGCTGTCGAAACACCTGAATCTTGAGCTTGAGGCCGGTTTCGGATACATGTGTCTGGACTACGAGACCTATGAATGCGCAGGCTGCGGACGTTGGATTGACGAAGATATCCATCATTATGTCGGCCCTACAAAGGCAGCGGTAAACCTTGTGTATGTCTTTTAAATTTAATCCCATGAAAAGACTCATTATCATATCTTTGGCTGCATTCCTGACTACTTTTGCCGGCCATTCGCATAACACAGATAAAGTGAATATCAATGACTACACATTTGAGCTCAAGGATGATGGTCATTTAAATCTTGATATAGACATCGATTTGTCAAAACTTGACATCAAGACTACACAGGTAGTTGTCCTGACCCCTGCCATCATCAATGGTGCAGACACATTGATGCTAAAGTCCGTCGGAGTATACGGCAGAAACCGCAGGATATTCTATCTTCGAAACGAGGAACAGAAGCCTACAGGATCCGATGACATAAATCTTTCGACTTCAGAAACCTCTAAAGTCATAGATTATAGTGCATCAGTTGCCTTCATGGATTGGATGAACGGATGCAAGGTGGAACTTTTCCGTACCGACTACGGCTGTTGCGGGGAATCTGCATTGATAAGCCGTACGGAGCTTGTAGATAAATTCCCTCTTGAGCCATATTTCCCTGAGCTTGTTTATCTTAAGCCAAAACACGAGGTGGTCAAGACCCGTGAAATCAGTGGCTCTGCATTTATAGATTTCCCTGTGAGCAAGACAGACATATATCCTGATTACAGAAACAATACAGCTGAACTAGCTAAGATTACGGGAACTATCGACTCCGTCAAAAGAGACAGCGACATCACCATCAAGTCAATATACATCAAGGGATTCGCATCTCCTGAGAGTCCATACAGCAACAACACAAGGCTTGCAAAAGGAAGAACGGAGGCGTTGAAAGAGTATGTGGAAGATCTCTATCATTTCGGCGAAGGATTCATCAAGACAGGATTTGAGCCTGAGGACTGGGCAGGACTCGAGAGATATGTGGCGGCCTCTTCGCTACCTCATAAACACGAAATTCTTGAAACAATCCATTTAGACAGAGATCCTGATACGAAAGAGTGGATCATAAAGAGCAAGTGGAAAGAAGACTACCGTTTCCTTCTGGAAAACTGCTACCCGGCACTTCGTCACTCGGACTACACCATTGAGTACGAAATCCGTAGCTATAGCACCGCTGAGGAAATCGAAAAAGTCTTCCGCACGGCTCCTCAGAACCTCTCGCTCGAGGAATTCTACATCCTCGCGCAGTCTTATGAGTCAGGCAGCGATCAGTTCAACGACCTTTTCGAGACAGCCGTCAGAATGTATCCGGACGATCCGGTCGCGAACCTCAATGCTGCCAACTCGGCGGTCCTCAAGAAGGACTATCGCAGTGCGCTGAAATACATCGAAAAGGCAGGCAAGATGCCTGAAGCCGTCTACGCGCGTGGCGTGCTGGAGGTCTACATGGAAGATCTCGAAGCTGCAAAGCCATTTCTGCTCGAGGCCCAAAAACTCGGTATCGACCAGGCTGAGAGCGTCCTGAAGGAAATTTCGGTCAACAGGAATATTTATAAGATGAAAAACAACAATTAAACAATACAAACAATTTTATTTATTAACTCAAATCAACTTTTATGAAAAAGTATTTATTTCTTGCAGTCGCAGCATTAGGATTTGCTGCCTGCGCAGAGAAAGGTCTGGACAACAACGGTCCGGCAAACAATGGTGAGCTTGAGCAGTCTTATGTGGCTATCACGCTTGCAGCTGATGATATGGCTACTAAGGCTGATGATGGCACGTATGAGGAAGGTCTTGACACTGAGCGTGCTGTGAAGTCTGCTTATGTCCTTTTCTTCAAGGATGGCGAACCATTCCATGTAAGTTTTGATGGTACAACATCTGTTAATGGTGGTCCTAACAACTATCTTAAGGTTGACCTTACAAATGCTGCTACACAGAACGGTATGGATAATGTTTCTGATATCAAGAATTCTGTCCTCGTTCTCCAGAACTACAAGGGTGAATATCCGAACCAGATTCTTGCTCTCATTAACTGGACTCCTACACTCGCAGAATACTCTCTTGCACAGCTTAGAGCTAACACCCCTCTTCCAGGTACAGATGATAAGGGTTATATGATGAGCAATGCTGTGTATAAGGATGCTGCAGGTCAGGTTGTAGATGCTGCACCGCTTACTATTGATCAGATTTACAAGAATGAAGATGATGCTATAGACAATCCTGTAACAATCCATGTTGAGCGCATTGGTGCTAAGGTTCAGCTTGTTAATGATGCAGAACATCGTCTTTTTAATGTTGCAAGAACTGTAACAAAGGCAGATGGTACTGAGGTTAATGTATGGGCTAAGATCGTTGATTGGGAACTTTACAACGACATTGACAGATCATATCTCATCAAGAACATTGATGGAAATAATACTTGGACAGGTGACGAGTTTGGTTTCACTAACTGGAATGACCCAGACTGGTATCGTTCATATTGGGCTAATTCACTCGGTGCTGATAAACTCAACAAAACATTCACATGGGAAAATTCAGGTACTGTAACTCCGCGTGTATATCTTGGTGAGAATACAAATGCATGGACAGCTGATAATGATACTCGTACTAAGATTATCATTAAGGCGCAGCTTGTTCAGGCTGATGGAACCACACCTGTTGAAGTTGTAAATTGGTACGGTAAGGACTATGTTACTGAGGAGACACTTCTTGATGTTGTAGCAAGCACTCTTAATAACAAGTATTTCTATTCAGCTGATGGCCAGACTTTCACTGGTATCGAGCCTGCTAACCTTAAGTGTGTTGCTCGTGATGTAAATGAGGAGAATGCATACGAGGTTTATTTCCAGCTTTCTACAGAAGGAACAACTCCAGGTTATGCAAAGACTTGGTATAAGTACGAAAACGGTAACTATAGCCCAATCGCTGTAGACAAGTTTAATGAGGAACTTGCAGCAGTACAGCCAGCTCTCGTTTACAATGATGGTATGACTTACTATTATACAGATATCAAGCATCTTGGTAAGGCTGGTTCGAGAACTGAATACGGTATTGTTCGTAACCACGTTTACAATGTAAACATTACAAAGATTGACGGTTTTGGTACACCAGTATATTCTCCTACCACAGATTATATTAAGCCAGAACACCCAACCGCTATCACAACTTACGTAGCAGCTCAGATCAACATCCTCTCTTGGAGAGTTGTTGCTAACGACTACGAGCTCAACTAATTAGATCTCATTCCTTAACATCCAAAGATGAAAAGATACTTATTCATAATAACTGCAGCATTGGGCTTGGCCGGATGCGCTGAAAAGTTGACCGACACCAGTTCCCCTGATCAGAAAGGGGAGCTGGAAAGGTCATACATATCAGTGACCCTCAAGTCGGATGATGCGGGAACACGAGCCCCTG
>JAEIGA010002695.1_pt1 | contig 28158 bp, 22 predicted proteins | sample 9270691 | NCBI WGS metagenome assembly JAEIGA01 (sample SAMN17057246, study PRJNA624740) | gut metagenome | biome: biome; isolation source: fecal sample | host: Bos grunniens | place: China: Xizang | collected 2019
TCTGGTGTTTCTATCTATGTAGATCCTAACCTCCCTTGGTCAGATACAAGAGTAGTTGTAGGTAGAAAGGGTAAGGATAATGAACCAGGTATCGTATTCATGCCTTACTTGATGGCTGACAAATTGTCTTATCCAGTTGAAGGTCTTGAAGGTGCTCCTGTAACAACTTTGACATCTCGTTATGCTATCGTTAAAGCAGGTCATCACCCACAACTTTATTTCTACTGTTTTGATATCGCTCTTGGTGAAGGTATCAGCCTTTATTAATCAATGATTTAAATTGAATTAATATAATTTAAAGAGGACTTATATAAGTCCTCTTTTTTGTTATATTTACTTATATGAAATATCAAAATTTTTCAAATAAAAACGATTTATTTAATTATTTAAATTCAGGAATTGATAAATCGGGTAATTTAAAAAAAGAGGGTGGTTTTAGAAAGCATTACCCTTCATTTTATAATGATTATTTGCGAACATTATTTCCAGAAGAAATAAATGAACTACCGTTTAAACAAAAACTTTGGCATTTTTTAAAAAATTCATATATTATACCTAAATGTAAAATTTGTGGTGCGGATGTTTCTTTTGAAACAAGAAAAGGTCAATGGGGATATCATTTATATTGTTCTGGTAATTGTGCTATGCGCGATGATGTTGTTAAACAACAAATATTTAAAACAAAGGAACTTTTATATGGTGATAAAAACTATAATAACAAAGAAAAATTAATCGATACTATATCTAAAAGAACAAAGGAAGAAAAAAGAGAAATTTCTGAAAAATCTAAACAAACAAGATTGTTGAAAAATAATGGTAAATATTTTTCAGATGAATCAATTATTAAAATGAAAGAAACAACTTTTAATAAATATGGGGTTGATTCATTTACTAAAACTCAACAATTTAAAGATTTGATTTCTACTCAACAATCGAGTATTCAAAATAAAGTCTTTATTTTTAAACCTAAATATAAAATTACCAAATCTCAATTAGTGGAATGGTGTTTAAAAAATAGTTTTCCAGGTAATAGCAAATGGACAGCAAACCACCCAATTTGGAAATGTTATGTACCTGGACAGCCATCACCATATAATGCTTGGAGTGATGAGAAATATATCAGAAAGGCTGTTAATAATATGTTTCATACACTTGATAGGTTTATTAATGAAAATAAGGAAGAAAGTTTTATAAAAAGGCATTTGAATGCTATAAACAGTTGTGTTATTGAAAATAATAAAATAATTAGTAGCGATAAACGCTTATTAGAATTAGTGCTTGCGAGATTTACTATTGCTAAAATAGCAAGTAAAGTAACTGCTATATCACCAACAGATTGTATTAAAATATTTAATGAATCAAATATAGATTTATGTAAATATAATGGTATATATGTCCCAATGGCAGGATTTGGTGGGATTATAGAGGGTTATAAAAGATGGGTTAAAGATAATGATTCTATTGATAAAATTTCAAATATAGAAGCATATGATATAAATAAATCTTTTTGTGATTGGTATGGTTGGAAACAAAGAGATATGCTTGAATCTATTATAGAAACAGATAAGGTTTGTATTGTTTGTCCACCATTTGGTAAAAAATATGAGCATTGGGTTGATAGTTGCGAAAATGGGATATCACAAGATATTATAGATAATATGGCGAATATTACTTTTATTGAGTGGTATTCTTTAATAAAAAAACATGTGAAAGCCCCAGCTTATATAATAATTGGTTCAGAACTTTCATCTAACGGTAGAGATGTTACGAAACACAGTAATTTATTTAAGAAGCGCAATGGTGTTCAATTATGGACAGATGAATTATATAATAAATTTATATTGAAAGAAAATAGGATAAATGAAGGAATTAAAGAATAAATTTTCATAAATATCTTATATATTAAATATATTATAATGAATAATAAATTATTTCAAAATGATTCTATAACAGGCAATTCTCTTATTGGTTTTGAGATTGGGGGAACATTTAAAAAAGAAGAAGATGAATTGATGTTGTTATTATCGCCAGTTTTGAATAGGGAGATAATGTATTCAAACATAGAATATAAATTACTTGAACCGACAGATAAAAACGCTGTATTGATAAAGGATGGAAGTGAGTATATAATAAAAACACCATTATATAATTATTTTGAGGCGTTATATATTATACCTAAATTGTTTGAATGTTTACAAAACAATTTAGATAAAAATGAGCATAATTATATATATTTGAAAATTGGCTTTAATGATAGTGTTAATTTATCTAATTTAAATGTTACAAAATTTGTTTTAAATTTTAATGAGAAATTTATATTGGATAATATTGTTGATTTGACAAAAAATGGTAGTATTGAAAAATTATCTGATTTTAAACCTTTAAATATTGAAAATTGCTCGTCTACAATTCAGAAACAATTAGATGGATTAAAATATAATGATGATATAGATCATAATTATGGTATTGATTTTGGAGATATTAAGTTAGGTTATATTACTTTAAAATATCTTTCTAATATTGATTATAATAAGAAAAATGATGATATTTTAAAATGTATTAATCATACAATTATAACTCTACATAATTCATCTACAGTTTTAGAATATACAGAAGATGAATTGAAAAAGATAGATAAATATAATGAAGATTTTGATAATTTCTCAAAAGCATTTGGTTGTTATGAGTTATTTCATGAAAAATATAAAAGTATTAAATTAACTGTTGATTTAGATGATGATAAAAGTAATGTCAATTTAATTTTCCCATCTATTAAAGATAAGTTGTTTAATTTAGTTATTTGTAATAATATTAAACAAGCAATTGTTAATTATGATAGTGATATTAGTAGATTACAGATAAAAGATGTTGATTTAGTTAAATGTTATCATTTAGAAGGTATTGATATTGTTGAATGTGATATTCGCAATTGTAATATAAAAAAATGTGATATTTATGACTGTGTGATTGAGGATAGTTTTATAAACGATTGTAATTTATTTGGATATTCTGACTGTGCTGAAAGCAAATTTAAAAATTGTTTTATAAGTAATAATATTAAATTAAATAATTGTAATGTATATGGTTCTTTAGGTAAATTTGCTGGTATCATTAATAGTGGTTCTATCAAAAACACAACAGTTATTACATCTATGGCAGATATAGGTGATAAAGTTAAGAAACTTAATATAAATGAAATTAACTAAATATGTTAAGAGATATATATGCAATTCCTAATGCTGAAAGCAGATATAAAACAGGTGTATTAGAGATTAATAATGAGTTAGACGAGATAATTCAACAAGTCGATTGTCTTTTATTTACGCGCAAAGGAGAGGTGTTAATGATGCCTGATTTTGGTTGTGATCTCCATAGATATCTATTTGAGACTAATTGGAATAAAACTGCTATAAAGCATATGATAGAAAATCAAATAAACACATATATATATTTAGATGGTAAATATAAAGTTAATGTGGAAGTTGAGTTTATTAAATGGGAATATAATGTAGGTATGATAGTTGATTTGATAATAAATGATAGAAAGGTATCAAGTTATCTTGTTTAATAGGGTATAAACTATAATTGTTAATAAAATGGGTGTGTTATCACATCCATTTTTTCATAAATATAATATATATATTTACTATATAGAAATGGGATTTTTTCAAAAAAGTAGGCTAAAAGCGAGCGAGTTAGTTCAGCAAGCGGTCGAATATCTTGTTATAAAATATGAGCAGGCTGCTAGTGTATTCACACCAGCGTCGCCTTTTGGTCAGTTATTAAGTGTTATTTCAAATATTGCAGAACTTATATTCACATATATTTCTCATACTGCTGAGGAATTAAATATTAGAACTGCTCAAAATATAGAATCAATTCAAGGTCTTGCACAATTAACTGGACACGAAGCGTATAGAGGTGGTTCTGCATATGGTGTGATTGGTGTTAAATTAAATACATCTAATGATTTCGAAGGTAATCATTTAAAAATTAAAAATTTTAGTAAATTTACAATTAATGAAACAGGATGTGTATATTTTATGAATTTACCAACAGATTCAATTAAATTATCTGTTGGTGGTGGTTCGTTTATTAGTGTACCGTTTATGCAAGGTGAAATCGAAACACAAACATTTACATCTAATGGTACACCATTACAGAGTTTTAATCCAGTTATTAAAGGTATGACAGATCACGATAATATTGCTGTAAGAGTAAATGGAAAGGAATGGAGAAAGGTTGATAGTTTATATGATATGCCTGTTTATGATGAAGATAATCCAGAAATGAGTGAATGTTTTATTGTTAAAACTTCCCCTACAATAGGTATTAGTATTTTCTTTGGTAATGATAGTTTTGGACAGATTCCACCATCTGGTGCTATTATAGAAGTTGTGTATATTAAAACTGAAGGTATGTCAGGTAATAGTAATTCCACAGGATTAACATATAACTTTATAGATATGGGTATTGATGAATTTGGTAATGAGGTTGATTTAAACGAAGTTCTTATCGTTGAAACTATCGCGCCACCTATGTTAGGAACCAATTATGAAGATCCAGAATTTACTAAAGCAATTGCACCAAAAGCAAGTAAATCTTTCGTATTAGCAACTCCAGAAAATTATGTTAATTTTCTATCAAAATACAATCAATATTCATTTATACATGCATATCATACTAAAGATGATGGTGATATTACTGATGACAATGTTGTATATTTGAAAATAATTCCAAATATTAAAAAGAAATTATCAAGCAGCGAAGATTATTTTGAAGTTCCTGTTTCAGAATTTATATTAGATAAATACGAAAAAGCAAGTTTAATATCTGCATTGGAAAATTCTGGTAGAATGTTGGTTGGTTCAGAAGTTGAAATTGTTAATCCAACTGTTAAATATTTTACAATAAATATTATATTGAGATATTTTGAAAATGTTGATAAAAAATCAATCTCTTCAAATATAAGAAGTATATTAAATAAATATTTCCTTAATATAAATAGAAGTGATATTATTCCCAAATCTGATTTGGTTACACTCATAGAGGATATAGATGGCATTGATGCTTGTGATGTATTTTTTATGACTAAAGATAATGAAATGGCTAAAAGAAATGGGGTTTATTATGACGAGTGGGGTGTGGCAATTCCTGTTAAAAAAGATGAAGATCCACAAATTGGTCTTGATAATTATGGAAATATTGTAATGGATAAAGGTTGTATATATATACCAAGAGGTGGATGGAGAGATTCAAATGATAATTATTATACATTAACTCCAGAAGATGGAAAAATAGGTCCTTTGAATATATTTTTCCAAACACCTGTTAGTAGCACAGCATATAATATGGAAATGCAAAGAAAACTTAATAATTTATTAAAATAAAATGGATACATCTAAAAATACAGATATTAATATCTCAAAATATAAAGGTTTCGACTCCGTTTATGATAAAGTTGAAATAGATCGTTGGGTGTTGAAAAATGAGGGTTATAAATATGAAAATTCTTTAATTGAAGATAATAGTTCTTCATATTTAAAAAACAACACGAATATGGTTAGTATGTTCCCATATTTAAATAAGATATTGGCACATTTAATTAACAGCGTGAAGTATTTAAGAGTATTTAATAATTACTCAGTTAAGAAAAATTATAAAAAGATTAATTAAATGGTAGTAAAGAATTTAGAGTTTTTTGATAAAGACGGTTATAATTTAAATCTAAATTGGAATGATAAAAAACAAATATGGGAAGGTAATATATTTTTCCCAAAGGTAAGTGTGGGTTTGTATGAAAATACAACTATATATGTAACAGAATGTATCAAACAAGAAAATTATGGTGATTCTGATAGCAATTATGAAGATGCTGTATATTCATATCCTACAGGTGAAGGTAATATTTCGTTCCAATGGGATTCGGCGAATAAATTTGTTGATGAGTTTTTTATGTTTAATTTTGATGATGATTATGAACTTAAAGACACATCATCTTTGATATATACTCCGAATGATGGTCCTTCATGTGAAACATTGATTATAAATCGCTTTGAAAAATATCTCGCTCCACTTTTGAACACATCATCAGATTTTGAACAAAATGATTTATTGGAAATTCATATTGCTTTCAGGACGGATGAAAAAAGTGATGAAACTACTTATAAAAGAACCCTTATAATGTCATATGAAAATGGGTTTAAAAAACAAGAAATTGCTAGAATTACATTCTTTGCAGAAACTATAGAAGAAGATGAAAGATTAAAAATATGGAATGAAAATTTAGGATATAATTTAAAACCTGAAGATACTATTATATTCAAAAATAGTGATATTCATGAGTATATGCCAAATTATGAGTTATTAAATGAAAAACGAAAGGAACTTATGCTCGAAGGTCATAATATATATCCTTATATTGGTGGATATAAAGCGATTTTAAACGCTATTAAATTCTTTGGGTATGATAACCTCAACATCGTTGAATATTGGCGAAATATCAATAATTATGATAGTGAATTTGGCAAGATATATAGAACATATGTATATAGTCTAAAAAATAGAAAATATTTATCTACTAAAAGAAACCCAATATCTTTAGATACTAAAAAATTTCAAAAATTAAATAATATATCATTAGTTTATAATGTAAATCATCCAGATAAGGTTGATGGTAAAAGATATGATGGATATGGTTTACCAAATGTGATAGAAGATTTTGATAAAGATAAAAGAGATGATTTTATATTAACTATAGAAGAGGCGTTAATTAAACTGTTTACTTTGAAAAAGAAGTTAAATGATGAATTTATGCCAGGCTCTACTAAAATTACAGATGTTATAGGTGAAGGTAATTATTTCGGTATAAATCTTATTGGTAATAATCCACAAATTTCAACTGTTAATCATATAGAAACAAATTCTTATATAAATTTCTCGGTATTCCCAGATAAATATTGTTATATAACTGAAAATGAAGATTTTGCCAGATATATTGCGGAATTAGAAGAAATTCATATTGATGAAACTATCGGAACACTTGGTGATAAAACAATAGAAGAATTAGTAAAGGAATATGATGGTAGTGATTCTGATAGCGATGTTAGTATAAATGAAATAGATAAGAATTCATTAGGTTCTATAATAAATAATTTAATGAAAAAAGATAATGATCGTGTATGTAATTTATATGAAGAATATTATAATATAACTTATGATAATAAATTTGGTGATGCTGAACAATATGGGTTAAGAGAAATACCTGAAGCAAGAAATATATATAAAGATATTATTCTTGATGATGTTAATAGCGATTCATATGGTGAAAATGAAGTCACACCAGATATGGAAGTTTGTGCTAAAGTTATATTAAAAGGAGAATTTAACGAAGATATAGATAATACTTCTGTAGTTGAGTGGAAAATTACACATCCTAAATCTAATTGGTCATCACCTACATATTCTGGTAATATTAAAAAATTTGGAAATATATTTGTTCAATTGCCATATTTAGGTAATTATGATGTTGAAATGGTTGTTTGGGATACATACAATCATAGATGTAAACGAAAAACAAAAGATGCTATTATAGTTAAACCATATAATATAGATATTAGAGGATTTTATTTAGACGCAAGACCTTTACCAGATGAATTAAATTATGATTTGAATATACCTCAAGAATTTAAAAATGATGATAATAAATATAAATATTATCTTTGGACTATAGAAGATGGTGATGCTACAAAAGGTATTGTAACTACTAAAAGATATCCTATGGATATAACACTATCAGATGTGTTAGGTATATATATGGTGGATGGTGATGGTCTTGATGATGATTATAAAGGATTACATAATATCAGGGATATTGATAGAGAAAAATGGACAGGTATTGTAAATGATGAGAGTGATAGTGATGATGTGTTAAAGTTTTCATGGATTTCAATATTATCGGATGATTCTAATGAAGATGAATATAATATTTATTATGGTGTTGATACTTTTGAATTTGTAGAAGAATTAACAGATGTGCCTTTTGATGAAAATGAAGCGTATTCACCTGAATGGACACAAGATGAATTATATCATGTTATTAAAAAGAATGTTGATAAAATGTATTATGGTGCATTACAAGAACATTTGAGAGTAGATTATGATAATACATCTATGAGAAATTATCAACCAGATGGAACAGTAAGTTTTGAAGGTCCTTATTATAAATATGATGTTGATACTATTTTATATAGAATTGAAAAAGAATATAAAGAATATGATCATTTAAATGAAGAAATAATCAATTTAGAACACGGTGAACATTATAAATATGTAAGATATATAAATAGTGTTGTAGACATTAAACCTTTAACTTGGGTTGTGTTAGGATTTGACCATACAAGAATTACAGGTAGAATTGTTAATGATGAATATCCAAAATGGACATTAACTATGCTTGGTGACGAATTGGATCCAGATGAAGATTTACAAAAAGATAGAGTAATTACAACACATAATGGATTATATTTAACATATCTATTTGAAGAAGAAGGTTCATATAAAGTAAAATTAGAGATGATGGATATCAATGGCAATAAATATGAGATTGAAAAAAATATTGTTATTGTAGATAAAGATGCTAATTATGGAATGTATCATACATTAAATGACGAATACAATAAATTTCTTGAAACTAAAAAAGAAAGAAATATTATATATTTAAATTAATAAAAAATGGAAGATGAAATGTTATTAACAGGAGACCCTTGTGGTGGTTATTCGGTTCCTTTAACGCCAACACCAATAGCAACTGCAGATTGTTGTCCAGAATGTACAACAGACGAACCAGAAATGTGTAAACCTCATGTAGATCAAACATATTCTAAATTTACAGAATTGGTGGAAATTTTACAAGATAGTGTATTACATGCTTGGAAAATGCATTTAAAAGCAAAGAAATATTATGTACATGTAATTTTAGAGGATTATTATAACGAAGCATTGGAAATTATAGATGGTTTAATTGAACACTATCAAGGAATTTGTATGTGTGATGTTGTTAATATTGAAAATAAATCGTTGAAAACAAAGTCGGATGATCCATATACTTATTTTAGAGATATTAAAGATTATTTGGTGAATTTTGTAAATGATTCAAATAATTTTAATGATAAAACTTTTGAAATAAAGTCTGATATTGATGATTTATTGAGATTAATTGATTCTACATTATACAAATTAGGAAATTTAACAGAATCAAGAATTAAAACATTTGAAGAATTTGCTTATGAGCGAAAAAGATAATTGAAAAAAGGAAGTCATAAGACTTCCTTTTTTATATTCTCGATGGTTCAAAATTAATATCTATCTTTGATACCTTCCAAGTTGTTTCTATTGTTTTTTGTTCAACACTATCACTACTAAAATCAAATTCTAATCCAGAAACACTTGTGAATAAAACACCATTAAAATCAATTCTATACATTATTTTATTATAACAATCCATTATCTCCATACCTGGAAATGGTGGTATAGTTTTATCCTTATCGCTACAATAATAATATAAAAACAATTCTGTTAAAATAGACCATATTATATATGCGTGATCTAATTGAAAAGTTATTGTCATATCTTTATTAAATAATGCATCAGGATATGCATTACTTCTTGTTATTCTGTCATAAGGTGTCCCCCTGTCTCTTTGTGAAATTACCTCATATGAATTAGGATTTACTTGTAAATTAACAGATTTTATTGAGTAATTCAAAAAATCTAATACTGTTTCACACATATTACCAGGAATACGATTAAGTATAGGAGAGTATTTATCTTCAATTTCTTGAGGCATAAAAGATTTAGAAAAAGCAAATCTAAAATTATTATTTTTACCCGATAAAAAAGCCATTTTTATACTAAATATATATTGTATTTATGTATTTTTACATAAATAATTATATACACATACGGAATTTTATAATGAGTAAAGTAAGTACATTAGTTGATTGTTCTGATTCGGAAGCGGTTGAATGTCTAAATGATTTTGTAGAAAGTATTCAAAATGAAATCAGTGTTGGTGGTATGATACCTTTCACTATACCTGCAGATGTTATTGCACAACTTGTAAAAAATGCAAAAACAATGTTCCAAAAATCATATGAAGATTTCACTGAAGAAATGTTTTTAATATTACCAGAATCGGAAATTCAAAAGAAAAGATTCAATAAAGGAATTGCGAAACTAAAAAGTGATGATAATGAAGATAAAAAAGTAATAGATAAAAAAGCAATAAAAGATACAAGAGGTGCTTTCATGCTTCCAGAAAAAGTCGTTTCTGTTGTAGGTGTTTATGAAATAGGTGGATTTGAAGGAGAAGCAGGATGGGGAGGTATGTTATTAGGTAAACACACTGGAGATATTTCACTCCAAAACCTTCTTTATCAAAATGCATATGATAGAAGTCTTGCTATTGCGGCTGATACTACCGCATATTATGTTGCAACAGAGTCTTTCTTAGATATTTCTCGTCAAATTTTCCAACACCCTATAACATTCAGATATAATCGTCTCACTAATAACCTTAGATTTTTAGGAGAATTGCCGCGTAAAGATGTTATTGTTGATGTATTAGTTGCAATTCCAGATTGTGATATGTATAATGACGATTTATTTCGTAGATATGTTATTGCTGATTGTAAAGCAAACTTAGGTAGAGTATTGGGTACATTTAATTATCAATTACCTGGTAATATTTCTATCAATGTCGATCAAATTGCAAATGAAGGAACATCTGAAAAAGAAAGTATATTACAAGAAATTAAAGATATGTCTGGTTCTTGGTATATAATGACCTTTTAAAAATATGAAAACGGGGATAGTAATAGATAATTATGACCCTTTATATAAGGGTAGATGTAAAATACGTGTTTTTGGTTTACATACCGAAAATATTGGAGGACAATATTTAATTCTTGATGATGATTTACCTTGGTCATCGCCAGCACCTAGTGCAGGTACATCAAATGGTACATTTAATATTCCTAGCATTGGAGATAGAGTTTATGTAAACGCGGATGACCCATACAATATTCAATATTTTGGTCAGGTGGAAATTAAATCTCCAATTAAAGATTTGCAATATAAAAATACAGAAATGAGTGATAAACTCAAAGTAATTGCATATAGCGAAGATAATATGGAGGGTGAAATAGATTATTTAAAAATATACTATTTACCAGAAGAAGGTTTGACTATAGAATGTAATGGTAATTCAATATTATTAACTAAATATGATAAATTGTTAATAAAAAATAATAAAGGTGCTGAAATATCAATGGATAATGCTAGTGGTGATATAAATATTAAAACAGAAGGAACCGTAAATGTTGATTGTAATAAAATTTGTTTAGGTGGCGATGCTGCGGCTGATAATATTGTGTTAGGTAGCAAACTTATGGAGAAATTTAATAATCATACACATTTTGCTGGTGATGCTCCTGTAACAAATCCACCAATAGAAAAATTACAACCTAATGATTTTTCAAGAATTGTTAAAATAAAATAAAAAAAGGAGAACTTAATGTTCTCCTTTTTTATTATGAGTGTATAGATGATGCTTTAGATGTAATTATGTGTTTAATTCCAACAAGTTCCCTAAGTATATTTATAACACCCATATAACGAGGATCTTTACTATACATATAATATGTTAATATACAAATATCGTCTAAATATTTTTCGTTCATTATATCATATTTAAGAGATTTAGGACCTACTTTATAATCTTCCCAATATCCATCGCCAAATATTAAAAATACCGCTTGTTTTTCTTTTCTTTTTATTCTATTAATTTCTTCTGCCACAACACTAAAGTTCTCTGTATTAGGACCTGGATGTTGTGATGCTATATAATCCCAAGTTTGACTCAATGCAATATCTGCACCATCTTTTAAAACTTTTTTATCTATAATTCTTGGTTCTGTTAATCTCTCTCCAAATCCATATACTTTAACTTTAGTATATTTTAATTCTACACACATATCTATAACTTTTCCTAAGAAAGTATACACGAGATCTTGATTGACGGATCCTGAAAAGTCTATAAAACAGTTTATAGTTTGAATTGTTCCTTTAGAGGGACCGTCGGTTGGTAATACCGAATCTCTCCAGAGGTGATTTTTATGACCCCATTTAATTCCTTTATTTGAAGTTGTCATTCTACCAGCACCTACAGATTTTGACTTTAAGAAAACTTTTAGCATTTCTTTCCATTCTTCATCACTAATTTTTCTCTTTAGTGAGTTTTTAACGATAGTATCTGCTAAAGCAGAACCACCTTTCTTTTTACAAGCATCTTCAAGTCCATCGACAACTTGTTTCTTCAACTCTTCCATTTCTTTTTCGCTATAGTCGTCTTTAGTATCTGTATTTTTTTCTTTAGTCATTTTTTCTATGGTCTTATTATCAAAACCTCCTTTTTTCATATCATCTTTAAAATCTTCATCTGACGGTGTTTCTATTTGACCACCAGGTGTTTCATTACCCTCTGGTATATCTGTTGTGTCTTTAATATCTCTCATTTTCTCATTAAAATCTTTAATATCATCCGATTCAAGAGATTTTTTGAGATCTTCTAATCTTTTTTGTTTTGCGGATTTTGTTTCTTTTTTTGTTCCATTTTTTGTTGATGATTTATTGCTACCACCATCATCAGAAGATTTAGTATCACTTTCATCTCCACTTTGTTGTTCATCACCATCTTTGCTACTGCTTCTTTGAACACCCTGTTTACCCGTTTGTTGTTCTCCTTCATTTCCTTCATTTCCACTATCTTCATCTCCCCAATCTGCACCACTATCATCATCACCATCATCATCATTATTACTACCACCTTTATTTCTATCTAAAGAATCTATAGCATCATCGATACTATCTTTTAATTTTTCATCTTCACTTCTATCATCATCAAAGTCGTCAATTTCGGGATTTTCATCTTCATTATCTTCATCTCCAAATTCATTATTTCGATAATCAAAATCATCATACTCATCTTCAATATCCGATTCTCTATTATCAACATCAATTTCTTTTTTGATTTTTTCTTCACTTTTTTCATCCCAACCAGCAATTTTGTTTTTTTTTTCAAATGTTTTATCTTTAGATGATTTTGGTCGTTCTTTCATCATCGGATCAATCATATCATCAGGAATTTCAGGTTTTGAATCTTTAACTTCTTCTTTCCCGCTACCTGTATTTGCTGATAATTTTTGAAAAAGTTTTAGTATTTTTTCTGCAGCAGACATTTCACCCTGTTCTTTAGTTTTCATTTCAGGATGAATAGGAATATCACTTTCTTTTACTTTAGATTCATCTTTTGATTCTGTCAAAAGTATGTTTAATTTCTCAAATATATCCATAATATTAAAAAAAAATTATTATTTTATTTTACCTTCTTTAACCAATTCATCATATAATACTTTAGATCTTTTATCTAATGTCATAACAATGGTATTATCTATTAGACCCATATCATATAATCTTTTTAAAACAGCCTTTTTATCTTTTTTAAATAATGACATTAATTCATCTCGCATTTCTCTATATCCTTCTTTAAATTCATCACTTGCTCTCCAAGCCTTTTGTGTTTTTAAGATTTTACCAATTATTCTTAATTTGCTTGCTGCGGTTTTTAAGATCGATGATTTTGCATTATCATCTAAATCTGGATTTAATAAATGAACAAACAATGCTTTTTCCACAACTTCAAAAACACCATCTAAAACCCTATGTAAATCATCTTCTGTTTTATGAAGAATTGTTTTATTGTCCAAAAGTTCTTTTAAATCAGTAAATAAAGAATTTTTTAATTGTGATAAAAATAATTTTAAATCTTCAACATCATCTTTAGTAATTTCAGATAAATTTACTTCTGTAAGTGCATCTAATATATCAACAATATTCTCCATTATATCAAAAGATTTTTTACAAACTAAATCATAAGGTTCTTCACCTAAATGCATTAAATTTTTAAAAACATTAATTAGTTTTCTTAATGGATGTGCTTCTTTAAATGCTTCTTTTCTTTCTTTTGCTTTTTTATCATCTCGTTCTTTGCGCTTTTCAGCACTTCGCTTTTTATCACTATCTGACGAAATTATATCTTCCAAACTATCTTTAATTTTATCGGCAATATCTTTTTTATCATCTTTGCTCATTTTTTTATCTCGCATTTGAGTAATAGCATCTTTTAATGTATTTCTCATTTTTTTAATATCATTTAATGTATCTTTTTCTGATTTATTAAATGTATCTGCTATTTCTGATAAATTTTTAGCCATTTCTGTTGCCATTTGATCAATATCTTCTAATAAATCTTTAAATTGTTCTTCAGACATTTTAGAAGGATCTTTATATAAATCATCTATCACATCTTGCATTTTATCTCCAATTTCCCCAATTTCCCCTAATTGTGTATTTTTAATTTCTTCTAATGCATCTTGTATATCATCATCAACATCTCTTCCGAGAATTTTATCAATTGTTTTTTGTAGTTCTCTGTTCGCTTTAGATTTATCTTCATCAGTTGATGTTGGATCTTTTAAAACTTTTGCAGCTTTTTCTATAGCATCGAGAATTTTCATTTCATCCTCGCTTATTCTTTGTCCATTTGTTTCAAGCCACTCTTTATATTCAGCATCACCATATTTGTTATAAATCTCTTCCCAAGTTTTACCTGTATATTCTTTTTTATATAATCCACCCATTATCTTCCAAAAATCTTCACTTACGATACCATCTGCAACCATAGAAGCATTTATTTCATAATCCATAGCCAAATTTGCTTTTGTGTTAGCCGCTTTCCATATATCTGCACTCATTAATGCTTTTGTAGATTCTGGGAACATTGTGTTAAATCTAATAAGATGTTCTAAAAATATATGAAACATTTCATGAAATAAAATTCCAAAAATTCTATCTTTATTCATAGCACATTCATTATACACAAAATTCATATTAATCCACAAATTATTAAAACTATCAACACACATTGTATCACATATTTTTGATGGAAATGTAGGAATATACATAATTTTATATGTACTTAAAAATAAATGTAGATATGGATATTTCTTTTGCATGTAAAACATTGCATCATTGACAACTTTTATAATATCACCTGTATTAATTTTAATGATATCACCATTCTTTTTATTTATAATGTCAATTTCGCCCAAATTATAAATTTCATCAGCATTACCTTCATGTCCGTATTTAGCCGATTCATTGACCATTTTAAACACAGTATTCATATTTATAATATAATATATATAATATTTATGGTAATAAAAAAGAGAGGTTATTTTTTTTAACCTCTCTTAATTATAATATTAAACTAAAAATTTAACTAATTCATTTGGAGTCGTCAATTCATATTTTGACATAAATGCTTTTGTGAATTTAGGGAAAAGTTTAGTTACAAATGTTTTAATAAATTCTTTATCTTTAAGATTATCAATAAAACCAAATTTATGGAATATTGAAACATATAAAGGTCTGATATAATTATCTTTAGATGTATTAAAAGTTTTTTCTAATGTATTAAACATATTCATCATTTGATCATCTGATGGAATGTGTTCTTTATCAAATGTTAGATTAATATGTTTTTTTAATCTATCGATAACTTCAGAACATTTCATATCCGTAGGTATATCATATTTAGGATTCTTCAAGACTTCAGATGGACTAAATTTTGATTGGAATGTTGATAAAAATTGAACATATTTTTCTGCCATTTCTACACCAATTATACCATCTGCTTTAAGTTTAATAATATCTGCTGGTATATTTTGAACAGAAGAATATCCGTCGTTTTCCATGATATTTTTCAATTCTACCATTAACAATGACCAAGTACGAGGTGTTGGCCAAGCGGTTTTACCAGATTGATATTCATCAGGTCTAATTGTATGCCAGTTTGTATATTCACCATTTGTTGTATCTTTATCCATCATGAGGAATGTGATTGTAGCATCATCAAAATGACCTTGTTCAATAGCCCATTTTTTCCAATCATCAAAATCAGGAATAAAATTAAATTGACCACCACCAAAACGAGTACCAACTACAGCACCTGTAGCACTAAAACCAGTATCAACTTCATCATCATCAGCAGGTCTATTAGAACAAGCAACAATTGCCCATTTATCTCCAAGAATATATTCATCGTTAAATGTTCTTGTTAAAATGAATTGCATTAAAATTTTAAAAATACTTTCGTTTGCTCTAAAGAACTCATCGAAAAGAAGAATACCACCTTCTGTAGTTTCAGTCACTTTCATTCGACCACCTTTACGTTTTTTAACAATATGACCATTTGCGATGGCATTTCTAACATCATTTTCTTCATCAATTGTTGATTCCTTATAACATGGAAGCCAAGTTTTTAATGCTTCGCCAGAAACTTTAATTTCTGTCTTTAAAAATGCATCATCATCAATTTTATAACCTTGTTCTTTTAATTGATTTTCAACTTTAGGGTGTTCTTTCATATATTCACCCATTGTTTTTGTCATAGGTAAAGGTAATGAGAATCCATCAACAGTTAAGTTACCACACTCAACAACCATAACAGATTTTTGGTTATTAACATCATGATTATCATTCCATTCTTTTATAATAGCCTTTGGAATTGTAGATTTACCAATACCTGGTGCGCCCCAAATAAGAATTGCTCCACCATAATCTTCATCTTTATATGCAGGAACATTTTGGATAGCTTGTTTTAAAAGATATTTTAAATCTTTAGATTTAATATCTCTACTTCCTTTAAGACCACCAGATTCTCCTGAAAAACCAACTCTATCATTTGATTCATTTAATTTTTCACCATATTTATTACAATGTTCTGCAACCATATCAACCATAGTAAGATAATTTCTATACTCAAGGCTGTTTTTATCAATAATACCATAATATTCAGGACTTTCAACGATGTCTGCAACAGATTTTACATTATCATTGATAAATTCATTTTTAACAGAAGTGAATGCAGATACACCTTTTACTTCACCATCTGCAATAAAATTTAATGCTGTATATGGGCTTGATGCGTCAATAACATTTCCGTTATCATCAAACATTGCAATGAAATTGTTAAATTTCACAGACATATTTTTAAAAAAAGTTTTTACTTTATCTAAACCTTTTTTTATAAAATCACCAAAACCTTCATTAACAAATGTTTCAAAATCTAAAACATATTTAAATGTTTTAATTTCTTTTGATTCTTTAACTGATGACATAGTTGAAAATTTATCAAACCAATAATTTTTAATCATTTCTGCTTCTTCATCAGCAGCCGCACCAATTAAAGGGAGATTCGCGCGAATTTTAACCTTTTTTTCCTTACCATCCGCATCTAATACAGGACTACCATATTTATCATATTCTACAGTTTCAATAAATGCAGGTGTCCATTTTTTTAGTGACTGATTGAAATCTGAAAATGTAAACATTCTTAAAAAATCCGCACAAGCACTAACATTCCATTCACAAATACTATCGTTATTGAATGTAGATTTATAAAACATACCTTCCATATGTTCATTACTTGACATGTCCCAATATTTTAAATTCGCTTTTGGGATATCTGTAAATGCTAATAATGCAGTTGTATTTGTAACTCTTGACATATCAAATGAACTCCAATATGTTGTATTTTCTTCATGTAATATTTTTTTCTTTTCAAGAAAATCATATAATGAATTTACAGCATTATAAACATTTGTTTTAGGGTGTTTTTTTGAATTTGTAAGAATAATCTTACCAACAATTGTCTCTTCTGGATCATCAATAGATGTTTTATCATCTTCGGATTCAACCTCACCCGAAATAGGCGCATCGTCATCTTCAGGCTTGCTATCGATATCATCAAAATCCATATTATCCCAATCTATTTCATCTGTGCTCTCCATTAAAAGTTTGGTATGTTCTTTTCCTCTTTCAATATACTCATTAATTTCATCAAGATTGTTTTTTACAGATTCGTTGATTTGTAATTCATTATCGACAATCCATTCGTTAAACTCTTTTAATAACTGCTCTTCTGGGAGATTTTTGTGAGCCTGATTCCACTCCCATACTGCAGGACTTAATAATTGTTCAAGTGTCATGATTATAATAATATTATATTATTTTATTTTATTTATTTATATCCATAAGACCAGCAAGGTCTTCTTTCCAGTGTGCTCTACCTTTTGAACCATTAAGAACTCTATGCATATCTTTTGCGACAATACGCCAAGTCATTTCACGATATTGAGGCATTTCAAGAAGTCTTTCAACTTCATCAATAAATTCATCAACAATATCTCTAGGTATCATACACATTTTATCTGGAAGAGACTCCTCTGATGTATCTTTCTGTTTTAAAAGAATTTTTTTAATTACTGACCAAATTGATTCAGCCATAGGGTGTAAATCGAAGCTTCTCATTCTATCTACAATCGCATTCCAGTTTCCTACACCGACTTCTTTTTTAAAAGAATCGCGAGTATCATTTGAAATGATAATAATAACACCTTTATATCTAAATTTGTTAGGCATTAATGGTTCTTTTTGTTCCTCTTTTATGTGCCATTCGTCTGCAACAATTTTATCAATTTCTTTAAAATCACCTGTTGATAATGTTGAATATCCTAAATCGTCTTTGTATTTTCTTTGTAATTCTTTACGTCTTTGAGAAAAGAATTTATTTTTTTCATCGTCGGAACTATGTCCCACTTCAAGAAAATATCTTTCTTGTCTTGTTTTTCCAGCGGGAACATACATACTACCGCCTAATTTATCACCAGCAGCACGAGATAATTCAATATCAGCATTTTCAATATCTGGATCCAAAGCATGTTTCCACATATTTAATTTATATGTAGAATTAAATAATTCACCACTATCATCAAAAATCAAAAGTTTTCCATTATAATCATATAATTTTTTAAATAGTGCTTGAACAGCGGTACTACCACTTGTCATGTTATAATAATCTCTATCTTCAACCATTCCTTCATCTTTTAAAGATCTTCTAATAGATTCAGACTTACCAATACCCCCTTTACCTGTAATAATCATTGCTCGTTTAGGGAGAGCACTTAAATCATCATCATTAAGATCACCATTTTGTTTTACATAACGACACATAGCAACTGCCATTTCATAAATACGATCTAAAGAACTTTCATATTCTGCAGTATCTTGTTCTATTCTTTTTTTATACGCTTCGTTAAACTCTTCCATTTCATCTTCAAGCATCGCGTGAACTCCAACCGCAGATGAAATTGCAGTTTTACCACCAAGTTTACAATCTTTTAAAACATCAAATACTTCTTCATGTTCTGTTTTTTTATTTAATGCTCTATCAAAAATATCAACTACTTTTTTCACATTACTTTGATTAACTCTACCATATAATGTTTCAATTTCATTATATATTGTAGCAAAAGGTTCAACAGTATTATTGTTAAATATTTTTTTAGCAACACCATTCGAAGAATCATCTTTAAGAAGATTTACAATAGTCTGTCTTATATCAATACTAATATTAGCAACTTTTTCAACATCTTTTTCAGAATAATTGAAAGATCCTTCAACCCATTCATAAATAAGACCTTCGTCAATCGCAGATGGTGTGAGATTAGATATTAATTGTTCAATAATATCGCTAAATCCAAGTTTTGTAGTAGATAAAACTAAATCAGCAACATTTTCCCCACCAATATTAAATTCTTTAAATAAATATACATGTTTGCCATTTACATTTCTACAAATAACTATATTCATATCAGGATTATCATAATTATAGAAATGTACTCCTGGAACACCATCAATATTTATAATAGTTGGTTGAACACCAAATTCACCAATACCTGCAGAATCAAGTTTTTTCAAAACAATTCTTGATATTTTTAAGAGAAATTTATTATCGGAAAGCATTTCTGGAACAACAATATCTTCTTCTGTGAAAACATCTTTGTTTTCTTCACGGATATCATCGATTGCTTCAGCCTCATAAATCTTTTGACTTTTAAACTTTTTGTCAAAATCTTTAAATGTTTTAATCATATATTATCCTTATATTTGTATATATATATATTATATTTATGATTTTTAATTTAAATAAATTGTTTCATACATATGTCCTGTTGCTTTATGTTCAACAGTTTTCTGATATGAACCACCACCACCTTTAAGATAAACTATATTTTCATAACAATAATCTGGAACATATTTTCCATCGCTACTTAAAATATATTTCACATCATTATCATTCAATACGCCAACTCTATCAAAAAAATCTTCATAATTAAATTTACAAAAATATTTAGTACTTCTTTCATTTTGAAACGGCGGATCTAAATATAAAAAATCTTCATTCCCAACTTTATCAAAAATATCTTTATAATCACATTTGATAAAATCTACATTATTATCATTTAATAATTCACTCCATTGATATAATACTTTTTTTAATCTTACAGGTGTTATACCATCTCTGGTTAAATGTAATGTTTGATTAAATTCACACCATTTATTATATCTTGGCTGTCCATTTGTACAAGTTCTCATAAGAAAGAAAAATAAATTTGGATCTCTTATCTGATTAAATTCTTGTCTTACTAACTCATAAAATTTTCTCTTATCTTGTTTATCTTCCATATTGTTCATTTCACACCATAATTTAGTATATACTTTAAACAATTTATCTGGATTATGTTTAATTGCTTTCCATAAATCAATAAGATCTCCATTTATATCAGAACAAACAAAATTATTAACATGTATAGATGGTTCATTTAATAATCGAAATAAAATACTACAAGAACCACAAAAAGGTTCATAATAAGTATCTATATAATCTGGAAAGTATTTTATTATTTCATTAGACTGTAATCTTTTCACACCAGTCCATTTTACAATTGGTTGAAAATCAATATCTGCCATATAAAAAATCTTTATATAAAAATAACAAAAAATGGACAGCAATTATGATTACTGTCCATTTATTTATAATAATAATTATTATTTTATTTAAAGTGACTTAACATATCAATAGTATCTGTTTTTTCTGTAAATTTCATTTTACTGAAATTAGCATTCACTCTAAATTTTTGATCTCTATTCTCACCTTCGCGAATTTTTAATATTTTAATATAATAATAAGGTTGTGCCTTACCATCTTCATCAATATCTCCAATGCGCATATCATCTGTCATAATAATACCAAGTGCATTATCAACAGTGTGCATCAAACCCATACTTTCAGAAACATCTTGTATATTGATATCAGAACTATTTAATGCGTCGCGACCAACTTGTGATGCTGTAATACATACAAAATTCATTTTAACAGCAAGACCGCGCAAGTCCTCCGCGATTGTTTTGATTTTTATATATGTATTTGCGCTATCGTGCGGATCTCTATAATTACCCATGATATTAATATAATCGATAATTACAACATCAACTTTGAATTTCTCACTTTCTTCAATTTCTTTAACATATCTTTCAACATCTAATGTTGTTCCTTGAGAAGTTGGAAATTCTTTAATGTATAATTTTCCCAATGGACACCAAGAATTATTTATCAATCGTTTCATTGTTTGCATCACTTTATTTTGGTTTTCCACAAGAATATCATATTCTTCTCCAGTTATATCCCAAAGATTACAACCAATTCTTCGCGCAACTTTTGCTGGACTCATCTCACAAGTTATATAAATTGTATTTTTTCCTTTTCTAACAAATTCAGCAGCATCGTTACATAACAAACAACTTTTACCAACATTCGTTCCACCGATATAACAAGTTAATGTTTTAGGGTCTAAACCGCCGTGTGTACTTTTATTGAAATAATCCCAAGTATAAGGAATTTTATTTTCAACAATAGATTTGTGATTTTCTACATTGAAAAAATCAAATCCCAAATCTCTATCAAAATTCATCAATGTTGTATCATTCAACATACCAACACATTTATCAACAACAGTTTTAACATTATCTAATGATACATCTGTTGTTTTTGCAACCATCGCTGCTTTAATAAAATTAGTATTGAATGCTCTCCATTTCAACCACGCCTCTGTAGTATCTTTCAACCATTCTTCATCCATAGATACAATTTCTACATTGTAGATGGATTCCACAGTTTCATTTTTTATTTCCTTTTTATCATCTTTCAACAATGCTTTCATTTGTTCACAAGATGGCGTTTCTTTATATTCTTTAAAGAATTGTTTAGCGCAACTTGCTACATATTGAATATCATCGTTATTAAAGAAATCTTTCTCAATATGTAAAAGATATTGAGGTCGTTTTAACATATATGCAAAAACAATTTTTTCTTGTTCTATACTTGTTTTTAATCCCATGGTGTTCCGATTATTTTAAATTTATTACCGTTTTGTGTTATATAGTTTTTATTAAGAAGTTCATTAATTACTGCTGAAATTTTTTCATCTGATGCTCCATATCTATTTTCCATTTTCGCATGTGAAAATAATGTTTCATCTGCATTTTCTACACAACTTTCATAAAGAATGTCAAGTGCTGTAGGATAATTCAACTGTGCTTTTCCAATGCCAGTGATATATCTAATCTGGATTTTGTCTTTATTTAACTTTATCATTTTGTTTATAATTTTTCTTAATCTAAATATAACAAAAAAGAGTGGAATTTTCCCACTCTTTAAAAAAATATTTAAGATTATTCATCCATTTGATTTGCAATATCAGCATCAACATCGTTATCATCTCCTTCAAATAAATCATTCACTTTAACACCATCAGCATATTTGAACTCTTTTTGAATATATTGATCCAAACGCTCCAAACGATCTTGTGTGAATACCTTTGAAGTAAATAATTGTTTCCAAGGATAAGATGAACCATCGTCACAACATACATTTCTACCAGTATCGCTTTGAACGAAATATTTTACTTCACCATCAGAGGTTACAACTTTTGGATAATCTTTACCAGATTTTTGTGCTTCTTTTTCATCAATAAACTTACCTCTGTCGATACCACATCTCTCCCAAGAAATATATGATTCAAGACCAACATATGGATTCATACCATTAACATAACTGATATAAAACTTAACAGTTTGAGGTCTTACAAATCTATTCTTTTCTGGTTTTGCAGTTACAATAATACCTGTTTGTGTGCTATCAGAACCTTCTTTCAATTTTGCTTTAGAAAGATTAAGAATAATACTTGCTGAAAATTGCATACCTTTACCACCAGACTGATTTGTTTGTGCATACATATCTGTTCCTTGATATACATGGTTAGCAAACGCAAATGTTCCACCAATCAAACCCAACTTTTGTGTGATGATTCGGAAGATTGATCTCAACTGCTTTGGTCTTGTTAAATCCACTTTATCCTCACCTGAAAGCGCATCATTAAATTCTTTATCGGAATGTAACATACCTAAACTATCAAGAACGAAAAGCATTTTTGGAATCTTATTTCCTTGTTCTTTTTGTTTAATGAGGATATCGAGAGTTTGTGAAATTGATGATTTAAACTCACTTACACTACCAACTGGTTCATAACGAACTCTACTTGTATCTACTCCGAAATTTTCAAATTGTCCAGAATCGGTTGTGTTTTCTGTATCATACCAAATAACATAATAATCTTTCAATGTCGCCTCTCTTGCTAAATTAAGAAGAAGATATGTTTTACCACAACCTGGATCGCCAGAAAATGCAATCATTCTATTATTTGGAACACCACCCAACAAACTACCTGTCAAACAAGCATTGAGAATATAATTACCTGTTGGGATATATTCTGTAATTTCACTAATAGAACCTTCAGAAACGATACCACCAAATTTTGAAATCTTACTCAACTCTTTATTAAAATCTGAAAAACTAAATTCACCTGCAACTTTTGCCATAAACTAAAATATAAATTTAAAATTATATAAATAAATATAACAAAATTTTACTTTTTTTATTAAATTTACTAAAAACTGCATTTTCAATACAATCATCCAGCAGAACTCTATATTTCACTTTAGAGTTTTTTATTTTTAAGAATGCATTTTTCCAATCATTAACTCCAGTCAGTGTTTGCTTCCATTGCTCATCTAAACTATCGCAGTCAAATGTTGGATAAAACCAATTCTTTTTATATTTCTTAAATCCCCTTCTTGCTATTTCTATAGATGCCGCAACCATATCAGGGGTTGTTTTATTGCCATAAAGTAAGTTTCCTATAAAACTTGAATAAATGGGATTTACTTCAATAAAATCATAACAATATATATTACTTAACATCCTTAACTTATTAATTATTAAATTACGATCCCATACATTATTACATAATCTATTAAAATTCTTACCATTTCCTTTATCTGATGTTTTAATATTTAAATCTTCAACAGATAATTTTTTACATTTCCAGTAAGAAATAAGATTATTTATTTTATGACTCACTTGAATTATCTCAAAATGTCTTTTTCCTGATGAAACATTTTTCTTTGTAAGTTTATTTAAATCAATAACTTCTTTATACAATACATTAAATTCATCATTTTTATTAAATTCAATAACAGATAATCCAATATAATTTGGATTTAAATCTAATCCCAATATTCTATTATCTTTTAAATTATTGAATTTTAATGAGTTATTTATTATTTTTTCATCATAAGTTATCCAAATGAACTCATTATTTAATTTTATAGAAACTGTTGCTTGTTTCAATAAACACAATTCATTTAATTTATTTAATTCTTTTTGTAAATTTCTATGTAATTTACCAAGATATATTTCTATATGTTTCCTTTTGTTTAGTTTAAATGTAAGTTGTTGATTATCAAAGTTGAAATTAAATAATCTATTTCCTTTTTGTCTCATTTCGCCTTGAGAACATAATGGCAAAAATCTTTCTTTAATAAAGGTTTCTTTATCAATTAATTTTCTCAAATATCTCTTATATAGTCGTTTACCACCAAAAATTACTTTTTTGGAACCATTTCTTTCTTGTATAGATTTTGCGTCTTTTATCCCACATTGAATCAACCAAGAATTTATTTTTCCTTTAAATATAGAATTTACCTGTTCTCTTACATCCTTTTCACTTAAAGAATCATCATAATGAAATCTATTATAAGCATAATGAACTATTGAATTATATGTTTTTAACTCATAATCCAAATCGATAGAATTCATTATTTTTAATTTAATAGTTTTCATTCTATATAAATTTATATTGTATTATATTTATTAAATATAACAAATTATAATAAAAATAAATTGTTTTTACTTTCTTCAATTCGACTCTCTGTATATTTACATTGGTTTGATGATAATTCAGAACCAATATAATTTAACCTATTTAATACACAAGAGTTTGCTGTAGTACCTGTTCCCATAAACGGATCGTAAACAACATATCCTTCATCGGCATATATATCAAATAATTTTGTACATAATTCTGTACTATATGTTGCTTGATTTAATCCGTGTGTCTTTCCGTCATTGTTCTTTGCTTCTATATAATTATAAAATACATTATAATATTTCTGACCTGTCTTTTCAGATATAGATTTCACACCCTTATTACATTTAAATGTATCTATTTCATTTTTACGAACAAATACCCAAACAAATTCCCAATTTCTTGAAAGTCGTCTTTCATTTGCTGGAAAAGGAAGCCCTGAACCTTTTTTCCACATTATAGTATTAGCAATACACCATTCAGTTTTATCCACTATCTCCGCGACGAGTTTATATGGTAATGATGGATTTTCAATCGAATATGAAAAATTATATAAAACAATACCATTATCTTTTACAACTCTATTAAAATTATTAAATAACTTAATTGTAAAATCTATATATTCAGATTCTGTCATCCAATCTTCATATACATCATATCGACCGCTATCCGCATAACCTCCTTTTCTTGCTGTCATATTATACGGAGGAGATGTCATTACAATATCAACCAAATTATCGTTCATTTTTGACATTGTAACGAAACAATCTTCGTTATAAATTTTATTAATTTCTATTCCCATATAATAAATATAACAAAAAAAAGAAGCACTTGGCTTCTTTTTATCTATTTTTTAAACTTTCATGTTCTTCACCATAAACTGTTTTAGGAATTATGGCGAGAGTTATAGGTAAAATTGATGCTACGCCATATTTTTGCAATTCTAAACATATATCATCTAATGTTGCTCCAGAAGATATATTATCATCAAAAATAACAATATGTTTATCTTTAAGATCTTGTTGTATTCCAGACAATTTTGGATTTATTCCAAACAGACCTTCTAAAGATCTTCTTCTTTTATCTTCAATAGATTTTATTTCAAAATTTTTAGCCCTACCATCAGCGGTTTTTGTTTTATCTCTACCTCTTCTACCTTCTCTTTTAATCTTTATTAATTTTTCCAACTCTTTAACTTCTTCTTTTTTTAATTTAAGTTCTTTTGTTGGACGACCTCTTTTTCCAGAATGATATGTAATATAATCATTTAATTCATCAACTTTAACTCTTAATTCGTATACATCAGCATCTGCTTTCCAATTTTCAACATCATGTCTTAATTTATTAATATCTGTATCTGACAATCCTAATTCTTTTGCTACTGTAAAATTGACATATACATTTCTAATGTTTTTTGACATCAAATTTGGAATACATTTGATACCTGGTGATTTTTTATATCTGTTCATAATATATTCAACCATTTGTTTATTAAATTCACTAGAACTTTCTGGATATGTGATTATATCAACAGGATTATTTTTCAAAATAGCATGTATATATAAAGACGAACGCTTCATAAATTTATCAATTGAGTCAAAGTCTATTTCTCTTTTTTCAATATTTTTGAATTTATTTGGGTGTTTTAATGCTTTTGAAATCCTCATATCTGAAATTTTATACAAGTTATATGACATAACTCCACTTTTTGGTAATAACACTTCGTGATATTTAAACTTCTTATCTTCATTAAATATTTCCGTAGATGTTATATCTGTATCATTTTTACCTGGTGTGAATTTAAATGTTCTATCAGAACCTCTACCTCTTGTTCCAAAAGACCATCCTTCATCACAATCAACTAAATCGAAGTCATACCCATTTTCATGTTCTTCTTCAATAAGTAATTCAATTAATTCTAATGGAGAGAGTTTATTGTTTTCATCAATAAATCCACAATCATTTAAAAATTCCTCATATGTTAAAATATTTTTTCCCATATATAATATATATTTTATAATATTTATGTTTTATTCCCACAATGGCGATTCTTTTAAACATTTTTCATATTCAATTCTTTCAATAGCGGTTTTACAATATTGCTCACTTATATCGGTTCCTATATATTTTCGCCCTAAACGCTCACAAACAGTACAGGTTGTTCCAGCACCAGAAAATGGATCGTAAATAATATCATTCTTATATGTAAATAATTTCAATATTCTTTCAACCAATTCTTCTGGAAACATCGCGGGATGATCAAATTTCTTCATATTTCTTTCAGGAGCAATAGACCACTTTGCTGTCGTCCAAGTTTTAAATTCATCACCAACAATATCAATATCTTCTTTGTTTCCAACATGTTTCGGAGAGCCTTTGTAAAAATATTCTACAAACTCCCAAGTATATTTCAAATATGGCATACTTGGACTACACCAAGAACCCCAAGCGGTATATGCACAATTATAATTATTCTTTTCCCATAAAATTTCTCCACCCCAAGTTAATCCACAATTTTGTAATATTTTGCTTACAACATGGTGTGTTGGAAAATTCTCGCTAAATACAGGCTGAACATTAACAAACATTCTACCACCTTCTTTCAACTTTTTAGCGCATAATTCGAATATTTCTGCTAACCAATCCTCATATACTTTGAAATCAATTTTGTCATTATATTCGTTATAATCTTTTCCAAAATTATAAGGCGGTGATGTGATGATGCAATCCAGAGAATTATCATCAAGTTTATTCAAAAATTCAATACAATCTTCACAATATATTTTATTTAATTCTACCATAAACTATTTTCAAACTAATGTTTTTATGTATTGTTATTAAAATTTTTTATTACAAATATAACAAAAAA
>JAEIGA010002696.1_pt1 | contig 28147 bp, 26 predicted proteins | sample 9270691 | NCBI WGS metagenome assembly JAEIGA01 (sample SAMN17057246, study PRJNA624740) | gut metagenome | biome: biome; isolation source: fecal sample | host: Bos grunniens | place: China: Xizang | collected 2019
CTCATCTCACTCTCTAAGCAGATCCTTGTACAGGAGAACGACTACGTTCGCGCTGGTACACCGCTCTCTGACGGTGCTATCACTCCGCAGGATATCCTTGCTATTAAGGGTCCCACCGCGGTACAGGAGTACATCGTTAACGAGGTACAGGACGTATACCGTCTGCAAGGTGTAAAGATCAACGATAAGCACTTCGAGATCATCGTACGTCAGATGATGCGTAAGGTACAGATTGAAGAGGCTGGTGATACACGCTTCCTCGAGGCTCAGGTGGTTGATAAACTCGACTTCATGGAAGAGAATGACCGTATCTGGGGTAAGAAGGTGGTTGTTGATGCTGGTGACTCTGAGAACCTTGCTGCAGGTCAGATTGTTACTGCTCGCAAGCTCCGCGACGAGAACAGCTCGCTCAAGCGTCGCGACCTCAAGCTTGTGCAGGTACGTGATGCCGTGCCCGCAACATCTACTCAGATTCTCCAGGGTATCACACGTGCCGCATTGCAGACCTCAAGCTTCATGTCGGCTGCATCGTTCCAGGAGACCACCAAGGTCCTCAACGATGCTGCAATCTACGGCAAAAGCGACCGTCTCGAGGGTATGAAGGAGAACGTAATTTGCGGTCATCTTATCCCTGCTGGTACAGGTCAGCGTGAGTTCGAGAAGATTGTTGTTGGCTCACGTGAGGATTATGAACGTACCATTGCCAATCGTCGCACAGTGATTGATTTTAGCGAAACTGAAGAGTAATCTTACAGAAAACGATAGAAAGAATAGGGCAAGTCCATAGACTTGCCCTATTCTTTTGCTTATCTTTTCAATGGCCGAATAAAGTCGAACCCTCATTTGTACAGCTTCAATAGGATATATTTCGCTTGCTATATTCTTCGGTATGTTGGAATATTCTTGTGGTTATGATGGCGAGTGGAAAAGCAAAGATGAGACGCAGGATTTGCTATTATTTGTAAAGAAATTTATGAGGGATATTGAGTTTTAGAACTTTTTCATTACCTTTACACTTTACAGTATTGAAGGCTATGCGTAGACGTTTTTTATTTTGTGTAGTGTTATTGTTGTTGGCTACTATTTGTAGTTCACAAGATAACGGGATGTATTACGTACACTTTAATGATGGTCGTGTATGGGGGTATCCAAAGAATTTCGTGAAGGAAGTTGCTTCTAATAAGGAACAATATTCGTTTGTCTTGAAGAACGACAGTATTGTGTCATGGTCTACCGAATATGTACTTGCTGTTGATGAAATAGCCCCAATTTATCCTCAGTTTACCTCTTTCAAATTGGATGATAAACTTAACGACCAACTGTATCGTGATGTGGAAGCTGCTGTGACTTCTGACGCGGTGTGGGCTTCGGTTGATGGCATTGGCAAATATCTTACTCCAACATTTTCTATGGATACGCCATCGGCTATTGCATATGTTGATGGAAAGGAACAGGTGAGTGGATTGTCTCGTTTGCGTTTTGCCGGTGATGTGGTCTATACTTTGGGAAATCCTAATTATAAGCGTTTGTCGGTAGAGAAGGTAAGTGAGGAGGTATGGTCTCGTCCTGAGATTGGCGTTGAGGAAATCCCGCTCGAGGAAAATATGTTTTCGACGAATGCACCTACCGGTAGAACTAATGAAGGGTTGGCCATGATGATTGATGGAAAACCGAATACCTTTTTTCACTCAACATGGTCTCAAGATCCAATCTATTCCGTTGACCTAAGCAAGCAGGTATATGTGTCGGTGGAATTGCCAAGATCATTAACAGAATTCCAGTTCTATTATCAGGGGCGAACAGATGCTACAAAGTATAATATTTATGAATGGAAGATAGAGGCTTCTAATGATGGTGAACACTGGGTGCATATTCTTTCAATAGACGAAGAGGACGGCCTTCCTACGTATGGTTCTGGAGTAGATTATATGTCGCCTACGATTGATTTGGGTGGGTCGTATAGACACTTGCGTTTCACGGCAGTTGAGGTGGGCTATAAGAACTATCTATGCTTGAGCGAATTTAGGCTTTATGAGGTTTACTACGAAGGTGAAGCGGAGTTGGTGCAGCCAGCAATCTACACCTACAGCATGGTCCCTATGGGACGCGAGGTTCCCGTGCATATTGATTGGATGACTGATTATGCTTCTGCCGTTCCTCGTATTGATATTAATGTAGAGGGTGGACAGATTGTGTCGAGCAAGGATTATTACCTCAATGCGGAAATAACTTTTCGTGGCAATGGAGTATGGGACGACTTCGATTTTGAGAGTCCGGTGAAGATTAAGGGACGTGGTAATAGTAGTTGGAGCACCCCAAGTAGTAACTCCAACCCTAAGAATCCTTACCGCTTAAAGTTCGATGAGTCCGTCAAGCCTTTCGGCATGAAAAAGGGAAAGAACTGGAACCTTATCGCACAAAGACAGACTGGTTCACTTTTGTCCAATCCTGTAGCTCACAAGATTGCTCGCATGGTGGGGTTGCAGACTGCCAATGATGTGATCCCTGTTGACCTATACATGAATGGAGAGTACCGCGGAAGCTATATTTTTACCCAGAAGGTGGGTTTGGCTAATAATAATGTCGATTATGACGATGAGTCACAGTCTGCTTTATTTGAACTTGATTCTTACTATGAGTCGGGACAATTTACCTCGTATGCCTATGCTTTGCCCGTGAATATCAAGTCCCCTGAGTTTGGTGAAGATGAGACCTTTCTCGACTATAATGGTGTACGTGATGAGTTTAATCGCTTCGAGACTGCCGTATATTTAAAAAACAACTATGAACGTCTTGTAGACATTGATATGTTGGTACGCTATATGCTCGTCAATGACCTAGTGCTTAATTCAGAGTTGGGGCACCCCAAGAGTTCGTTTCTCTCACGTGAAAATATGAATCACATGAAAAGCCGCTACATTTTCGGTCCAGCATGGGATTTTGATTGGGCTTATGGTTATGAGGGTACTAGCAGATATTGTACAAGTGGAGCCGATAGGGATTTGTTCAGTTACCTTTCAGGTAAGCCTGGTAATCGTTTCTATTCTGACATCTTGCGTTCCAGTGAATGGATTAAGTACCGCTACTATCGCTTGTGGGAGGAGTTCTTCGATAGACACTTGACTGAACTCGTTGACTACGTCGATGACTACTATGCCTATGCCCGTAGCTCTTTTGAGAACAATTCTTATGTGTGGGGCGATGGTTACAACTACGATACCAATGTGGCCACTATGAAGGCTTGGCTTATGCAACGTGCCCAGTACATCAAAGGACGCCTCACCCCCTATGCAATTGATGCTCCTGAACCTTTTGCTTATGGGAATCTTAATGGAGATGCGGCTGTTGACGAACTTGATGTTGATTATATGCTCTTATTGCTTTGTGGCGTGTTCCCAAATGACCTTTCCCTTGAACAGGCTGATGCTGATGGAAATGGAGAGATATCTCTGAGCGATCTCACCTGGGTGTCTCTGCTAACAGAGGATATGCATGCTAGTCAAGTTCGTAGTCGTCGTGAAGTAGTGTGTGTCGATGATGATGCAGAGACTGATGATGCCAACGATGTTCCGGACTTCGATATTGAGGATTATCACACCCTACTCCCTCCATCAAACAAGGATGTAAGTGGGACTCCCTTGCATACGCGCTCTACTTTAGATGAGGTAGCTCTGGGGGTGTCTGTTACGGCAGACGGGTGGGATGTCGAGGTTTCGCTTGTTAACCCCACGCCCTATATTGCTTTTGCAATGGATTTCATTATTCCCACATCGTTTGTCCTTCGCGATGGGGATACAGCCCTGACGCTTTCATATCGCACAGAGAATACGTTTGCGATATCGGGGCATTGGGTCAGTGATGGAGTATATCGTGTCATTGGCTACTCCAAAGATATCTCGGCTATGACCGATGCGGAGGGCCCAATCTTTACGCTCTCGTTGGATGGAAGTACTTCTTTGTTTGCTGGAACTCATGTGTTGAGTGCAGAGAATATACGCTTCGTAACTGAGAATGCCTTCGACAAGTCGGCTCCTGATGTAGTCACGAAGTTTGAAGTTACAGAAGAGCAAGCGACAAGTTTGCTCTCTCCGCAGCTATATGCTCCTACTGATGTCTACGATATTCATGGTCGTGTTGTGCGTAAGGGTACAGCATCACTAGAGGATTTACAAAAAGGAGTGTATATTGTAAACAAACAGAAAATGATACGCTGATAGATGTCGTATGGCTAAATAGAGAAGCGCTGTATGTACAGCGCTTCTCTATTTATTGTCCTTTGTGTCTATTAGCACGCTTGCGGCGTATCTCTGCTTTCATCTTGGCCGATGCAGAATGATGCTGTCCTGTGATGTAGGCTTTCTTCTTGGCCTTGGTCTTAACTTTTTCCTCTTTGGGGCGGTCCGAGGCCACCTTTTTAAACATGATGCCTTTGGTGAATATGTCGTCTCCGTTCATACGCTATGCCTCCCCTTCGTCATCATATTCAAAATCGTCATCAAATTCATACTCGAAATCCTCCATCTCGTCGATGTCTTCATACTCGATGGTGATGTCGTCGTCCTGTCCCATGGCACGCAATTCGTCTTGCAGCTTATTCATGTCCTTGGCACGGTGCACGAGGCTCTCCTTACTGAGCTCAGTTTGTATGTTCTCCTTGTTGAGTTCGTTCCAGAGAATGTCTTTCAGAACCGATACGCCTAACCCAGTCACTGAAGAGATGAATACGTGGGGTATACCTTCGGGTAGTGTCTCTTCTAGCATCTCAATGAGTTCGTCGTCGAGTAGGTCACATTTGGTAATGGCCAACACGCGTTGCTTCTCCAGCATGTCGGGATTGAAAGTCGCCAACTCGTTGAGTAGGATGTCATACTCCTTGCGTATGTCTTCGGCATCTCCTGGTACCATGAAGAGGAGCAGCGAGTTGCGCTCGATGTGACGGAGGAAGCGGAGCCCAAGTCCTTTTCCGGCACTGGCCCCCTCAATGATGCCTGGGATATCGGCCATCACGAATGACTTGCCGTCACGGTAGGATACGATACCTAAGTTAGGTTCCAATGTCGTAAAGGGGTAGTTGGCAATCTTGGGCTTGGCTGCCGATACGGCTGCAAGCAACGTTGACTTACCCGCATTGGGGAAGCCTACGAGGCCTACATCAGCAAGCAATTTGAGCTCCATGATGACGGTGAGCTCTTGCATGGGCTCTCCAGGCTGTGCGAAGCGTGGAGCTTGACGCGTGGGGGTAGCAAAGTTGAAGTTGCCTAAGCCGCCACGTCCACCGCGGAGAAGGATTACTTCCTGGCCATGTTCGGTGATGTCGCACAGGTACGCTCCCGTCTCGGCGTTGTACACTACGGTGCCGCAGGGTACTTCGATAATCTTGTCTTCTCCATCCTTACCGCTACTTTTATTCTTTGAGCCATTGCCTCCATGCCCAGCAAAGGCATGTCTGTCATAGCGCAGGTGGAGTAGTGTCCAATAGTTTCGGTTACCGCGGAGGATGATGTGTCCACCTCGACCACCATTACCGCCATCGGGACCTCCATTAGGGTTGTACTTCACGCGACGCATGTGCGTGCTACCACGTCCACCCTTACCTGAACGGCAGTATATCTTTACGTAATCGACGAAATTTGTTTCAGCCACGATTAGAATGTTGTGAGCTATGAGTTGTGAACAGTATCCCCTGAATGTGATGGACTACTGTCTCCAATTTCTAGCTCCTAATTAAATGATAGTGTTTATGTATTCGATAATCTTGTTTGCCATACCTTCGATGCCCATGTCCTCGGTGTATACGATACCTTTGTATACGCCTTCTGCCTTGAACCACTCGATGAGCGGAGCAGTCTGGTTGTGGTATACCTCAAAGCGCTTCTTGATGGTCTCTTCATTGTCATCGGCGCGGCCTTCGAGTGTCGCACGACGGAGTAGACGATCCATAAGTAGGTTCTCGTCTACTTCAAGGTTAATCATGGTGGAGATTTGCTCGCCACGCTCTTCGAGCATCTTCTTTAGTGCATCTGCTTGTGCGATGGTGCGGGGGAATCCGTCGAAGATAACGCCCTTACTACCTTTGAATGAGTCGTACTTGTTGGCTAGGATGTCGATCATCAGCTCGTCGGGGATGAGGTTTCCGTGGTCAATGTAGCTTTGGGCGATCTTGCCCAACTCTGTACCATTCTTGATCTCACCGCGAAGCACGTCGCCTGTAGAGATGTGATCCAACTTAAATGTGTCAACCAAGATGGCGCTGTTGGTTCCCTTTCCTGATCCGGGAGCACCAAAAATAACGATGTTCAACATAGTCTTTAGTGTCTTATGTATTATAAACTTTTTCTATATTCTTCTGTTAAGTGTTATATGGGTAGGTGTTATTCCACCACGGTGTAGATATCTCTGAGGTTACGTCCGTAGCCATCATAATCAAGTCCATAGCCCACAATGAAGTCGTTAGGTATCTCGAGCGCCACATACTTGATGTCAAGCTCAACTTTGAGTTTCTTGGGCTTGAGTAGCAATGTGCATACGTGTACCGCTTCGGGTGAGCGTGCTTCGAGATCGCAAAGCACCTTCTGCATGGTATATCCCGTGTCAACGATATCCTCGATGACGACTACTGTGCGTCCGGTGATGTCTTCGGACAACCCAATCATCTCCTTCACTACTCCCGTCGTTTCGGTCCCTTGATACGAAGCGAACTTGGTAAACGTGATTTCAGCAGGGATGGTGATGCGTCGGAAGAGGTCGGCGGCAAAAACGAAACTGCCGTTCAATATACATAGGAACAAGGGGTTCTTGCCCTCTAGGTCGTGGTTGAGTTGAGCCGCTAAGCGGTCAATCTCGCTCAGAATTTTCTCCTCGGGGATGGATATGGCAAACTCTTTATCCTTTACTTTAACTGTGTTCATAGTCTAGAACTATCTACCGAAATTTCTACAAAATTAGATAAAAATCCTTGATTCCTCCTCAATGTTCAGCCTGTTTTTTTGAGTAAATGGGGCAAAAAGATAGAAAAACGCTTAAAGAGTAGCTACATCCGAGAAAAATATACTACCTTTACATTCACAAGAAACAAACGTATGAAAATATGAAACACTGCATCTCTGCCCTGTTCATTCTATTGCTTCCCATCTGTGCTATGGCGCAGACTTCCGTTACTCCATATACACCTGGTGTCACCACAGAGGGTGCAGCATATTATCTTCCCAAAACAGCCCTCAACGTCAGCATTACCACTGAGAAGACAACCTACATACCTGGTGAGTTGTGCCAATATGCCGAGCGATATCTTCGTGTCACGGGCATTTCTAACAGGGAGGACTGCTATCATACCATCCAATCGGCTACTATCACCGCTGAAGGGTTACCCGATGCAAGCAAGCTCTACCATATCCTCTACACTACGAGTAGCGTAGCTCCTCTCGTCACGCTTAGCGAGACGGGTGTATTGCAGAGCATCAATGTCTCAGCTGTTCCCGTCGCAGAAGTTCCCGTAGAGGAACCTGTTGGGCAGTCGGTCAAGAAAATCCCTTCGGCTCGCACTTTCATGACTGAGGAGATGCTTATGGCAGGCTCAAAGGCTAAACTTGCAGAACTTGTGGCCAAGGAAATCTATAACATTCGTGAGAGTCGTAATCTCATCATCCGTGGCCAGGGAGAGCATATGCCTCAAGATGGTGAGTCGTTCCGTATCCTCCTCGCAGGGCTCGATGAACAAGAGCAGGCTTTCATGCAGCTCTTTACTGGAGTCACCACTACTGAGGTTACCACGCAGGCCTATCAAGTCATCCCTGACACCGTGACCGACAAACTTATTTTCGGACGCTTCTCTCGTAAGCTTGGTCTTCTTCACGGCGATGACCTTTCAGGATCCCCCCTCTACATTGACATCAAGTGCAAGCAACCCATTCTAGAGCCTATGGCTGATGTTCCTGTCTCCACGAACAAGGGCAAAAAGAGCAAGCGAGGTGCTTTGCAGGACGGGCTCGTTTATAACCTTCCCGTGCAGGCCGAGGTGAAGGTCTATACCAACACGAAAGTGTTGGCCTCCGGGTCCCTTCCCTTGGCACAGTTCGGTCGCACAGAAACTCTCTCCAGTGCCCTCCTTGTCAAGAAGAAGGATGTCAAGATTACCCTCGACCCCATCACTGGCGCATTGCTTCGAGTGGAAGAGTAGGAGTAGGGGAGTCTGAGTATTGACGTAAGATGCCCTGCGCAGCATAGCTAGCAGGGCATCGGTTCTTTATCAACTTTCTTGTAATCTCTTAGCAAGCCTTGAAACTCATATCGAGGCTTTTTACAGAGTGGGTAAGGGCACCCACAGATACGTAGTCGACACCACACTCTGCATAGGAACGGATAGTGTTGAAGGTAATGCCGCCTGAAGACTCTATCTCGATGCGCCCATCTACGATTTCTACAGCCTTGCGAGTATCCTCCACGGTGAAATTGTCGAGCATTACGCGATGTACACCTTCGAGAGAGAGCACTTGGTAAAGTTCGTCGAAGTTACGTACCTCAACCTCTATTTTGAGATTTTTGCCCTTAGCTTTGCAGTACTCTTGTGCACGAGTTACTGCCTGGGGGATGCCTCCAGCAAAGTCTACGTGATTGTCTTTGAGTAATATCATATCGAACAACCCGATGCGATGGTTGCATCCACCACCGATACGTACGGCGTCCTTCTCCATGATGCGCATACCAGGAGTGGTCTTGCGGGTGTCGAGCACGCGGCATTTGGTGCCTTCGAGCAACTTTACATATTCGCCGGTGATGGTGGCTATACCGCTCATGCGTTGCATCACGTTGAGCATGAGGCGCTCGGTCTGCAAGAGGCTTTGTACCTTACCTTCTACGACAAAGGCTATGTCGCCGGGCTTCACGTGAGCACCATCGTTGATGTATACTTCCATCTTCATTTCTGGGTCGAAGCGGTTGAATATTCTACGTGCCATTTCCACTCCGGCAATGATACCCTCCTCTTTGATGATGAGGCGCTGCTTGCCCATAGCGTCGGCAGGAATGCTAGATAGAGTGGTGTGGTCGCCATCACCTATATCTTCGGCAAATGACAGTGTTATGAGGTCGTCGATTAATTTGTCCATAGTAGTACTTATTAAGAAGTGAATGTGCTACAAAGATAATGCTTTTTTGCTATAGTGCCACGATTGAATAAAAAAAAGAAGGTCGTCATCGCGACGACCAATCTTCCAACTTTAAAAATCTAATACCATGAAAAACACATTGCAAAGGTACGGCTATTTTGCGTTTCTACAAGAGGCTGATAGGTGAAAAATATGTTGTTTAGCATATTTTCTATTACTTTTTGGATCTTTCTCATGTGGCGATGATAAAATGCAAAGAGCGGTTAACAAAAACCGCTCTCTGTATGATGACCTGTGAATGTAGCCGCTTACTCAACGTATAATACTAATCCTTTAAGGTATTCGCCTTCAGGGTGATATATGCTTACGGGGTGGTCGGCAGGCTGAGTGAGTTGGTGTAGGATACGTACTCGACGCCCCGACATGGCAGCTGCGGTGAAGACGGCCGTACGGAAGTTGTCCTTTGTTACCACCTGTGAGCAAGAGAAGGTGAACAGGATACCGCCGGGACGTATTTTTTCGAAGGCCTTGGCATTGAGTTTGCGGTAACCCATGAGAGCATTGCGTAGGGCATCCTTGTGCTTGGCAAAAGCTGGGGGGTCGAGGATGATGAGGTCGTACTGGTCGCCCATGCGGTCGAGGTACTTGAAAGCATCTTCGGCATAAGCCTCGTGGCGGGCATCTCTGGGGAAGTTGAGCTCTACGTTAGCACGGGTGATATCAATAGCTCGTGATGAGGAGTCTACGGAGTGTACCAGTTCGGCACCACCGCGCATGGCATAGAAGGAGAACCCTCCGGTGTAGCAGAACATGTTGAGTACCTTGCGTCCGTGTGAGTAACGCTCGAGCAGGGCGCGGTTCTCACGCTGGTCGACGAAGAAGCCTGTTTTCTGCCCACCGAGCCAGTCTACATGGAACTTCAGCCCGTTTTCCGTTGCGATATCGCTGGCCGTGGTCAGTCCGCCTTTGAGGAAGCCGTTGCCACCATCCTCCGAGGCCTTGTAGGCGAGGGTGGTCTCCGACTTGTAGTAGATGTTGTCGACGATGCCCTCGAGTACTTCTGCCAGTGCGTCGGCAATTTCCACGCGGCTCACGTGCATACCCACCGAGTGGGCTTGCATCACGGCAGTGCGGTCATAGACGTCGATGACAAGGCCGGGGAGGCCGTCACCCTCACCGTGGACGAGGCGGAAGGCGTTGGTTAATTCTGAATTTTCCTTTGTCCACTGTGGGAAGATGCTCTTGCGTACGTCGTAGGCGGCAGCGAGTCGTTGGTTCCAGAAATTCTTGTCGATGGTGATGTCCTCAAATGAGAGCACGCGCACAGCGATGCTACCTATCTGTATGTGGCCTACTGCAAGAAAACGTCCATCGGCGCTGACTACACGTACCACGTCGCCCTCTTCAGGACGGCCGTCAATGTGATGTATGGCTCCAGAGAATACCCAGGGGTGGAAACGTCCGAGCGACTCTTCTTTCCCTTTCTTTAAGTGTACGGTGTTATACATAGATTTTATACATTTGTTTCGATAATTCGGTAGTCCTGCTTACGTTTTCGTTCTTCGAGGTAGTTATACATGCGTACGCAGGCCCAGGCATCGGTAGCGGCATAGCCCTTTTGGCGATCGGTGAGTACGTCGGCCTCCCAGTTGGTGAGGCGCTGCGACTTGGATATCTTTTTGCCGAAGAGCAGCGCGTAGATCTTTTGCAGGCTCTGTGCCTCGATGCCCATCTCCTTTACGTAGGTCTGTAGGTCGAGGAATCCTCGGGGCTCAAACTTGTGTTTGCGCTGTAGGTTTTGTATGTCGTCTCTGAGCGAGAGGCCCACCTTGAGTTGACTATTGTCTTGCAAGAGATCGACCAGCGCCTGGGGCATACCGATGTAGTTGAGGCGGAAGAGGAAACAGGTGTCCTCGGTCGATATCTGCAGTAGTGCCACTCCGTAGGTCTTGCCCTTGGCAAAACTGGGGCGGGTCTCGGTGTCGATGCCGAGGATGGGATAGTCCCTTAGGTAGTTTACTGCCTTCTCTACATCGCCTACAGAGTGAACTACTATGATGCGGCCCCCGAAGAGTTCGGATGGCATCTGGGCGATGTCGGCCTTGGCTATGTTGCTCTTAATGTCAATCATTCTTGGAATTCTGTGTCGTCGCTTTCGTCTTCGTTATCGTCACCTGAGTACTTAACCTCGTGTAGAGCACGCATGGTGTTGACGAGTGTTTGTCCCCAATAGCCGGCGAAGTGCTCGCGGCACTGTGCCAGGGCGTCGTGCATGGTCTCGTTGAGTCCGCTGCGGAACTGACATACGAAGTCCTTCACCACCTGGTAGATGTCTGCCAAGTCCTCGGCGATGCTCTTGCGGATGGGTGTGTCGCTATACTTCATCTCTTCGACGAACACGTCGAGGTAGTCGTCGCGATCGGCAAGCAGTTCTTGTAGATTGATACGTATCACTTCGTAGTCATCTTCGGTGACGAAAGCTTCGAGTCCGTCCTCGCCCATCACCTCGCACTCGGATAGCATCGAAGCCTTTAAATATAACAAAGGTAAAATCTTGAGTAGGGTGTCGACAAATTCGCCACGCTTCTGCCCTTCACTGCGCTCGATAAAGGCACAGAACTCGGCGGCTACGGTGACAAACTCTACTGTGTTGCGCTCGAATATCACTTGCGATTGTTGTTTCATTGTTTCCGGTTCTATTTTGAGTACAAAATTAATCTTTTTCGGTGAGAGAATGGTTATGGAATCCTACTTTTTTGACTATAAATGGTGTCTTGTGTCTTAGAATTGTTACCTTTGCAACAATAACCACTATTATAAAGAATAGCGTATTTATGAAGACAATGTATGTATTCCTTGCCGAGGGTTTCGAGGAAATTGAGGCCTTGGCTCCTATAGATGTGATGCGTCGTGCCGGCTTGGCAGTGACAACGGTGTCCGTAACCGACGAGCTTGTGGTACGTGGCGCCCATGGCATTCCCGTGGTGGCTGATGCCATCTTTGCTGCGCTCGACTTTTCCGATGCGGCTCTGCTCTTCCTTCCCGGCGGGCTCCCCGGTGCCACCAACCTTGAGGCACATGTCGGGTTGGGTCAGTTGCTTGTAGAGAAGGCAGCGCAGAGTGGTATAGTTGTTTCGGCTATTTGTGCCGCACCTCTTGTGCTCGGCGGATTGGGCTTGCTCCAGGGTAGGCAGGCTACCTGCTATCCCGGTTTCGAGGATACGATGAAGGGCGCTACCTATACCGCCGCCAAGGTTACTGTCGACAGTAACATCTTTACCGCTTGTGGTCCTGGTGCTGCGTGGGAGCTTGGCTTTACCTTTGTGGAACATTTCTGCGGTGTTGAGAAAGCCGATGAGTTGAGAAAGGGAATGCAGTTCAAATAGAGTTGAAAAAACGAAAAGCTTTTCACTTTTATCTTTCCATTTATGGACAAATACGTCATCATCGTTGCTGGAGGTAAGGGGCTTCGTATGGGGGGCGAACTGCCCAAGCAGTTTATCCCAGTGGAAGGTCGTCCCGTGCTGATGCGCACGCTCGACACGTTTCACACCTGCGACCCCTCCATAGAGATTATCCTCGTGCTTCCGAGCGACCATCGACCCTACTGGCAGGAGTTGTGCCGAGAGTATCAGTTTGACGTGCCTCACCTCATTGCCGATGGCGGTGCTACCCGCTTCCATTCCGTGCAGAATGGATTGGCTCTTGTCGATGCTCCAGATGCTTTGGTGGCCGTACACGATGGTGTACGCCCCTTCGTTTCACACGAGGTCATCCGTCGTTGTTACGATGAGGCTGCAAATCATGGTGCCGTGGTACCTGTCATTTCTGTGGTGGAGACGGTACGCCATCTACTCCCCGAGGGTAGCGAGACGGTGAGCCGTGACGCCTACCGCTTGGTGCAGACTCCGCAGACCTTCCGTGCCTCACTCCTATGCAGTGCCTATGAACAGCCCTATTGCGAGGACTTTACCGATGATGCCTCCGTCGTCGAGGCCTTGGGACATGCTGTACATCTCGTCGAGGGCAATCGCGAGAACATCAAACTCACTACTCCCTTCGATCTCGTCGTAGCCAAGGCTTTGGTAGGAAAAAGGGATTGAATGCCCTTTCTCGTTTCTCGGATAATTACTCGCGGCCGAAGTATCCCTTTGCAGGTCGGTAATAACCGCGACTATAGGGGATGCGTTCCATCACCCCCTGGGCGATGTATTCCTTAAGCAATGCGCGGGCGGCAGTCTCCTTATATCCGCTGAGGATTGCAAAACGCTTCACGTTGATGGCTTCATTGCCTTTTTCGGCAAAGTACTCGTAGAGTGCCATATCGAGCGAATCGGTATCGGTGGGCTCGAGGCAGGTGTTGTCGATTTTATAGGTGACGTTTTGGAGCTGCTTCTGTAGTAGTGCGCCGGGGATGAGGCTGATGCTGCCCACCTCAATATCAGTAGGGCGTAGGCGCTCGCCTGGGTTCTTGAGCTCTTTGGTACGTACATCGAGTGAGAGTATGCCCAGTTCGCCCAACTCCACTCGCTGCCCATTGGCCAGGGCTTCGGCGATGAGCACTTCGAGCACGTTCCATGCTGCTATCACATCTGTCTGAGTTACCGTGCAGCGTTGCTGGCTGATGGTGCCGATCTTTTCAATGTTGATTTTCTCTTGAGGCACGAGGGTGGCTCCTACACCCCATGCCTTGCCGTCGGCACTGCCGTTCATCCTACGGCGACGGATGGCGCGACAATGCATCACTGGAGTGTTATCACTTATCTGGATTGTGTTCTTAGGATTTCGACTCATGGGTTTGTCTTTTTTTTTGTTTGTAAAGGTAGTAATTTTTTTTGATGAAGCATGCCAAGCTGTATAACTTCTGTTGGATTTTACAGCGTATGCTCACGACGTCCAGTGTTGTAGATGTGAATACCTTTAGGGTTATGGATTTATCAATATTCTTTATCCCGTTTCCCCTCAATCTTTCGAACTACCCAAATCACTCCGCGCTAATTACTGCGGAATACCTCACTAACTACCGCGCTATGCCTCGCTAATTAGCGAGGTCTCCCACGCTAACTACCGCGGAGATATTTGGGCAAAGTTAAAAAACGTCATCAAGCGCAAGAAAACGTGCGCCGATTGGATGGAAATACGATGGGTGAGGGCGTTTCGGAACTTAGATCATGAATGCTACCTCCTTAAAGAGATAGCTGTGTAGGTCGCCTTGCTGGTTCTCGAGGAGGAGATGCCCGTCGGGAGCAACATCGCGTAGGATGGCCGTGAAGGGACCCGCGGCATCGCGGTATATAGCTGGCGTGTCACGGAGGTATAGGAGGGTGGTGTAGTGCTTGTGCAGTGTGGCTCGGCTGAGCATAGAGGAGGTAAACAGAGTGTAGAGCTCCATGAAATGATTGACGACCTCTCCCAGGAGAATTTCACGATCGACCTCGTGACCGAGAATCTGGTGCAAGGATATGGGGTTGGGGGCATCGCTGACGAAGAGGGACTGGTTGACGTTGATCCCCACGCCGATAAGGCTGCGCGAGAGGTGCATGCCTTCGAGGTCGTGCTCGATGAGGATGCCGCAAAGTTTCTTATCCTTATAATATATGTCGTTGGGCCACTTGATACGGATGTTCTCGGTGTACTCGCCCAGCACGTCGCAGAGGGCGACGGAGATAAGTTCGCATAGTACAAACTGCTGGTTCGCAGCGATGTCCTCAGTGCGTAGTGAGAGGGTGAAGAGAAGGTTCTTTTCTGCTTCGGATTCCCACGTGTTGCCACGTTGACCTCGTCCTGCGGTCTGGTAGTCGGTGGTGATGAGAGTGGCATGAGCATTGGAGATGGCCGACCTGGCGTAGAGATTGGTCGACTCGGTCTCGACAAGATGGGTACGATGGATGCTCAACTCGCAGTTCATGATACTCAAACGATATTCGCAGGGTTCAAGGGGGATTATAACTCCTCAAAGTCTACGTACTCGCCATCGCTTTTGTCGAAGACCTTCTCCCGTTTCTTTCCTCCTGAAGGAGAGGTCTGATGGGGTTGCGACTGTTGTGCAGACCGTTGTGATGACCCTGATTGTCTTGTGTGATTGTTTGTATATCTGGGATGTCCGAAGATTCCGAGGATGAACAGGATAATGCTGCGTATAATGGATGTGCCGATAGAGATAATGACTATGGCCACAAAGCATACCATAAGAAATAAACCTAAAATCATAGTCTTTTCAGTGTGTAGTTACGATAGGTTATAGACAAACGGTGTGCCAAAAAGGTTCGTTTAGGGGAGTTAGCTTCTCTTTTGTGTCAGAACTGACAAAATGATGTACCATCCGATGACAGCAGAGAGGCCGCTGAGCTTAAGGAATAGCAGCAAGACGATACTGACAAGGAGGAAGATATAGGCCGTGCGGTTGGCCTTCCACGCTAGACTCTTGAACTTGAGCGAGAACATGGGTATCTCTGCTACTAGCAAGTAGGAGAAGAGCATGACGAGGGCTATCACCAACATCCATCCATAGGGGTTGACGACAACGATGTCGTGCGACCCCAGCACGAGGCCGCCCCAGAAGAGGGCATTAGCGGGGGTTGGGAGTCCGATGAACGAGGAGGTTTGACGCTCGTCGACATTGAACTTGGCCAAGCGCAGTGCTGAGAAGGCTGCCATGAGAAAGGCAACGAAAGGCATGGCGAAAGCGGGCAACATGTCAAGATTCACATCGGCACACTCGCGGAGCCAACTGAAAACCATAGCCGCTGGGGCGAAGCCGAAGGTGATGACATCGGCCAATGAGTCAAGTTCCTTGCCGATGGGAGAGCTTACCTTCAATGCGCGTGCGGTGAGACCGTCGAAGAAGTCAAACACGGCGCCGGCAATAATGAACAGGAAAGCATACAAGTAGATGCCTTCGAAAGCAAACATGGTGGCAACGCATCCAGAGAGGAGGTTGCAGCAGGTGATGGTGTTGGGAATGTGCTTACGCATAGTTCTATTGAAGCAAACTTCCTCTCGGGAGTGGGCTTTTTATTTTAACTTAGCAATTACCGTCTGGTTTCCAGTGGTTTTCTGATTCATGGTGACGCATACCTCGGTGCCGAGTGGTAGATATACATCAACACGCGAGCCGAGTTTGATAAAACCGAAATGCTGGTCGATGAAGCACTCCTCGCCAGGCTTGGCATAGGTCACGATGCGACGGGCCATAGCACCTGCGATTTGGCGCACCATTACTTCCTTGCCGTCTGGGGTCTCTACGACTACCATCGAACGTTCATTGTCGGTGCTTGCCTTGGGTAGGAATGCGCGATGGAATTTGCCATTCTCGTGGCGTACCTCCTTAACAACGCCATCTACGGGGTACCAGTTGGCATGCACGTTGAGCGGACTCATGAAAATAGAGAGCATCAAGCGGCGGTCGTGAAAGTAGTCGGGTTCGTCAACCTCCTCAATAACCACAATCTTACCGTCGGCAGGAGCTACTACAATGCCCTCAGTATCTTCGCCGGGGAAGCGGCGGGGCGGGCAGCGGAAGAAGTTGACCAACAATAAGTATATCGTGGTACTGAATACGGCATAGAGGATGAATACCCAACGCAAGTCTGGATGGGTGTAGGTGAAATAATAAACTAAAGCATTAGTGAGTAGCCAAACAAAGAGACCTACTGTCAACTGGCGAGTGCCCTCCTGATGGAGGCGTATTTTACGGAGTTTTCGCATAGTATTTTATATGTTTATAACTGCAAATGTATACCTATTATGCCAATATTGCAAGAAAATTGGCAATTATTGCAGTCTGAAGGAACTATTTTGAGATATGTACGGGACGTGTGCGGAAAAAATGCAGTAGTGGTATGTATATGTGGAAAACTTTTGGATAAATAATTTGTGGCAAATGATGAAGATTCGTTAGGAATTGTGTAACTTTGAAGCGAATATGGAAATAAAGGAAACAAATATACCTTATCACATACCGGTGATGCTGCACGAGACTGTGGACGGATTAGATATCGCTCCAGGTGGCGTGTATGTCGATATGACATTTGGCGGAGGCGGTCACTCTCGCGAGATCTTGCGCAGGATGGATGCCACGGCGCGTTTGTTTAGTTTCGATCAGGATACCGATGCCGAACGCAATATTGTGGATGACGAGCGCTTCACTTTTGTGCGTAGTAATTTCCGTTATTTGCGCAATTGGATGCGCTATCACGGCGTGGCGCAACTTGATGGTGTACTCGCCGATCTCGGCGTATCGAGTCATCAGTTTGATGAGGGCGAGTTGGGGTTCTCGTTTCGATATGATGCTAAGCTCGACATGCGTATGAACCGTCGTGATGGACTCACGGCTGCAGACATTGTCAATACTTACGACGAAGGACGCTTGGCTGAGATATTCTACCTCTATGGCGAACTGCTCAATAGTCGCAAGCTGGCTTCGGTTATTGTCAAGGCACGCACCGTGGCTCCCATCGAGACCACGGGACAGCTTTACGAGACGGTGAAGCGACTCTTCGGTCGCGATCGTGAGAAAAAGGAAATGGCCAAGCTCTTCCAGGCCCTACGCATCGAGGTGAACGAAGAGATGGAAGCGCTGAAGGAGATGCTGCAGTCGGCCACCGAACTGCTGCGCCCCGGAGGCCGTCTGGTGGTGCTCACCTATCATTCGCTCGAAGATCGTCTGGTGAAGAACCTCATGAAGACGGGTAATGTCGAAGGCAAGGTGGAGCAGGACATCTATGGAACCAAACCCTCGCCTTACCGAATGGTAGGTAAGGTGGCTGTGGCAAGCCGAGAAGAGCAGGAAGAGAATCCTCGCTCGCGCAGTGCTAAATTGAGAATTGGTGAGAAACGGTAGTGGAAACTGATTAAGGATAAGTAGGAGATGGCTGTAAAAGGAAAGAATAAGAAGAATATAAAATCGTGGTTCGATGGCGATATGCTGCTGAGCCCACTGCTGCAACGTCACTTGGGACTATTCCTTTTGGTGTTTGTGTTGATTGTCGTATATATAGCTAATCGTTATGCCTTTCAGCGTGAGCAGGTGTATATAAAAGAACTGCGAGAAGAACTGAATGATAGGAAGTATGAGGCATTGGCTCGTTCGAGTGAGTTGATGGAGAAAAGTCGCGAGTCAAATATTCAACGTTTCATAAAGGAGCAAGGTAGTGAATTGCAGATTCCGACCAAAGCTCCGGTGGTGATAAAGAAATAACTTTATGCAAAATCCTAAAGATAAGAAAATTATTTCGCGCTACTTTTCTATCATTATCATAATGGTGGCAGTAGGTGTTGCAATCCTGGGAAAGGCCTTGTTTACGATGGTGTTTGAACGTAACTATTGGGAAACGGTGAGGAATCGTTCGATGGTAAGTGGTATCGAAATTCCTGCGCGGCGTGGAAATATCCTTAGCGATGATGGGCAATTGTTGGCCAGTAGTGTGCCGCAATATACACTATTCATGGATTTTTATGTATCTGACAATGATGAAGAACGGCGCATAAATGCACAGAAAAAACGAGATACGCTAATCCTTAACAACTTGAATGTTATCTGTGAAGGACTCCATAGTGTGCTCCCGGATAAGAGCGTTGAGGATTTTAAACGTACTTTTCGTGATGGTATGGCGGCCAAGGACAAGCGCTCTAAGGGATATCGCCATTGGCCGATATACGGGCGTAAACGAATATCGTATGCCCAATACAAGGAAATTACTCGATTGCCTATATTGGGAGAAAATATGGAGGCTATCGGATTGTACACTGAGAGTAATATTGAACGCAAGAAAATCTTTGGTTCATTGGCGCGTCGTACTTTAGGTGACGTCTACGCGAAGGTGGATTCAGCGAAGAATGGCATCGAGTTGGCTTATGACAACTATCTACGTGGAACTTCGGGCGTAGGACATCGGCAGATGGTCAATAGAGAGCGCCTCATTATTGTAGATGAACCAGCAATTGATGGCAGAGATGTGCAGACCACGCTTAATGTGGAGATACAGGATGTCGCCGAGAAGGCTCTGCTTGATATGCTGCACAAACAGAATACACAATATGGAGGCGATGCACGCACCGGTGTCGTGATCGTGATGGAAGTAGCTACTGGTGATATCAAGGCAATGGTTAATATGAGCCGAGCGGATGATGGTAAGTATTATGAACTTAAGAATCATGCGCTCGCCGATATCCTTGAGCCAGGCTCTACCTTCAAAACGGCTTCGCTATTGGTGGCTCTCGACGATAAGAAGATCAGTATAAAAGACTCTGTGAATGCTTGCCATGGACAATACAAGTTTGGCACTACTACGATGAAGGACCATAACTGGAATAAGGCCAGTGCCTATGGCGTGCTCTCCGTACCGCAAGTGCTGATGTACTCTTCCAATGTGGGTACCGCCCGCCTTATCGACGAGAACTACAGCAAGAATCCTGAGAAGTTTGTTGAGGGTCTTCATCGTATGGGCTTAGCCACTCATTTCCCCTTGTTACCTGGTACGGGAAAACCCGTCATACGCTATCCGAACAAGACTAACTGGTCGAGGACTACCTTACCATGGATGTCCATCGGCTACGAGACGCAGATAGCCCCCATCAATATCGTGTCGTTCTACAATGCCATTGCTAATGGTGGTACCTTCATGAAACCTCGCCTCGTATCGGCCATCCTCGAGGATGGCCATGTGGTCGAGGAATTCAAGCCTGAAGTGCTCATCGACAACATCGCCTCCAAGCAGGCCCTTGCCGATATTACCACGATGCTCAAGATGGTGGTCAACGAGCCTACGGGCCTCGGCCGACAGGCTGGTTCGACCGACTTCCTTGTGGCGGGTAAGACCGGTACGGCACAGATCGCCTCGGGTGGTCAGCTCACGGGTGGCGGTCACCAACTTTCTTTTTGTGGATTTTTTCCTGCCGACAATCCCAAATACACTTGTATCGTCTCCGTGCAGACCAAGGGTGGCCTCATCTCAGGTGGTGGCGTGGCCGGTGTAGTCTTTGGCGAAATTGCCAAGCGGGTAATGGCTCACGATGTGCGGCGAGATATAAATGAACTGAGTGATTCGACTGCAAGTTTTGTCCCTTCGGTGATGAAAGGTAATATAGCTGCAGCTCGCTATGTGCTCAACCGGCTGGATATCTCCACAGAGTGGGATGTGTTGACTCCGTATCGAGAAGGGAAGATGGTGTGGGGTAGTGCTAATAGTCGAGATACTGATGTGTTGCTCTCGGGTATTGCTTTTGAATCGTCACAGGGTAAGGTGCCTAATGTGAAGGGACTTGGAGCTAAAGATGCGGTGTATATGCTTGAGGCTTGTGGCCTTAATGTGCGTCTCTCGGGAAAAGGTAAGGTACGTTCGCAGAGTGTGCTACCCGGAAGTGTGGCGCACAAAGGTCAAACTGTTGATCTGATATTGAAATAGATAAAGTAAAGATACTATGTTACTCGCTGATCTCATTAAAGATGTTCGTGTAGAAGAAATCGTGGGCGATGTGCAGTGCCGTATTGCAGATGTGCATATTGACTCGCGTCGCATAACTGAGGGTAACCTCTTCGTGGCCATGCGTGGAACTCAAGTTGATGGCCACAAGTATATACAGTGTGCCGTTGAGAAGGGAGCGGCTGCCATTGTCTGTGAGAAGTTCCCCGAAAACCTTATAGAAGGGGTGACTTATGTTCGAGTCCTTAATAGTGAGGAGGCTGTTGGCCCCATTGCTACGGCTTTCAATGATTATCCTACCGATAAGGTGAGGCTTATTGGCGTTACGGGTACCAATGGAAAAACCACCATTGCAACTTTGTTGTATAATATGTTTCGTGCAATGGGGTATAAAGTGGGTCTTATTTCTACGGTGTGTAACTATATTGATGATTTAGCTCTTCCTACTGAACATACCACTCCCGATGCAATTACTCTCAATGCGCTATTAGGACGTATGGCTAATGAAGGCTGTAAGTATGTATTTATGGAGGTGAGTTCGCATTCCGTGGCACAACATCGCATTGGTGGCTTGCGCTTTGCTGGTGGTATCTTTACCAATCTTACGCGCGACCATATGGATTATCACAAGACAGTGGATAACTATTTGCGGGCTAAGAAAACTTTCTTCGATTCGTTGTCTAAGGATGCCTTTGTTGTGACCAATGTTGATGACAAGAATGGACTTGTGATGACGCAGAATACGCGTGCTAAAGTCTATACTTACTCGCTTCGTGGATTAGCTGACTTCAAGGGACGTATTCTTGAACATTACTTTGATGGCATGCTGCTTGAGATTAACAATATAGAAGTCTTTGCTCAGTTTATTGGAAGATTTAATGCTAGTAATCTCCTTGCAGTATATGGAGCGGCTTGTCTGTTAGGAAAGCGCCCAGAGGAGGTGCTTACAGTGTTGAGCACTTTGCGCCCTGTGAATGGACGTTTTGACGCACTGCATTCGTCAAAAGGCTATACGGCTATTGTTGACTATGCTCATACCCCCGATGCAATAACCAATGTGTTAAATGCGATTCGTGAGGTTCAAGGTGGAAAAGGACAGGTAATAACCGTTGTCGGTGCTGGAGGAAATCGTGATAAGGGAAAGCGCCCGATTATGGCACAGGAGGCGGTTAAGGGTAGTACGCGGGTGATTATAACGAGTGACAATCCTCGTTTTGAAGAACCCCAAGATATTATCAACGACATGCTTGAAGGCCTCACTCCTGCTCAGCGTTCCAATGTGCTTGCCATTGTGGATCGTCGTGAAGCTATTCGTGCGGCTTGCATGTTGGCCGAGAAGGGGGATGTCATTCTCGTAGCAGGTAAGGGGCACGAGACTTATCAGGATGTGAAAGGAGTAAAATTGCACTTTGACGATAAAGAAGTGCTGCGTGAAGCATTTGGATTCTAAATAAAAATAAAAAGAAGAGGGGTAATGTTATTACACCTCTTCTTTGTTAATAATAGCTTTATTTTTTTGTTGCAATCACTTGATTCCCATGTCTGATGCTTATCTTTGAATAGCGATCCCAACCAATTTCGTTGAGACCCTTCTCGTAGAATGCTTGTAGTTTTTCGAACTTGTATTCGTAGTTCTCGGGGCGTCCTAAAGTAATGGTGTGGTTGCCTACTCGGGGTGTCAGTTCAATCTCTCCTTGTTGAGTTACGTGGATTTGCTCTATTTGGGCATTCCAAAAGTCGTTCTCTTGAAGGTATTGGGCAAGGGGTAGTAGATCTTTTTTTGCATACTTGCGAGTAATGTGTCCGGTTGCTATCGGAATATATACAGCTTTGGCAATATCCTCTATGATTTCTCCATCTTTGTCAAGATAGTAGCTGTCATAGTTGTTTGATAGTATGCGCAGGATAGGGCGTCTGCAAGTGACCTCCACGACTACAATCCCGCTTATTGTCTTGTAACATTCGCAGGATGATATGAGTGGAGAGTTCTTTAAATGTTTCTCGATAGCTCGAAGACTTATCTTATCGAGCGGTTGCCCAGTGGGGTCAAGATTACTTTTGGCAAGCATAGACGTGATGTCTTTCGTTGTCATATATCCAGTCTTAAGGCTGTCTCGAATTTCTAGTCGTACGCCTTTGCATATTTCCCCCTCAGGTCTGTAGCAAAAGGATATTGCAGCAAACGCGATGTAACTGATTGACAAAATGAGTATAATCAGTGTAAGTATCTTCTTCATGCTTCTTTTAGAATGTTTGTTATCTGTGCGGAAAAATTCTCAATGTCGCCTGCTCCTAAGGTTACAAGTACATCTATTTCGTTCTTTTTCGCTTCGACAAGGGCTGGGACTTCTTCTTTTTTAATCAGTAACTTTTGTACTTGTGGAGCAAGGTGGTCATAGATGAGTTCGCTGGTCACTCCTGGTATAGGTTCTTCTCGTGCGGGGTAGATGTTGGTGAGGATAACCTCATCAAAGAGCGACAGACTCTCGGCGAATTCATGGTAGAAGTCTTGCGTGCGTGAATAAAGATGTGGCTGGAATATAGCCGTTATCTTACGTCCTGCATACAACTCGCGGATGGAGCGCGCGCTTTGGCGTATCTCTGCAGGGTGATGGGCATAATCACTAAGGTATACCTTTGAAGTGCTCTTTAGCTTGAAATCAAAACGGCGTTCTACTCCTCGGAAACTTGACATGTTTTGACGCAGTTCCTCTTCTTTGACACCGCATAACCAAGCTATTGCCATGGCGGCAATGCCATTGTCAATGTTGACGCTGAGGGGAACTCCCAATTGAATGTCTTTTATAATGCCTTCGGGATGTATGAAGTCAAAAAAGATTTCTCCATTGCCGATGCGAATGTTTTGGGCATGGAAATCTCCTTTCTCTCGAGAATAACTATATACACGTACTCCTTCTTTTATTCGCGGAGTGATTTCTAACCCTTCATGTATGATGAGTGCGCCATTAGGTTGTATGAGTGATGTGTACTTTTCAAAACTTTCCCAATAGGCCTCAGGAGTTCCGTAAATGTCCAAATGGTCAGGGTCTGTAGAGGTGATAGCTGTTATGTAAGGTGAGAGTTGGTGGAATGATCGGTCATACTCATCTGCTTCGATGACTACATAATCGCTCTTGTCGGATAACAATAGATTGGTCCCGTAGTTCTGTGATATGCCGCCTAGAAAAGCCGTAGCTCCGATGTGTGAATTGTAAATCAAGTGTGCTGCCATGGATGAGGTCGTTGTCTTTCCGTGTGTTCCGGCTACACAGAGCCCTTTGCGGCTGCGGGTAATGGTGCCCAATACTTGTGCACGTTTTTGTATTTCATAACCTTGTTCGCGAAACCATGTGAATTCACTATGGTTTTGTGGTACAGCAGGTGTGTATACAACCAAGGTATGTGTCTTGTCTTTGCAGTTCTCGGGAATCAATGAGATATTGTCCTCGTAATGGATGGAAGCTCCTTCTGTGTTGAGACGTTCGGTTAGCTCGCTTGCTGTACGATCATAGCCTGCGACAAATTTACCCAATGAAAGGAAGTAGCGTACCAAAGCACTCATGCCAATGCCTCCGGCACCGATGAAGTATACAGATTTGATAGTATCAATATTCATGTGATGGTTTCCTTGTAGAGTGGTTTATAAATAATGTGTAAAGGTAGTGCAAAAAAATGATTAAGCGAAGATGAGAACCTGCAATTTGCATTGTAAATGTATAAATAGTTTTACTCCGTTGGTCTTTGTTAATTATTTTAGTATCTTCGCACAGGATTTAATGTATGTGAATTCTTTTGTTTGGAATGTTGCAAAATAAATTATCTGTATGGATTTTTTGAATCGAATATTTCGTGGCGACAAGGTGGTTTGGATTGTGTTCTTGTTGTTGCTACTTGTTTCTGTCGTGGAGGTGTTTAGTGCGGCGAGTATGCTGACTTATGGCAAGAACAACTACTTGTGGGCCATACGTGGGCATAGTGTAAATCTTTTATTAGGTTTTTTTGTGGTATATGTACTTCATCTATTTCCCTATCGTTTTTTTAAGGCTGTTCCATTGGTTCTGGTGCCAGTGTCTATTGCGATGTTGGTTTGGGTGTTGTTGAAGGGTGCGGATGTCAATGATGCGGCTCGATGGATAGATCTCGGATTCATCACTATCCAACCCTCGGAGTTGGCTAAGGTGGGTGTGATTATGGGAACAGCGCTTATTCTTTCTCGTATGCAGACCGAAGATGGTGCTCTTCCGAATGCAATGAAATGGATTTTATGGATGACGGGCATTGCCTGTGGATTGATTGCACCAGAGAACCTCTCTACAGCAGTGCTGCTCTTCGGTGTAGTTCTCATCATGATGTATGTGGGGCGTATTCCTTTTAAACAGTTAGGCAAGCTAATGTTAGTGTTGGTTGCTGCTGGCTCTCTATTTTTAAGTGTTTTACTCTTTGTTCCCAGCAAAACGTTGGAAAAGATTCCCGGCCTTAATCGTTTGACCACGTGGCAAGCGCGCATACATCGTTTCGGTAAGTCTGAAGTCGTTCCTGCAACAGAATTCAAGGTTACGAATGAGAACTATCAAGAGACACATGCTAAGATGGCTATTGTGTCGAGTAATGTTATTGGACGTGGACCAGGTAATTCCGTAGAACGGGATTATTTGCCTCAAGCATATTCTGATTTCATTTTCGCAATTATTATTGAAGAGTTAGGTTTGGCAGGAGGTGCATTTGTTCTATTGCTTTATATCTTCTTGCTTGTGCGAGCGGCTAAGATTGCTCAACGATGTAAAGGCTATTTTCCCGCTTTTCTTGTTATGGGCTGTGCGTTGATGCTTGTGGCACAAGCGATGCTTAATATGATGGTTGCAGTAGGGCTTTTCCCTGTAACAGGACAGCCCTTACCGCTTATAAGCCGTGGTGGTACCTCTACAATCATTAACTGCGGTTACATTGGTATGATACTCAGTGTGAGCTACTATACTGAGAAGGCGAACCGCGATGCTCAATTGGCGGAAGAGGAGAGTACAGAGGAGGATATTCCTGAAATATTGAGAGAGGGAAGTGCAATGTAAATATTTAGAGCTATGAATAACGAAAACCTCAGATTAATAGTTAGTGGTGGTGGTACTGGTGGACACATCTTTCCTGCTCTATCGATAGCGAATGCTGTAAAGGCAAAATGTCCTAAAGCAGAGATTCTCTTTGTAGGAGCAGAGAATCGTATGGAGATGCAGCGTGTACCTGCTGCAGGGTATAATATTATAGGCCTGCCCGTGAGTGGCTTCGATCGCAAGAATATACTGAATAATATTTCCGTGTTGTGGCGTTTGATGAAGAGCCGTCGTAAGGCGCGGCGTATTATCCGCGATTTCGCTCCACATGTGGCTGTTGGTGTAGGTGGCTATGCTAGTGGACCTACATTGAAAGAGGCTGGTGCAATGGGGATCCCTACATTACTGCAAGAGCAGAATTCCTATGCCGGAGTCACCAATAAATTGTTGGCAAAGCAGGCCAATTGTATTTGTGTGGCCTATGAAGGGATGGAACGTTTCTTCCCGAAGGATAAGATCAAACTTACGGGCAATCCTGTAAGACAAAACCTCCTCGATGCGAAAATTACGCACGAAGAGGCTATTTGTTCGTTTGGTCTTGATCCAAAGAAGAAAACTGTGCTCATCGTAGGTGGAAGCCTTGGGGCCCGTACACTCAATGAGAGTATGATTGGCGCATGGGAAAGACTCAAAGAAGCAGATGTTCAATTCATCTGGCAAACAGGAAAATATTACTACGAACAGATTACAGAACAATTGAGTGGGCGTGAGTTGGATAATGTACATGTGTGCGACTTTATTAGTAGCATGGATGCTGCTTATGCTGCTGCTGACCTTGTGATCTCGCGTGCTGGGGCAGGGTCTATTTCTGAGTTCTGCTTGTTGGGAAAAGCGGTAGTACTTGTTCCTTCACCTAATGTGTCGGAAGATCATCAGACGAAGAATGCACTTGCGCTTGTCAACAAAGAGGCTGCACTTTATGTCAAGGATGCAGATGCGGTAAACGAATTGATCCCCCTTGCGCTCAATGTAGTAAAGGATGAAGCAAAGTTGGCAGGATTGAGTGCCAATATCTTGACAATGGCGTTTCACCATTCAGCAGAAGTTATTGCCGATGAGGTGATAGCGTTGGCAACAAAGTATAAAGAGATATTAAATAAATAGACTTCTATGATACGCAAGTTGCTACAGTCTTTGGGTGATTACCTATTACTGATGTGTCGTACGTTCACTCGTCCGCAGCGTAGTCGTATCTTTTGGCAACAATATGTACGGGAGTTTTATCAACTGGGTTACAACTCACTGTTCATTGTCATTCTGATGTCGTTTTTCATCGGGGCATTGTTGTGTGTCCAAATTAAGATTAATATTTGGTCGCCATGGATGCCTCGATTTACTATTGGCTATGCCATGCGTGAGGTTATACTGCTTGAGTTTGCTTCAAGTATAATATGCATTATATTGGCAGGTAAAGTGGGATCAAATATTGCTTCAGAGATCGGAACAATGCGTGTGACGCAACAAATAGATGCACTTGATGTGATGGGTGTGAACTCGGCTAACCATATTCTTCTGCCCAAGATATTGGCAATGCTAAGCGCCATTCCGTTGCTGGTGACCTTTAGTATCGCCTCTGGTTTTATTGGAGCCTATGTGGTGTGTTGGTTGGGAGGCTTCCTTTCGTTAGGAGACCTTACTTATGGCTTACAGCATTGCTATGAAGGATGGCATCTTTGGTCGGGATATGTCAAATCTTTTGTATTCGCTTTCATCATTGCGAGTGTGAGTGGATACTTTGGTTACACGGTTCGTGGAGGTAGTATTGAAGTCGGTAGGGCTGGAACAAACTCGGTGGTAGTAAGTAGTGTGCTGATACTCTTTACGGATCTTGTATTAACAAACCTCTTGATGGGATGATAACTATTACTGATGTACATAAACATTTTGAAGACCAAGAGGTGCTTCATGGTATCAGCGCGACCTTTGAGGCTGGTAAGACCAATCTGACTATCGGCCGTAGTGGCTCAGGTAAAACGGTCCTATTGCGTTGCATTGTAGGTTTGCTTACTCCCAATCAAGGTCAAGTGCTATACGATGGACGAGATATTCATTGTCTTAATAAACGTGAAGGTGCTCTGCTCCGCCAGGAAATGGGTATGTTGTTTCAAGGAGCAGCTTTGTTTGATTCGATGGATGTGCTTCACAATGTACTCTTCCCTTTGGAGATGTTTTCTCCCAAGACCTACAACGAACAGTTGCAACGAGCTCGCTTCTGTCTTGATCGTGTGGGGCTGATTGATGCTGAGAATAAGATGCCTTCCGAACTCAGTGGTGGCATGCAGAAGCGTGTGGCTATTGCTCGTGCCATTGCTTTGGAACCGCGTTATCTGTTCTGTGATGAACCTAACTCGGGACTTGATCCTATATCGTCTCGCCTTATTGATCAACTTATCAGTGACATTACTCATGAGTATGGTATCACAACCATTGTGAATACCCATGATATGGGGTCAGTGCGTGGCATTGGCGAACAAGTGCTCTTTATTCACGAGGGACGGGCTGAATGGACGGGAAC